>WOR8_10009254_pt1 | contig 11603 bp, 14 predicted proteins | sample DeeMarSeWOR38_10_FD_19890 | JGI IMG/M metagenome (IMG submission 19890) | reverse complement strand
GCTCGCTCAGCCGGCCTTCCAGCACCGCCTCTCGCACCGCGCAACCGGGCTCGTCGCGATGCCGGCAGTCGGCGAACCGGCAGCGGTCGAGGTAAGGCCGGAACTCCCGGAACACGGCGGACAGCTCATCCGGTTCCAGTGCGGCCGGCTCGAAATTCTGCACGCCTGGCGTGTCGGCGAGAAAAGAGCCGTCGGAAGGAGGGCGTTCAGCAGGCTCGACTTTCCGACTCCGCTCGCGCCGGCGAACACCGTGATCCGGCCGTGCAGCCGTTCGCGCAGCGAGTCGATGCCGGTGCCTGACTTCACGCTGGTGGGAATGATCTCGTAGCCGGCCTGCGAGTACGGACTCAGCGACTCCGGCAACTGGTGAAACGGCGGGGTCCGCGCACCGGATTCCGGCTCCGCCTCCAGGTCCACCTTGTTCAGCACGATGAACGCGTCCAGATCGTTGAGCTCGGCGACTGCCAGAAGGCGGTCGAGCAGGAACAGATCGGGCTCGGGACGCGTCAGGGCGACGACCGCGGCCAGCTGGTCCACGTTCGCCGCGAGCACCTGCTCGCGGCGTTTCGCGAACGAGCGGCGCGAAAGCTGGCCGCGACGGGGGAGAACCGCCTCGATGCAGCAACTCCCATCGGCCTGCTGATCCACTTCCACCCGGTCGCCGACGGCGATCGACCCCTCGCCCTGCTTGATGCGGCCGCGCAGGCTGCACTCGAGTTCCGCGCCGTCCACGTACACCCGATAGACGCCGCCGACTCCCTGGAGGACCCGTCCGATCAACTGGGCATCACGAGCCGGGCCCGACCAGCTCTTCGAGGCAGTTCCAGGCGAGCAGCGCGCACTTGATGCGAACGGGAAATCGAGATACGCCTGCCAGTGCCCGCAGATCTCCGAGGTCTTCGTCCGCCGCCGCGGCCTCGTCACCGTGCAGCATGCGCGTGAAGGTCTGGTCCAGCGCCAGGGCGCTGTCCACCGGACGACCCTTGAGCCGCTCGGTCATCATCGAGGCCGAGGCCTGGCTGATCGAGCAGCCGCTTCCCTCGAAAGCCGCGTCCACGATCCTCCCGTTGTTCACCACCAGCTGCAATTCGACGATGTCCCCGCACAGCGGGTTGTTGAGCGTCAGCTGGTGAGTGGACGCCTCGATCACCCCCTTGTTCCGGGGCTTGCGGTAGTGATCGAGAATCACTTCCTGGTACAGCTGCTTGAGCTGGACCTCGCTGCCGTGGTCGTTTCCTGGCGCTTCGCGATCGTTCATCTGCCGGGATATCCGGGTTGTCGCAGGATGCGGTGGTTGCGCGGTGCGGTCCCGAGCGTGGCCGGCCTCAGGCGAATCCGCCGAACAGCGTCCTGGCCGCGTGCAGTCCCTCCACCAGCGCATCGATCTCCGCGCGCGTGTTGTAAAGGTAGAGGCTGGCCCTCGCCGTCGCATCCACACCGAGGTGCCGCATCAGCGGCTGGTTGCAGTGGTGGCCGGCGCGAATGGCGATGCCGCGTGCGTCGAGGATGGTGGCCAGATCGTGGGCGTGGATGTCGCCGAACCGGAACGAAATCACCCCCACCCGGCCCTCGCGCGGGCCGAACAGCTCGAAGCCGTCCAGCTCGGTGAGCCGCTCCAGGGCATACTCGGTCAGGTTGAGCTCGTGTGCGTGGATCGCTTCCAGGCCCACCTTCGACAGGTAGCGAACCGCCGCCCCGAGTCCCACCGCGTCCCCTACGCTGGGCGTGCCGGCCTCGAACTTGTGGGGCACGGCTGCCCAGGTGGAGTGTTCCAGGTGGACCTCGGAAATCATCTCTCCGCCGCCCTGCCAGGGTGGCATCTCCTCGAGCAGCTCCTTGCGTGCCCACAGCGCGCCGATACCGGTGGGCCCGCACATCTTGTGGCCGCTGAACGCGTAGAAGTCACAACCGATCTCGACGACGTCCACATCGAGGTGCGGCGCTGCCTGGGCACCGTCCACCAGGCACAGGGCCCCGCCGGCGTGTGCGAGGCCGGCGACTTCGGCCACGGGGTTCACGACCCCGAGCGTGTTGGAAACGTGCGTGAGCGCCACGAGCCGGGTCCGTGGGCCGATCCTGGCGGCGAGGTCCTCCAGGTCCAGCCGCCCGTCCGGCGTCAGCCCGGCGAATCGGAGTTTCGCGCCGGTTCGCGCCGCCACCAGCTGCCAGGGCACCAGGTTGGAATGATGCTCCATCAGCGTGAGGAGGATCTCGTCGCCCGCCTCGAGGTTCGCACCACCCCAGCTGTTCGCCACCAGGTTGATCGATTCGGTGGTGCCGCGCGTGAAGATCAGTTCCTTGGTGCGACCGCCGATGAAGTCCGCGACCACGGCGCGAGCCGATTCGTAGGCGTCGGTAGCTTCCACGCTCAGGTGGTGGGCGCCCCGGTGGACGTTGGCGTGGGAGTTCAGGAAGTAGCCGGAGACCGCCGCGACCACGGCCGCCGGCTTCTGTGAGCTCGCTGCGTTGTCCAGGTAAACCAGCGGCTGGCCGTGGATCTCCCGATTCAGGATCGGGAAGTCGTTCCGGATCCTCTCCACATCCAGCGCTTTCCGGATCATGCTCCCGCCACGCAGTCTCTCAGTCCAGTCTGACCTGGATTTCGTCGCCTTCGATCCGGCACTCGTAGACCTTCACCGGCTTGACGGCAGGCAGCGCTTTCGCCGCCCCGGTCTCGAGGTCGAACCGGGCCCCGTGCAGCAGACAGGTGACCTGGTTTCCGGCGATCTCTCCATCGGAGAGCGGAAACTCCTCGTGTGAGCACTCATCGTGCAAGGCGTGCACTGTGCCCCGCGAGTTGGCGAGGACGATCTTGACCCCGTCGACCTCAACGGGCACCAGGGCGTTCTCGGGAACATCCGACAGGCGGGCGACCGTTACGAAACCGCTCACGTGGCGAGACCGATCTTGCGTTCGATCGCCTCGCGAACCCGGTCGCGTACGCCCTCCAGCGGCACCCGGCCGAGCACCTCGTCGAAGAACCCGAGCACCAGCAGCCGCTCGGCGTCGCTACGGGTCAGGCCCCGGCTCATCAGGTAGAACAGCTGCGCCTCGTCCACCTGGCCGACGGTCGCTCCGTGCGAGCATTTGACGTCGTCCGCCTCGATCTCGAGGCTGGGCAGCGTCACCGCCTCGGCATCGTCGCTGAGCAGCAGGTTCCGGTTGGTCTGATACGCGTCGGTGAGCTGCGCGTGCTTCGCCACGCGGATCATTCCCCGGAACACGCTGCTCGCCTCGCCCGCCAGGGCCCCCTTGAACAGGAGGTCGCTGCGGGCGTGTGGCGCGGCGTGGTTCTGCAGCGTGTGGTGGTCGAAATGCTGCTTGCGATCGCCGAACCACAGCGCGAGCATTTCGCTGTCGGAGCCGGGTCCGAGCAGGTGACTGGACACGTCGCAGCGGGCGAGGTCGGCGCCGAGAGTCACGTTGCAGACGTTGAGCGTGCTGTCACGCCCCGTGTTCACGTGCTGCATGCTGAAGTGGCGCACGCCGCTGCCGTAGTGCTGCAGCGACAGGTAGCGGACCACGGCGTTCTCGGAGCCGAAGATCTCGACGCCGTTGAGACTGAGAGATCCGGTCGCGAGGTCGGGCGACAGGTACTCGTCGATGCAGGTGATCTCCGCTCCGCGCTCCGCGATGATCAACGAGTGTGTCGAAACGACCGCGCCATCTTCGTCCAGGTAGCGGAGGGCGTGGACCGGGTGGGGCAGCGCGACGTTCTTCGGCACGTACAGCAGATAGCCGCCGGAGAGCAGCGCTCCATGCAGCGCCCAGAGCTTCCGCTCGTGAGCTGCCACGTCGCTGCGGAACAGGAACTGGTCGATCAGCTCCGGACGGCTGAGAGCGATCTCTTCGATCGGACCGTACACCACCCCCAGCCGCGTCAGCTCGTCGTCCACCCGGAGGTGCTCGATCGCTCCGTTGTGGCGGACGAGCACGGCACTGCGCTTCTGATCGCCGTCGAGCACTTCGCGCACGGCCGGCGGCAGGTCGTCCCGCGATCGTGCGCGCTCGGTCGTGCCGCTGACCGGGGAGTATGCTTCCGGGTCGAGTCCGCTGATATCCGTATATCGCCATTCCTCGGAGCGCCGCGTCGGCATCTCCTCGGCCAGCCAGCCGGCCCAGGCCTCGCGCCGACGGGCGGCGAGCAGCTCCGGCTCGCTCCGACCCATCAGCCAGCTTTCGAGGGAGCCCTCGGCGCCGATCCCGGCGCCCGGCTCCGTCACCGCAGTTCCCTCGGACAACTTGCCGCTCCTGTGTTCGTATTCCGTAACGATGGGATCGCGCTCCCGGCGGTCAGCCGACGCTGCCTTCCATCTCCAGCTCGATCAGCCGGTTCAGCTCGATCGCATATTCCAGCGGTAGCTCTTTCGCGATGGGTTCGATGAATCCGCGGACGACCATCGTCATCGCCTGCTCTTCGGACAGCCCGCGGCTCATCAGGTAGAACAGCTGCTCTTCGCCCACCTTCGACACCGATGCCTCGTGCCCGATCGTCGACCGGTTCTCGTCGATCTCGATGTAGGGGTAGGTGTCGGTGCGAGACGTGTCGTTCAGGAGCAGCGCGTCGCACTCGACGTTGGACTTCGCGTCCACCGCTCCCTCGTAGACCTTGCACAGGCCCCGATAAGACGAACGGCCGGTACCCTTCGAGATCGACTTGGATACGATCTGCGAGGTCGTGCGCGGCGCGGCGTGCACCACCTTGCCGCCCGTGTCCTGGTGCTGTCCATCCGCGGCGTAGGCGATGGAGAGGATCTCCCCGTGCGCCCCCTCGCCGACCAGGTAGCAGGACGGGTACTTCATGGTGAGCTTCGAACCCAGGTTTCCGTCCACCCATTCCATCGTGGCGTTCTCGTGCACCATCGCCCGCTGGGTCACGAGGTTGTACATGTTGGTCGACCAGTTCTGGATCGTGGTGTAGCGGAACCGTGCGTCCTTCTTGACCACGATCTCGATCACGCCCGAATGGAACGACTCCGTGGAGTACATCGGGGCCGTGCAGCCCTCGATGTAGTGCGCCTGCGCGCCTTCTTCACAGATGATCAGGGTGCGCTCGAACTGCCCCATCTGCTCGGCGTTCACTCTGAAGTATGCCTGCAGCGGGATTTCGACATGGACGCCGGCCGGGATGTAGACGAACGAGCCGCCCGACCAGACGGCCGAGTTCAGCGCGGCGAACTTGTTGTCCTGCGGCGGGACGATGGTCGCGAAGTACTCGCGGAAGATCTCCGGGTACTTGCGGAGCCCGTCTTCGATCGACTCGAAGATGATGCCCTGCTCTTCCCATTCTTCCTTCAACGAGTGGTAGACCATCTCCGACTCGAACTGCGCGCCGACACCGGCGAGGATCTTCCGCTCGGCCTCGGGAATCCCGAGCCGCTCGAAGGTCTCCTTGATGTTCTCGGGGACATCGTCCCACGACCGCTCCATCCGGTCCTGCGGCTTCAGGTAGAAGTAGATCTCGTCCAGGTTCAGCGTCGAGATGTCGCCGCCCCAGTCGGGCATCGGCTTGGCGTAGAAGGTCTCGAGCGCCTTGAGGCGGAACTCGAGCATCCACTCGGGCTCTTCCTTGTGGGCCGAGATCTGCCGGACGATCTCCTCCGACAGCCCCTTCTCCGCCTTGAATCGCGGCTTCTCATCGGTGACGAAGTCGTACTTGTATTCGTCGAGTCCGAGGTCCTGTACGGTCTCGTTCTCCGGCATCGTCTCTTATCTCCCTGAATTGCTGTCCGGTTCGTATCCGTCAGCCGACCGGCTGCGGCTCCGGCTCGTGCAGCCAGTCGTATCCCATTTCCTCCAGCTGGTCCGCGAGCTCGGGACCCCCCGAATGCGCGATCCTGCCGTTGAGCATCACGTGCACGTGGTCGGGCTTGAGGTAGCCGAGGATGCGCTTGTAATGCGTGATCAGCAGGACGCCCATCTTCGGGTCCTCGTCGCGCAGCGTGTTGACACCCTCCGACACGATCCGCAGCGCATCGATGTCCAGGCCGCTGTCGGTTTCGTCCATCAGCGCCATCGTCGGCTGCAGGACCGCCATCTGCAGGATCTCGTTGCGCTTCTTCTCTCCCCCGCTGAACCCGTCGTTCACGTACCGGGCGGCGAAGGACGGCTGCACCTTGAGGAGCTCCAGCTTCTCGTTCAGCAGCTTCTGGAAGGCGAACACATCCATGTCGCCCTCCTCCTCGCTCCGCCGGGCGTTCACCGACGTGCGGAGGAAATTCGCGATCGATACGCCGGGAATCTCGGCCGGGTACTGAAACGCGAGGAACAGCCCGGCCCGACTTCGCTCATCGGGCTCCAGGTCGAGGATGCTGCTGCCGTCCAGCAGCACATCACCCTCCGTCACCTCGTACCCCGGGTGCCCCGACACGACCTTCGCGAGGGTGCTCTTGCCGGATCCGTTCGGGCCCATGAGCGCGTGCATCTCACCGGGCCGGATCTCGAGGTCCACCCCGCGGAGGATCTCGGTGCCGCCGTCCTCGACGCGCGCGTGGAGGTTACGGATCTCGAGAAGCTTATCTGACATTCCGCTGCTGCTCCTGTGAATTTGCCGTCCGGCACGGGGCCGGCCGGTCAATCAAGAACGATTCTCGATAAGGCCTGCCAAACTACGCCAGTTGAGAACGAGTTTCAAGTGGCTGTCCGGTCCGGCGTGCTGCGATGGACACCGGGTCGCTCTACTTTGTTCCGGTTCGAGGACGGGCCTGCGAGGGCCTGGTTCCGGATCGACCGGGACGAGTCATGCAACATGCTGGAGTGATTCGAGATGAAGGCTGCGTTCTTCCGGGAGCACGGTGGGCCGGAAGTGCTGGAAATCGGGGAAGCACCGGAGCCGGTCGTGGCGGCCGGAACGGTTGTCGTGAGCGTGAGGGCCGTGGCCTTGAACCACCTGGATCTGTGGGTGCGACGCGGGATTCCCGGCCTGGCTCTGGAGCTTCCGCACATCGGCGGATCCGATGTCGCCGGGGTGATCGAGGAAGTCGGGCTCGACGTGAAAGGGTGGTCCGTCGGGGATCGCGTCGCGGTGAACCCGGGCCTGTGGTGCGGAGAGTGCGATTTCTGCGCGCGCGGCGAGGAGTCTCTGTGCCGGTCCTACCGGATCATCGGGGAGCACGTGCGCGGCGGAGCGGCGGAGCGGCTGCGCGTGCCGACCTCGAACCTGTACGCGATTCCGGCGTCGCTGGCGTTCGAGGAAGCGGCACGGCGGGCGAGACGCTCCTGGTCACGGGTGGCTCGGGAGGGGTTTCCACTGCCGCGATTCAGATCGGCGTGCATCTCGGCGCGCGGGTCATCGTGCTCACTTCGGGCGCGGAGAACGTCCGGAAGTGCCGGGAGCTGGCTGCACACCACGTCATCGATCGGCTGGAGCAGGGACTCACGCAGGAAGTGCGACGCATCACGGACGGAGGGGGCGTGGATGTGATACTCGATTCCGTCGGCGAAGCGCTGTGGTCCGATTGCCTGCGCTGCCTCGGTCCGAACGGTCGACTCGTGGTTTACGGCGCGACGACGGGGCCGGGCGTGAAGCTCGGCCTGGCACACGTGTTCTGGAAGCAGCTGCAGGTCATCGGATCGACCATGGCCTCCCGTCGAGAATTCGAGGAGGTCATGGGGCTCGTGGCCGGTGGCACCCTGAAGCCGGTGGTCCACGAGGTGCTGCCGCTCGAACAGATCCGCGCGGCCCACGAGGCGCTGGAACGGGGAGAGGTGTTCGGAAAGCTGGTGCTGGTACCATGAGGTGTCGTCCGGCGGAACGTCCGGTGGACTCCCTTTCCGTGTCGCTGCTGGCGATCCTGGTCGGGCTCGGAAGTGCGGCCTGCCACGCGGAACCCGAAACCGGGGACGAGGTGGCGTGGGAGCAGGCTGCACCCTCGGGCGTCCCGTCCGACAGCCTGCAGACCGCGGTCCCCGGACGCCCTGACTCGGCGAACGGGGGAACACGGGCCGACCGCCCGTTCCGCAATTTCCAGCTCGCGCCCGATCCGGGGCAGGGCACGGAGGTGATCGTGCACCCGGTCCGGATCGAGAACCGGAGCAGCGAGACGGTAACGGTGGGGGCCAGCGCCGGCGCAGCGCCGGTCCTGCTCGACACCCTTGCACCCGCGGAGAGTTTCCGGGTGAATCTCGCGGCCCCGCAGGGAGCGCTGCGCATCGAGTGGCGGTCCCTGGATGATCGGTGGAGCGGAAGCATCGCCGTCGAGCCGCCCGCCGGCACACCGGACGATTCGATCGCGATCGTGCCCATCGGGCCGCAGTCCGGGCCCGGGTGAGTCGCGGGAGTCGCGCTGGATCGTGCATCCGGACAGACTGTCCGGCTGTGGGGCGCGAGCCACAGGCCCCCCGTGTCTCCATCCCGGCCATGCTGTCGTACGCGCCTGCATCGTATACACTTACAGCGAACCTGGCCATCTCGCATCCAATTTGCATTCCTCCTGAACGGACAGCGCGGCAACGCGGATTCGTACAAGGAGGGTCAGCATGTTCCGGAACATCCCCATCTTCGCCATCGCGATGACGGCGGGCTTCGCCGCGGTCGTACTCTCCGGGCTGCGGCCTCTCGAGACCCGGGTCCAGTCGGCGCCGATCGGGCTGGACGCCGACGCGTGGTTCATTTGAGCGACGCGACCACCAGGCAGGCACTTCGCGAAGCCGTCCGCGCCGATGTGATGACCCGGCTCGACGAGATCGCCGATCGGCTGGAATGCCGGGTGGACGCCTCGGAGCGGCTGGAGGACCTCGAGATCCTCGTTGCCGAATCGCTCGCCGAAGCCGCGCGAGTCGTTGCCGACGAGTTCGCGGTCCGGATCCGTGAGGCGCGCCCCAGGCAGGCCTGATCCGGGCCCGGCCGACTTCGAGACAGGACCCTGTCGCGCCATCCCGCCCATCTGACATAGCTTCCCACCGCTCCCGGCCTCGCGGCGATGCCGCATCTGCGGCCCGCTGCCCGGCGAGCCCCGGTACGTGTACCCGATCGACGGGGGAAATCAGGGAATGAACGCGGCGGGTGCCTTCGAACGCGCGACCGACAGGTTGCGCCGGGTTCTGCGGGATGGCAGAGTCGCGGCGATCTTCCTGTTCTTCGTTCTGGCCCATTCGGTGCTCGAGTCTCCGCGGGCGGATCCCGACATGTTCGCGCGCGTGGCCGTCGGCCGGCTGGTCGAGCGCGACGGGGGCGTGAGCCACACGGACCCGTTCGCCTACACCCCCAGACTGGACCGGTGGGTGGACCACGAGTGGCTGTCGGGCGTCGTGTTCTGGCGTGTCGCGGACTTCGGCGGCGATGGCGGTCTGCTGATTCTCGCCGTCGCGTGCATGGCGGCCGCGCTGGTGACCGTCGCCGGGGCCCAGAGGCAGCTCGCAGAGGAAGGCGCGCCCGTGCGCACCTGGCTGTTCCTCTGCCTCCTCCCGATCCCGTGGGTGTGGCGGAGCGTGGTCCGCTCGCAGGTATTCACCTACCTGCTGTTGCCCTCCTTCCTGCTGGCGATGGCGGACTACCGGAAACGCGGGGACCCGAGGGTTCTGATTCCTCTCCCCTTCCTGATGCTCTTCTGGGCCAATGCACACGGCGGCTTCGTGACCGGGCTCGGACTGCTCGGCCTGTTCGCGCTCGTCGCCGTTCGCGATGGCCGGAAGTTCGCGGCCCCGCTGTGGATCGCAGCGGCAGGCTGCGTGGCGGCGACACTGGTCACGCCATACGGCCTGGACTACTGGCGCTACCTGGCGGGGGCCCTGACGATGGAACGCGCCGCGATCACGGAGTGGGGTCCCCTGATCCGGACTCCCCTGCTGGCGGTCTGGGTCGGGGTCGTGGCCGCCGCCTGGATGACGGGGCTGATGAGACGGAGGTTCCAGGTTCCACCGGAGCTGGTCGTCCTGCCCGCCGTCGCCCTGGTGTTCGCACTGCGCAGCGGACGCCTGTCGGCGGCTTTCCTGATGACCGTTGCCGTCTACGGAATCGTGCCGGCGACCGAGCTGGCGAGGGGGCTCGGTTCCCGACTGCCCCGGCTGCCGGAGACCTGGAACCGTGCTCTGGCCGTGTGTGCCGCATTCGCGCTCGTCCCCCTCTGCCTGCCGGTCGCGGGGCTGCTGCGAAGTCCGCAGGCTCATCGTCTCAGTTATGACGCCTATCCGGTCGGTGCGCTGGAGTGGCTGCGTGAGAACCGTGATTCGGGGGACGTGCTGATCGGATTCGCGGAAGGAAGCTACGGGCTCTGGCGGCTCTATCCGCGCTTCCTGATCTCCATCGACGGACGCTACGAAGAAGTGTACCCGCAGGAGACGGTGGATCTCGTCGCGGACGCGATCGATCCCGCTTCGGCCGGCCACGAGGCAGCTTTCGAGCGCGTGCGGCCCGACTTCATCGTGTCGAAGACTTCGGGGGACCGGGCCGTCGATCCGACCGGATTCGGCCCCGCCTGGCAGGTGGTCTATGCCGACGGAGACTTCAGCGTGCTGGAGGAACATGGCGAAGGGTCCGCCCCGCCTCCGGCGTCGTCGCCGTCATCGATTCGATACGTCTGGGACCCGCTGTTCTGACCTGTCCGCGCGCCGTAGATTGTATTTGTATGGAGTGTCGCTCGTCACTCATACGTCAACGGGCGACCTGAAGGCGAACCGGTTTCAGAGTTCGGAAGACTGCCATGCGCATGCGTGACCTGGTGGAAGCCGCAGGCCTGCCTCGCACCACCATCCATCACTATCTGCGCGAAGGGTTGCTGCCGGAACCCGTGCGCACGGCGACCAATGCGGCGACGTACGGCCCGGAGCACCTCGCGAGACTGCGCCTGCTCAAGTCCCTGCGGGGCCCTGAGCTCGGACCCCTCTCCGTCGAGGAGATCCGCAGGGTCCTCAAGCTGGTGGAGCGAGGTCACGCGCCGGCCGAAGCCGTGGGGCTGGCAGCGCTGGGCGCGCGCGGAGCGGCTGCGTTGAGAGCCGATCCGTCGAGCGCCGAGGCCTCCGACTCGGTCCTGAGCCTGCGGGAGATCGCCCAGCGAACCGGCCGGGAAGCGAAGGTGATTCGCCAGCTCGTCGATACGGGACTGCTGGTGCCCGCCGTCGGTCGGGGAGGAGCCGAGTTCGATGACGCGGACGTGGCTGCAGCGATCAGCTGTGCTCGACTCATGGAGGCAGGAATCGAAGCGAAGCACCTGGAGCCTCTCGCCGAGCTGCTCCGCGAGGTGAGGAACTACGAAGTCGTGCTGGAGAACCTGGTGCTGCGCTCGGTTCCGGAGGAAGAGATCCCCGCCGTTCAGGTGGAGGTCCGCAACGCCTTCCGTGACCTGCATCTGTACCTCCTGTCGCGGCTGGCGGGGCGATGAAGGCGCGCCGGCGCCGCTGCCGCGCATCCCGTCGGGCGGCCACCGGTGAAACTCGACGCCCGCTCAGTTCGTCCTGTCAAGCGTCCATGGAGAATCAACCCGCGGTCGGCTCCCAGATGCCGGCCGCGATCCGGAGGGCCGGATGATCGTAACTGCGAATTGGAGCTGCAGCCCGGGACATCCATACGCCGGTCGGATCGGGCGGATGGTGCTGGTGGCGGGGCTGATGGTGGGGCTGGCCGGGGGCGAGGCCCGGGGCCAGGAGTGGGACCCGGGGACGGGGGC
>WOR8_10006088_pt1 | contig 11604 bp, 8 predicted proteins | sample DeeMarSeWOR38_10_FD_19890 | JGI IMG/M metagenome (IMG submission 19890) | reverse complement strand
CAGGACTCTGAAGGCGAAATTAAAAAGTCAGCTTAAAATATATATCAACTATCGCAAAGACACAGAATGAAACACCGGCGTAGCTGTTTATCGTACCGAAGGCTCTGGAGATACTCGCCCTGTCATCAGGTATCACTATAATATGTTCATATACAAGCATAATAGAAAATACGGCAGTACCCATCCAGTAGAGGAGGCCGGCTCCTGACAGTAATCCAGATATAATGACCGAAACAACTGCCAGCAGGTGTAAAAATGAGGAAAGAATAAGAGATCGTTTGATTCCCAGGCTGACAGGTATAGAAAGTAATTTATTGTTTATATCAAATTCTGAATCCTGTAGAGAGTAAATTATATCAAATCCTGAAACCCAGAATAATACAACCATACTGTATAATAACGGTACAATGTCGAATATTCCGGTAACCGATATGTATGCACCTACAGGTGCAAGGCTGAGTGCCAGGCCCAGGATGAAATGGCTCAGGGAGGTGAAGCGTTTTGTCAGACTGTAACCAAGGATTATTATTAGTGCAATCGGCGACAGGAACATTGTCAGTCTGTTTATAAAGCCTGCAGCTACAATAAATAAAATGGAATTAACTAATACGAAAACCAGTGCCGATCGTGTACTTATTATTCCCCTCGGGATTTCCCTGCCGGCAGTCCTGGGATTCAGACGGTCAAATTTATGATCAGCATATCTGTTGAAACCCATTGCTGCATTCCTGGCGAAAATCATACATAACAAAATCAGGATTAGTAGTCTCCACGTGAAATTATGGCTTTCGGTATTTATGGCGGTAAAGAAGCCAAGAAGAGCAAATGGCATGGCAAATATTGTATGACTGAATCTTACCAGGGAAAGATAATTCTGAATCCTTGTAACGAATGAGTTCATAATAAACTTTACTACCTGATCTGTGCACCAATTTCTTTCTCAAATACCTCTACAAGTTTCTTCATTACTTTATCAATGATCTTGTCAGTGAGAGTTCTTTTATCGTCCCTTAGAATGAAACTTACAGCGTACGATTTCTTATTCTTCCCCAGTGACTCGCTTTCATAAACATCGAACAGGCCTACCTTCCTGAGAATATCCTTTTCGGTTTTATATGCGAGTTTCTTTATCTGATCGAACCTGATTTCTTTGTCTACCAGTAATGCAAGATCTCTTCTTACAGTTGGGTATTTTGGTAATTCACTAAACGAAATTGTGAGTTGCTTGAGTTTATTCAGAACTGTATCAAATTCAATATGTCCGTAATAAATATCCTGTTTGATCTCTTGCCTGTCGAGGTAAGTTTTGCTTATCTTCCCAAAGTGGGCAATTAAATAGTTTTTTATGCTTAGCTCAAGTCCCTCGCTATAATAATCCTGCTTTCTCTCTTTAACATCAAAAAGATCACAGTCAAAACCCAGTTTCTCAAGTATAATCTCAACAGCTGACTTAACAGTGTAGAAATCAGTTTTTTTCGTCAAATTATTCCAGTTTTCAGGATTTTCGTTTCCTGTAATGAAAAGGTCGAGGTCGAGTTTCTCAAGGTAGTTTTCAACGGTAGATTCTGGCTGTTGTTTCATTTTCATAAAGTAACATATACCGAATTCAAAAAACCTGAGATCAGGATTCTGTCTGTTTATGTTTCTTGATATCGAGCTCAATCCTCCGTATAATAATGTTTGCCTCATACAGTCGAGGTCTGAGCTCAAGGGATTGGCAAGCATCACAAGGCTGTCATTATCAAAATCCGGACTTTCTCGATACCAGCTGGACGGATTCAGGGAGTTTGACATTATCTCTGTGAAGCCGGCACCTGAAAGCATGTCAGATATAGTATTTATTACCCTTTCCTTATTGGGTTTTTCGAAGAAGCTCAGTGTTGAATTAACTTTGTTGGAGACTTCGATATTGCCATAGCCGTAAATACGAAGGATCTCCTCAATAATGTCAGCCTCTCTTGTAACCTCCACCCTGTAGGTGGGTACTGTGCAGGTAAAAGTATCTCTGCCTGTATCTGTGATATCAATGTCGAGTGAGGTAAGTATCTTTTTAATATCTTGCCTGCCTATTTCCTTACCTGTTAATCTGGTAATATTATCATAGCTTACCTCAACCACCTTTTTTTCTATTTTTCTGGGGTATATATCTTCAATTTCAGAAGTGATTTTTCCACCCGCTAATTCTTTCATCAGCATGGCTGCTCTCTTCAGTGCCCATACGGTAATACCCGGGTCTGATCCTCTTTCAAATCTGAATGATGCATCGGTATGGAGGTCGTGACGTCGTGCAGTTTTTCTGATTGATACAGGGTTGAAGCAGGCACTTTCGAGAAAAACGGTCCTGGTTTGATCTGTTACTCCTGATCCCTTACCTCCGAACACACCGGCAATACACATGCCTTTTTCAGCATCACAGATCATAAGGTCTCTCGATGAAAGTTCTCTTTCTTCTTCGTCGAGAGTAATGAATCTGGTCTTTTCCGACAGGTTCTTAACAATCACTTTTTCTCCAGCTATTTTGTCTGCGTCAAAAGCGTGCAGAGGTTGGCCTGATTCATGAAGCACATAGTTGGTAATATCTACTATATTGTTTAAGGGACTGAGCCCTATAGCCTTAAGCCTGTTCTTCAACCATTCTGGTGATTCTTTAACATTAACCCCGCTTATTGTAAGTCCCGAATATCTGATGCAGTCTGACTCGTTTTCAATCGTAACAGGTATATGCCTGGAGTCATCGTCCGCCTTGAAATTTTCTACCGAGGGCAGGGCGATAGATGAAGCTTTGTACATATTGAAATAAGCATTCAGGTCTCTTGCCACGCCAAAATGTGACCCTCCATCGATCCTGTTCGGTGTAAGTCCGATTTCAAAAACTGTATCATACTCAACATGGAAAATTTCATGGGCGGGGATGCCAATAATTGTGTCATCAGGCAGTACCATAATACCTTCATGCGAATCACCAATTCCTAACTCGCTTTCAGAACATATCATTCCTTCCGATACTTCTCCCCTTATTTTTGATCTTTTAATTTCAATACTATCTCCTTCGTAATTGAGTATGGCACCGGGAGTTGCTACGGCTACTTTCTGACCTGCTTCAACATTGGGGGCTCCACATACTATTCTTAGATGATCGCCGGTACCAATATCCACAGTAGTTAAAAACAGCTTATCAGCATTCGGATGCTTTTTACATGTCTTTACTTCCCCTGTGACTACCTTTTGCAGCCCACCTTTCACCGATATCCAATCTTCCATTCCTTCAACTTCCAATCCGATGTTCGTCAGAATGGTTGCCAGCTCTTCAGGTTTTTTATCCGTTGTAAGGTATTCAAGTATCCAGTTATATGAAATCTTCATACGTTTAAGGAAATATTAAAAAGTTAAAATTCGCTTCAGAGCAGAGTTTAATTATCATTATCCTGACTCTGGCAAAAGTAAGGATTTTTGAAAAAGTATTGAGACGAAAAATTACTTTATTTAAATTATGGTATTTACCTATCTTTGTTTAATTCTTTGTTATTTAAAAACTCTGGGAAAAAAGATCTATTGATATGAAGGTTGAAAAGGATGACAGGCTTATCCTGCTGACAAATGATGATGGCCTATATGCTGAAGGTCTTAACACCCTTACGGAAGTTATGCAGGAATTTGGAAAGGTGGTAGTGATATCAACTATTGAAAGCCGTTCAGGTATGTCGCAGGCTCTTACAGTTAAAATGCCAATAAGGGTAAAATTGCTGAATGAGACAGATACTAAAAGGATATACGCTTGCAGCGGTACTCCGACTGATGGTGTTAAAATAGCAGTTAATCAATTGCTTGAAAGGCACCCAGATTGGGTGGTCTCGGGAATCAACCATGGTGCCAATGCTTCGGTTAGTGTTATATATTCAGGAACCATGGCTGCTGCAATTGAAGGCTGCTTATATGGAATAGATTCAGTGGGATTTTCACTAAATAACTATTCGGCAAAAGCAGATTTTGGTCCAGCCAGAAAATATGTGAGGGATATAATGAACAGTCTGATTAACAAGCGATTGCCGACAGGTATCTGTCTTAACGTAAATATACCTTCATGTCCTGATGATGAGATAAAAGGAATAAAAGTATGCAGGCAGGCTAAAGGTAACTGGCGGGAGGAATTTGAAAAACGTAAGGATCCAATGGGAAAAACATATTATTGGTTAACCGGGATATTTGAAAACCATGAGCCTGATTCTAAAGATACGGATGAGTGGGCTCTGTCAAATAATTACGTTTCTGTTGTTCCGGTCTCGGTTGATATGACCGCTCATAAATATATCGAGGACCTGAAAAAACAGCTCGATAATGGAAAGATATCCTCTTAATAACCGATTTATTACAGGCTTCTTGGCGGGTTTACTGTTACCTGTTATTGCATTTATTGCCATATATATCTTTTCAAGAACGGGTATGTCGCTTAAAGCATTTATCGAAAGGATAATAAGTAGGAATATAATGACTCATGTAATAAGTTTATGTGTCTTCCTGAATTTGATAATATTCCTTGTTTTTAACCGGTTTGATAAGCTGAGAAGCGCAAAAGGTGTGCTTGGGGTTACAATACTTTGGGCACTGGCAGTATTAGCTATAAAATTATTATGATAGAGCAATCACAAAATAATTATATGTATTCAAAAAATAAGTTGAAGTGAGGTATTTCATTATTGCAGGGGAAGCCAGTGGCGACTTACACGGTTCAAATTTAATAATCCGGCTCTTCGAGGTTGACCCGGAAGCGGAAATATATTGCTGGGGTGGTGATAAAATGAAAAATTCCGGTGCAAAGTTACTTGTTCATTACAGGGAACATGCTATAATGGGTTTCTGGGAAGTTCTTGTAAGGCTGGGTACAATATTTAAGAATCTTAAAAAGTGCAGGCAGCAAATACTTAACTATAAACCTGACCTTGTAATACTTATTGATTATCCTGGATTTAACCTCAGGATAGCCAAACATCTGGCAAGGGAGAGTATAAATGTTTACTATTATATAAGTCCACAAGTATGGGCATGGAAGAAATCACGGGTTACCAAAATAAAAAAATACATTAACAGGATGTATGTAATTTTGCCTTTTGAAACCGAGTTCTATGAACAATATGATTACAGGGTACATTATTTTGGAAATCCACTGGTGGAGGCTGTAGAAAAGGAAATAGCATCATCACTCGGAAGAAAGAAATTTCTGGAAAGTTATGGTCTGGAAGATAAACCTGTAATAGCATTGCTTGCGGGTAGCAGGATCCAGGAAATCAGGAAAATACTTCCTTACATGGCACGGACTGATAAAATCTATCCCGATTACCATCTGCTGGTTGCCGGGGTCGGTACTATTGACAGGTCGGTTTACGAGACTATACTGGAAGAAAGCCAGATTAAAGTTATTTATGATGATACCTACAGCCTGTTATTAAACTCAGAAGCAGCACTTGTAACTTCCGGTACTGCCACTCTTGAAACTGCAATTATTGGAATACCCCAGGTAGTATGCTACAGGACCAGCTGGCTATCATATGTAATAGCCAGGATGCTCGTAAATATTAGATTTATATCACTGGTCAATCTGATAATGGATAAAGAAATAATCAGGGAACTTATCCAGAAAGACCTTAATGAAAGAAACCTGATATCCGAGCTTAATACAATTCTCCCTGGGGGTTGGAAAAGGAAGATCGTGTTAGATAATTATTCAATTCTGAGAAAGAAACTTTCAGGAAAGAGAGTATCATCAAAAATAGCAAGTGATATGTACCATTCACTTAAACTGGTAGATAATGTTAATTAACTGGGTAAGGGTACTGATCCTTGTTGTATTAAGTGTGTCAAATTTTCAGACTAAGGCCAATAGTGTTATCAGAGTGGGACTTCTCAGTCTTAACAATCCTCTGTCATTAACTGTAACTATTTGTGAAGGCGAGTATAAGCTGCTCACAGGCGGACCTTCCATTTTATTACATCAAAATGATAATATACTTATCAACAACGCAGGGGGAAAAATACTTATCAGTAGCATAAGGAGCAATGCAATACTGGTCGATTCTATCATCCTGAAATCAGACGATATGGCCGGGTATTTTTCTGTCAGAAATAACATCCAGTCAGCCAGGCCAAGGGAATATTACGGCAGCCTCATAGTTAAATCAGGGATTGAATCACTCCTTGCAATAAATGAGGTTGACATCGAAAAGTATTTAGCCGGTGTTGTACAGTCTGAGGTTGGATTAAAAGGCAATATTGAATATTACAAAACCCAAACACTGCTTGCACGTACGTACCTATACAGGAATATTAAAAGGCATACACTTGATGGATATAACATTTGTGACAAAACTCATTGCCAGGCATATAATGGAAGATCAGTTCTAAAAATCATTGATCAGGCCGTCCAGGCCACTAGGGGAAAGGTGCTTGTAAATACAGACAGCCTGCTGGTTTTTACTCCATTTCATTCAAATTGTGGAGGGCAGACGGAATCGTCGGGTAATGTGTGGCTCACCAGCATGCCTCATCTAAAAGCGATTTCCGATCCATACTGTATGTCATCAACTAACGCAAGATGGACCGAAGAGATAAATCTTCAGGATTGGATTTCCAATCTGAGTAAAAATGGATACCGTCATAATAATAGTGAACTTGTTTTTGAACAACATAGCAGAAAGAAATATTATTCATCCGGTAGTTTTTCATATCCCTTTACCAGACTGAGAGAGGATTGGGACCTTAAATCCTCATTCTTTTCTGTCACTCAGGTTGACAGTACTGTTATTCTTAAAGGCAGGGGATACGGTCATGGGGTCGGTCTCTGCCAGGAAGGGGCAAGGGTTATGACAGAAAGAGGCTTTAACATGAATGATATCATCGATTTTTATTTTTATGGACTACTTATTGCGGATGTTGAAGATGTAAAACCCTCGCTTGAAATAAGTAGTGCTTTTTGAGTACATTTGTTCTTCAAAGCATAAGTAATATGCCAGCAATCTACAGAAGGGAAATAAGCAGCTTTTTTACAGGAATGACAGGTTATATTGTGATCATTGTTTACCTTCTTATCAATAGCCTTTTTATGTGGATATTAAATGGAGAATGGAATATCCTCGATAATGGTTACGCCAGCCTTGAGCCCCTTTTCATTCTCAGCCCCTGGATATTCCTTTTTTTAGTGCCTGCAGTTACAATGCGAATGGTGGCAGAGGAGAAGCGTTCCGGCACGCTGGAATTGCTCCTTTCAAGACCTGTTACGGACAGGCATATTATTTATGGTAAATATTTTGCCTCCGTTACTCTTGTTCTGTTAGCTATGCTACCCTGTGTTATTTATTATCTGTCAGTGGCTATACTTGGTGAAACACCAGGTAATATAGATAGTGGGGAAACTCTGGGAGCCGGCCTGGGATTATTTTTTCTAGCAGCTGTTTATGCTGCAATAGGCATTTTTTCCAGCACTCTGAGTTCAAACCAGGTGGTTGCATTTATCATTGCTGTAGTTGCAGGATTTATACTTTTTACTGGCTTCGATTCATTTGCGCTGCTGCCGGGATTAAAGAAGCTTGATGAATTTATTATAAGGCTCGGCATCAATGAGCACTATAAATCGATGAGCAGGGGCGTGATCGATCTACGAGATATTATATATTATCTTGTGACTGTGCTGATATTTACTGAGGCATCCAGACTCATATTGTCTTCGCGCAGATGGAAACCGGGAAAATCAAAAATTTCCAGTAACAGACCAGTAATTAACATTACTAATTACCTTATTGTGGTTGCCTTACTGTTACTGGTGGCTTACCTTTCATCTTTCACATCAGTAAGGCTCGATCTAACTGCGGATAAGAGACACACCCTTTCAGACCAGACAAAGGAGATCCTGTCAGGACTAGAAGATGATGTATATTTCCAGGTTTACCTCGATGGTGATATGCCTATAGGTTTTAAGAAGCTGAAACGATCAGTCAGTGCAACACTTGAAGAATTCAGAATGCATTCGGGAAGGAAAGTGGACTACCTGTTTATTAATCCTTCAGAGGCCGCAGAAGAGGAGGAAAGGAACAGGCAGCAATTATCGCTCATTAATAAAGGCTTAATGCCTGTTACAGTTTTTGACAACGATGAGGAAGGAGGAAGGATAGAAAAAAGGATATTTCCCGGAATGATATTGAACTATAATTCAATAGAAGTACCTGTTAACTTCTTGAAAAATAACCCGGCACTGCCTGCAGAAGTGAATCTTTCAAATTCTGTCGAAGGACTGGAATATGAGCTGATTCAACCCATAGCGACACTTACATCAGATACAATTTATAAGGTTGCATTTATTGAGGGCCATAGAGAACTTGATGAGATACAAGTTGCAGATATCACACTTGAAATGGCCAAATATTTTACTGTTGACCGCGGTATGATTAATGGTCAGGCAGGAATACTCAACGACTATGCAGCGATAGTTATAGCCAGACCGCTCTCCGAGTTCAGTGAAGAGGATAAGCTGGTAATCGACCAGTATATAATGAATGGTGGCAGAGTATTATGGCTCGTCGAAGAGGTTATGGTAAATGCAGATAGCCTTGCCAGCGGCGGTACTGTTGCACTTTATAATCCATTAAATATTGAAGACCAGCTATTTAAGTATGGCATACGTATTAATCCCGTTCTTATACAGGATACTGACTGCCTTATCATACCTGTGAGGTCAACAATAAGGGATTCGAGGCAGATCATACCGGTACCATGGATATATTATCCTTTATTGTATCCTAATGCAAACAGCCCTCTAACCCGGAACATAAACAAGGTGAAATCAGAGTTTGTTAACTCTGTTGATACAGTGGGATCGGATGGTGCCGTTAGCAAGAAGATTCTACTCGCCAGTTCTCAGAAAAGCAGAATCATTAATCCCCCGGTCCTTATTAAACTGGAAGACTATAAAAATCCGCCTCCGGAAAATGTTTTTACCGAGTCATATATTCCGGTTGCAGTCCTTCTTGAGGGTCAGTTCAACTCACTTTATGCAAACAGGATGACTTCCTGGCAGGGAGGAGTGTTGAAAAAGAGCAGCAACAATACAAAAATGATCGTGGTAGCCGATGGTGATATTATAAGAAATGATGTCAGCTTGGTTGGTAACAGGTTAACTCCTCAAAGTTTGGGCGTAGACAGGTATTCAGGCCAGAACTTTGGTAATAAGGATTTTATCATAAACTGCATGAATTACCTTGTTGATGATAAAGGATTAATCAGCCTGCGTTCAAGAGAATTGAAAATCAGGTTACTTGACAGGCAAAAAATTAAAGATCAGAGGGAATTCTGGCAACTTGCAAATACACTTGGCCCATTAGTGATTGTTCTGATAGCTGGTACAATTTTTCTATTTATAAGGAAAAAGAAATATACCCGAACATAAAATGAAAAGACTGGCCGGGATCATACTGATAATTATAATCGCTATCGTGCTGATCATCATTGGCAAACATACCCCTTTTGGTGCAGATAACTCTGTTTTTTATGTTGAAAACACCGAAAAGATAAACCGCATTGTAATACGATCTCAGAATGAATCAGTCAGCCTGGCACATGAGCCAGACGGATGGTATGTAAATGATGAACATACTGCCAAACCACAGGCTGTCGGATTCCTGCTGAAGATACTCAAGGATATAAGGATTAAGTCACCCGTTTCAGATGAAACTTACAGTGATTTGCTGAAAGATGGAAATACAAAGGAAATTGAGGTACAGGTGTTCGAAGACAGTAAGATTATACAATCTTTTTTCATTTTTATAAACAATGGTATTGAATATCCAGGTATAATGCAAAAAAGGAAGAGGACAAAACCTTTTATAGTGCACATCCCCGGATATGAAACGGATCCGTGCTCACACTTTGTTTCCGATTACAGGTTCTGGATTCCGTATATGGTTTTTGAGCTCAATCCTGCCAGTATCTCAGAAATACATCTACACTATCCGGATATGCCGGATTCATCTTTCAGTGTAATAAATAATGGAGATGAGATAACATTTTTAAGTAGTCATAACAAAAATTCGGGCATCGATACCTTTGCAGCTGGCAGATATCTTTCGTATTTCACCTATGTTCCTTTCGAGAAGTGGGCGTATGATATCAGCCTGCATGAAAAGGATTCAATAGCTAAAGGCAATCCATATTTTAGTCTTGAAGTGGTTACGGATGACCCTGATACCATCACACTGTTAACATGGCGGAGGATGATAACTGAGGGAGATCGAAAAGTTGAAGATACTGACAGACTATGGGGGAGCCTTAACGGTGGGAAAGACCTGTTTGTCATAAAATACTATGATCTGGATCCTCTTATCAAACAGCCATCGTATTTCATTATACAATGATTTTTATTTGAGGATAAAACTTTTTTTACTAATATTGATAAACAGTATTTTTTATAAAACTTGCCTTTATCACAGGCATTTAAATCAGTCATTTATTGATAATGCAAGTATTGATAACCTAAATTAACTTTAAATATGAAATTCGTCGTATCGAGTACAGAGCTTCTTGGTCATCTTCAGGGCATCGGTAAGGTGATAAGTACAAAAAACACATTGCCAATACTTGATAATTTCCTGTTTAAGCTTGAAGGAACCAATCTGGAAATAACCGCTTCTGATCTTGAGTCAACATTGATAACCAGAATAAGCCTGGATAATACAGACGGAGATGGTAGTATTGCTATCCCGGCCAGGATACTCCTGGACACTCTTAAGGAGTTTTCGGAACAGCCTCTTAGTTTTGATATCAACCTGGAGACTCTAGCAATTGTAATAAGCTCAGAAAAAGGTAAGTTCAGTATTGTAGGTCAGAATGGAGTTGATTTCCCGGTACTTCCCTCTATCAAGGAAGACAAGAAAATCGCTTTTGCCATTGATGCAGATATACTCCTTTCAGGTATAAATAAAACAGTGTTCGCCACCGCTGATGATGAACTGAGACCGGTCATGGGAGGTATTTTTATTGAAGCCGGAACTGATAAAATTACTTTTGTGGCTTCCGATGCTCATAAACTTGTAAGGTATCAGCGTACTGATGCTCATTCGGAGGAGGCTGCTTCGTTTATTCTGCCTAAGAAACCTGCATCACTGATGAAAAATATCCTTCCTAAAGAAGATGGACAGGTATCACTTGAATTCGACGATAAGAATGCTTTCTTCACACTCTCAGATTATAAAGTTGTATGCCGGCTTGTTGAAGGGAACTATCCGAACTACAATTCAGTTATTCCAACCAATAACCCAAGGAAGCTTACTATCGACAGGGTTGAATTGTTAAATACACTTAAGAGGGTATCTGTCTTTTCAAACCAGGCCAGCAACCTGGTGAAGCTTGAACTGACAGGAAACCAGATAAGGGTTTCCGCCCAGGATATAGATTTCTCAATATCCGCTTACGAAAGACTCAGCTGTGAATACGAAGGTGATGATATGGAGATAGGATTCAAGTCGATATTTCTGCTTGAGATACTCTCAAACATTGAATCTTCAGACGTGGTCATAGAACTGGCCGATCCAACAAGAGCAGGCCTATTTCTGCCTTCAGAAACAG
>WOR8_10006084_pt1 | contig 11607 bp, 6 predicted proteins | sample DeeMarSeWOR38_10_FD_19890 | JGI IMG/M metagenome (IMG submission 19890) | reverse complement strand
TGTCCTTCCTTGAACTTGGTTAAGCCAATACATATATCACTGATATTTCACAAAAGACTGTCAGGGAAAGGCTTGCTGAGATTCTCATTCATCTCAGACAGGATTTTGGGTTAGATGAAAAAAACGTATTGCAAATCTCACTTACCCGGGAGGAACTTGCAAATATTGTAGGAACAGCTACGGAATCAGTAATTCGATTGTTATCTGAATTTAAACAGGATCAACTGATTGACTTGAATGGACGGAAAATCACCATTCTTGATGAGCAAGGACTGATCAGGATCGGCAATTTAATGAACGGTTAATCTGGTGTGTTGTTTTCTAATATTGAATTGTCAGAATAACAATTCCGAATCTCCATACATTTTTTTTCCAAAGTGTTTATATGCCCTTTCTGTTACCTGTCTGCCACGAGGGGTTCGTTTTATATAACCTTCTTTAATAAGAAAAGGTTCATATACTTCTTCAATTGTTCCGCCATCTTCTCCCACTGCGGTTGATATAGTTGAAATTCCAACCGGGCCGCCTTTGAATTTCTCTATTATGGTAAGCAATATTTTATTGTCCATTTCATCCAATCCGTGTTTATCAATATTCATTGCTTCCAAAGCATATTTTGTTATATCAACATCGATTTTTCCATCTCCTTTAACCTGTGCAAAATCTCTTACCCTTCTTAATAAAGCATTTGCTATTCTTGGCGTACCACGGCTTCTGGCAGACAATTCAAAAGAAGCATTATTATTTATTTCAATTCCCAAGATTTCAGCTGAACGGTTGATGATTTTTTGTAACGTTTCACTGGTATAATATTCAAGTAAAAATTTAATACCAAATCTTGCACGCAGAGGACTGGTCAATAAACCTGATCTTGTTGTGGCACCAATTAAAGTAAAAGGATTGATCTTAAGCTGAACAGATCTTGCACCTGGTCCCTTATCAATCATGATATCAATCCTGTAATCTTCCATGGCAGAATACAGGTATTCCTCAACTATTGGAGATAACCGGTGAATTTCATCAATGAAAAGCACATCTGAATCTTCCAGTCCGGTTAGTATTCCAGCAAGGTCACCAGGTTTATCGAGGACCGGCCCGGATGTTACTTTCAGGTTTACATTAAGTTCATTTGCTATAATGTGGGCAAGGGTTGTTTTCCCCAGTCCTGGTGGGCCATGAAGCAGTACATGATCTAATGCCTCATTTCTTTGCTTTGCAGCAGTTACGAAGACTTTCAGATTATCAACTAATTTTATTTGTCCCTTGAAATCACGGAAACTCAAAGGTCTTAATCTCTTTTCATATTCTTTATCCTTCTCAGAAAGTTGATCTGGTCTTATTTGGAAACTTTCTTCCATGTAATTTTAATCTACTTAATTATCTTAATATCCGGATCGGGTAAATCCAACCTTATTCCATTCACCCTGGTTTCTATATCATCTTTATAGGTGATTGTCATAGTTAAATTACCTAGTTCATCATATTTTTTCCAGTTTTTCATTTTCAACCCCATTACATAATATCTTTCTTCCTTTACATTACCGTTATTAAAGAATAACGTGTGTTTTCCGTCAGCAGCTCCCTGAATGTATGTTCCTTCAAATTTTAATGTACTATCAGCATAAAAATATTTCCACCTTCCATCCCTTAATCCGGTTATGTAGCTACCTAACTCAATGTGATCTCCAACCTTATAATACCATTCACCTTCTTTTTCTCCTTCAACAAAATCTCCATTGGTAATGATTTTTCCATCTTCCGAATATTCTACGATCATGCCATCTTCTTTTCCATTAAAAAATTCCTCTTCCCTGAGCAGGGTTCCATTTTCATAATACCATGTCCATTTGCCAGTTGTTTTACCTTTAATGTATGCTCCAGTTTGTTCAATATTTCCATTTGGAAAATAAAATGTCCATCTGCCAGATCTTTGATTATCAACGTAGGTTCCAGCGGATTTTAATTTACCGTCCATATAGTAATCTTTCCATTCCCCTCTTCTGTTTCCTTCTTCATCAACAATGCCTTCTGATACAACAACACCATCATCATTATAGATCTTTGAGCCAATAACCGTTCCTTTTGTATCATAGGTACGGTGAATTCCAATTGGTATGTTTTCCCGGTATGCACCACTTTCGATTATTCTGTCCTGATCATCATAAATATTTCTTATTTCTATATCCGTATCACTTACAATTCCTTCCTCTTCCAACTTGCCGTCGCTGTATTTCAGTGCCAGTATCATGTTTCCCTTTTCATTAAATTCTTTATACAATCCATCCAGTTTCCCGTATTTATAAACTTCCTCTTTCCTTACCTTTCCATTCTCATAAAATTCTTTCCATGTCCCATGTTTTAATCCATTATCATCATATCTGTTAATCTCTTCCCTGTCTGTAACATATCCGTTATGATAGTTTATCAATGTTAAAACAAGCCCTTCCTGACTATATTCCTTTGACAATCCCTGTTTTTTCCCATCTACATATGTTACTTCTCTTTTCAATTTACCATTATCATAATGATAAAATGATTTTCCCTCTTTCTTATCGTTTATGTATAATTCCTTTGATATCAAAACGCCCGTGTCTGTTCCCAGTTCAAGATTATCATAACCATATGTCAAATAATACCCGTTTTTCTTGCCGAACATGTAACTTATTTTCTTCAGCGTATCCCCTTTATTGTTATAAAATACCCATATACTATCAAGCAAATGACTTTTTCTTTTCCCTTCTGATTTCTTAATCCCGGTTACATAATATGTAATCCAATAACCATCAGGTTTTCCATCTACTAATGTTCCCTCAGAAGCAACTTGTCCGTTTGGATAGAAGTATTGAACAAAACCATTTTCAGGACTATCGTCCTGAGATATTCCATAGAATGGAATAAGTGATATTATTAATATTTTTAGTATTGTTCTCACAAAATTCAAAAACCTCATATACCTAATCTTTCTGAAATTTCCAGCATTTTTTCTATGGATCCCACAGCTTTTAACCGAATATTTTCCTTTACCTGTATTTCAGGCATTTCGTATTTCAAACAATTATATAATTTTTTTATGGTTATCAGTTTCATGAAATTACAATCACTGCATGCACATGTAGAATCTTTTGGGGGTGCCGGAATAAATTCTTTATCAGGATTTGCTTTTTTCATCTGGTGAATAATCCCTGATTCAGTTGCAACTATATATTTATTTCCATTATCATTGATAGTAAAATTCAATAATGATTTTGTTGATCCAATATGATCTGCTACAAGAAGTAAAGGTTTTTCACATTCAGGATGTGCAATTATTTTTGCGTCAGGATTTTTATTTTTAATCTCTATTATTCTTTCCAGGGAAAACTCCTCATGTACGTGACATGCTCCTTGCCATATTATCATTTCCCTGTTTGTTATGCTTTGTATATAATTACCAAGATTCCTATCCGGTGCAAAAATTATTTTTTCCTCTTTTGGTAAGCTCTCAACTATTTGCATTGCATTAGAAGATGTACAAACAATATCAGTTAAAGCTTTAATTTCTGCGGTAGTATTAACATATGAAATAACAGTATGATCAGGGTGTTTTTTAATAAATTTTGCAAATTCTTTCGGATTACATGATTCTGCAAGCGAACACCCCGCATTCAAATCAGGAATAAGTACTTTTTTATCCGGCGATAATATTTTAGCAGTTTCTGCCATAAAGTGAACACCTGCAAATAAAATGATATCAGCATCCGTTCTTGCGGCTTCCTGGGATAACTGAAGACTATCACCTACAAAATCTGCAATATCCTGTATGTTCGCTTCCTGATAATAATGTGCAAGTATAACTGCATTTTTTTTCCTTCTTAACTTATTGATCTCCTGGAAAATATCAATTGATTTGTCTATTTCAATATCTACGAATCCTTTTCTTAAAACTTCCTTTTTATCAACAATCATTTTATATTATTATTATTAAAATATTATATTATAATTAATATGATATGCTGTTAATGGTGTTATTAAATTTATTGTGAAAATATCAATTCAAAATAATTAACTCCAAAGGAACAATGTATTAACAGAATATTATTGAACACCCTATTGATAAATAATCATTTATATAGAAATACACATGCTGTTAATTAAACGTATTTTAATAAAAAATAGGATTTAAAGAACATAAAAATTGTTAAGAGATTGTTTGTTATAATTTGTATTTTCTAATCATAATTTTTTGAAATGTTTTGAATAATTATACAGGATAACAAATTTACCACAAACAACACATTTTATTAAGAAAAATGAATATGTATTAACAAGGTATTAACAGATATAATTTCAGTTATTTTGATACAGTAAACGTATTTAAGAATATATGTGTATTATAAAATAAAATGTTTTTAAGTTAATGTTTTCAATTGATTTGATTCATAAAATTGCACATAGTCAAAATATTGGACAATATTGAGAAAATAAATACTTATAGGTATTAAATAAATAATTTGTATAAATTTGAATAATAATAGGTAAATAAATCTACAATAAATAAAACCAATAATAAATCATGCTATCCAATACATCAAAGTATGCAGTAAGAGCAGTAATATACCTTGCAATGAATGCAGGTGAAGAAAAAAAGATAGGGATCAAACAGATTTCAAAGGATTTAAACATTCCGACACCTTTTCTTGGTAAAATATTGCAGACACTTGCTAAACATAAATTGCTTTCTTCAACAAAAGGACCACATGGAGGATTTGGATTAGGCAGAAGTTCTGAAGACATTAAATTAATAGATATTGTAGATATAATTGATGGCCAGGATATTTTTAATAAATGCCTGATCAGACTTGATAATTGTAACGATAAAGAACCCTGTTCTATGCATAACAAATATGCTGAAATAAGATCCCAGCTAATGGATATCTTTCAGAATCAAAACATCTCTATTCTGGTAGGAGAGATTAGTGAAGGAAAACAAAGGATAAATATTTAAGAAACCACATTGTCGTTTGACTTATTCTTTTTCAAAAGAAAATGTGACAACCCATTAAAATAACCTGTCATATTAAATACAACATCTTTAACATCACCTGTTCTTCCGGTAACAAAAAAAAGTTGTATAATCTCTAAAAGTGTTCCATATATCAACACCAGTATAAATGATATCACAATGGTGTGGATTGGTTTAAAAGAATAACTTTTTCTCGTTTTTATCACTTGTATAATCAGAAAGGAAAATATGGCATAAAATACAAGATGCAAAATCTTGTCTTTGTATGGAATATTGAATCGGGGAGTTTTCACATCTGGTGATATACAACTTAAAAGCCCGATTAACAATGCTCAACTAATTGGTTTCCAAAATATTTTTAAAAAGTTATTTATAGACATTGAAGTATCCTGGAAATAATAACTGGATAATGGTCTGCACTGTAGTAAAAATTTTTTAAATTTAGTTGAATCCACAATATACAGGATAAATGGAAAAAAGATATACGGTTGATGAAATGTTAGCATTGATGCGTGCGGAAAAGATCCACACCTGGTTTGATTTGGGATTGTTTATTGATCGTATAAAGGAAGAGAATCCAATACCGGTTGTTTCGTTTTCAGGAAGTTATGAAGAATTTATTCGCGAGATATCATCGGGTGCAATGGCATTTGTTACGTTTCATTATTCTGTTGATGGTGTCACAGTAGAAATTGAAAAATATGCAAAGCTGTTTAGAAAAAATTTCCCTGGAATAACGATACATTATATTGGAGGTGAGTTTTTTCCTGAATCCGGGAAGTTAATCTCTCCTGACACAAAAAAATATGAGCTGGAAAAACTCAAAGCCTTTGATAAATGGGATTTGTATAAGGAATTTTATTTTGTTAAGCTGGAAAGGGGAAGCACTGAATATAATGATCTTATTATAAAATTTTGGAAACAAGTTGTTACTATAGTAGAAAAAGTCGGAAAATACATTGAAGAAAATAATATTTCCCTGATTTATATGGTCAATGTTTGTTCAAATCCGGGAAATGTAGCATATAGCCTCGCCATAGTTTTGCTGTCAGAATTCCTGGGTATACCTGTGATAAACAATAATCATGATTTTTATTGGGAAGGAGGAAACAGACCCATGGATATAGGAAGGAATGGCATTAAAAAAGGACCAAGGGATTTCTTTTTTACGAACTCAGATGTAGGTGAATTCTTCTCAATTATTGAAATGATCTTTCCATGGGAATCAAGAAGCTGGTTAAATGTTAACATAAACAAAGGGCAAATAGAACATGTAATAAAAGTAAATGGCCATAATCCTGCCAATGTTATGGATCTTGGGACAGCTGTTGACACTGAAGAATATTTGAATATATCTAAACGGAAAAAAATAAATGCATATATACAATTTGAAGATATCCTCAGCAGGTATGAAAAAACACTCGTAAGTTATTCTGTTAGTGATGTGTTAGGCAGTGTATTGGTTGATAAGATTGATCCCAAACCAATACTCATTGGTTTAAAAACAAAAGCACAGAAAAAATTTTCATCCGAAAACATTATTTTTCTTCAGCCTACAAGAATTATTGCCAGGAAAAGAATTGAAACAGGATTTATCCTTGTGAGAAGGCTATTTCAAGACATTACTTTTCTTGACAAATTAAAAAAACACCCGAATTTAAAAATAACCATATTGATTACTGGACCTATCGCAACAGGTCATTACGAGTATTTTAATAAGCTGGTAAAAGGTTTTTCTTCGTTCCTTGATGAAATAAAGCCAGCTTTCCGGGAGAAGGTATTTCTTGCTTGCCTTTTTAGTGAAATGGATAAAGAAGAATTTAAGAAGAGACATGAAAATCCTGTTGGAATCCCGGAATTATATAATATTGCTTCCTTGATATTGCTGCCAAGTAAAACAGAAGGACGGGGTTTGCCTATTATAGAGGCAGCAGCGTGCGGCACACCAATAATTTGCAGGCGTTATGATCCAAGAGATGTTTACAGGGAAGTGATAGGAGAGCACCTTGGGGAGGAAGACAGGCTTAAAGTTATAGAGTTCGACGGCAGAAACATTAAAAAACGGCACGTCAAAGAGATTGTAGACAGGATATTCTTTCCGAATAAATATGTTGATGAAGTATTGCATAACCGCAATGTTGTTTTAAAGAGATACAGCCTGCTATCGTTAAACAAAAACCTGAAGAAAATATGTTATCATCTTTATTTACAATTGAGGCCAAATGAAAATTCCCTGGAGGTTGCAAAAAGATCATTGAACAGGTATAGGAAAATTGTTGAGTTCAGGAATGAAGACCTGAACCAACTGCTTAATATGGAAAACAGGCATTACATGCCTGGATATGGAAGGCTTGCATTTATGATATTTCTGAAATCACTCATTGATCCAAGTTATTTCAGGGTAGAGCAACAAGCCATACGAGGCATGGTATTGAATTTTGCCCAAAATATACTTCTTAACAATCCCGAACATGGGAAATTTGAACATGAAAAAATCGTGGATTTCTATAATGCAATTGATAATATCTTTCGTTACCGGGAAGGAGAGTTTAATATCCGGCATGACCACTCAATGTCATACCGCCACAGGAATAAATATTATTACCCTTATCAGGATTTTACCCTGCAGGAATTAACCGGTGTGGTAAATCTTCTTTATAATGAGATACTGAAACCAAAAAACAGACAATCGGTTGATGAAACTCCTCATTTTTTCACCGACTGGAATCTGGCATTATCCCAGCTTACTACAAGTTCAGTTCTGGCCATTGATGACCGTGAGAAGCTTATGCAAAAAATGCACGAAAACATTCCCATTGCATATTTCCCCGGAGATTTTGTCAAATATGAACTGGAATTTTTTGCATTACAATCTGTGAGGGCCCGGTTAAAATTAACAATAGAAGAAGAACTTACTGAAGAAGTACTTGATAACGCTGAGATACAAATAGCTCCCATATATATTTTTGCTCAGGGCAAATCCATAGTCCGGCAGCTTAATAAACATGAAATCATTGAATATATAGAGAGGGGCAAAAATTATGAACTCAAACTATTATTCAGGAAAAATATTTTACGAATTGTTACAACCAATCAACTGTGTGTAGGAATACATTTTCCTCAACTTGGGGAAAAAGCACTTAATGTTTTAAATCAAATAAGAAAAAATGGTGGTTATATCATTTCAAACAGGAGAAGTGCAGCTGTTATGACTGATATAGTAAACATAGATAGGTTTCATATCGGTAAAGTAAGAAGCAAATTAACCGAAAATATACTCGGGATTCCGGCCGATAGTGGCTATATACAGTATGTCCCGGCAGGCGTCAGGACCACCCTTGCTTATCCAACCCCTATTCAAACAGCTAAGGAATTTAGTGAAGTACTGAAAAGTGATTTTTATAAAGGCTTGATCAACAGGTTAGGAGAAGACAAGGTTCTTGAAGAAATAAGGAAAGATGCAGAACAAAAGGGATCACCTATAAAATATGTTCTTGAAAAGCTTAACAAGGGAGATAAGGAAGAACATAAGGTTAATTTTTCTTATGTAAGCGGGGTTTATCAGGATGGACACCCATGGAATGGAGTTATTGCCAGTATTGAAAATAGCAGAAAAGAATTAAATTGGAAGTTTGTTGCGGTATCCAGCAAAACCCTGCCTAAAAGAGTAACAACATTTGCAGAAGAATTTTACGAACAAACCGGGAAAAAAGCTTTAATAGCCTGGAATGGAGGATATATCCTTAATCCGGAACTGGTTGGAAAACTTGGACTTCCGGAATCTTATATCGGTTCTCCACTTGGTATGATTATATCTGGAGGTAAAGTCTTATCTGCGCCCCTCTTTAACAAAGCAGTCCTGGCTATTACAGACGAGGCAGAAATTAAAATATCGCGTGTTAACTGTTCAAGAGGAATTGAAATAGAATATGATAATGAGAAAATAATTTTTAGTGAAAAGGATTATAATTGTGAAGATCCTGAGAATGAACGATCATATTATGATTTGATGTATGATCATGAACATTTAAATGGAGGAGCTAGAGTATTTGTTCGTCTTGCCGGCAATGTAATCAAAGATATTATTCATTCAGGAAAAGATGAACTGGTGCCGGTTATTCCGGTAGGCCTGACACTTGCATTTAAAAAAGACCTTTTTCCAAAAGGTTTGGAAAAAATTGACAAAGTATTAAACATTAAGATTAAAGGATTGGAAAATATTGAGCACGCTATCGAAGCTGGGCCCTTATTATTGAAAGATGGAGAAGTTAACATAGACATGCATACCGAAGGGTGGAAAACCCATAATTCAATCCAAACCCAGGCCGCCAGGCTCGATTATACAGATATGAGGGGGCCCAAAATAGCCGCCGGGATTGATAAGAAAGGGAATTTATCAGTTTTAACCATAAATGGAAGAATAAGGGAATCAGTTGGAGCAACACATGAAGATATGGCTAATATTCTCCTGAAATTTGGAATACAATATGCTATGGGATTTGATCCTGGCGGAAGCAGCACGCTAGTTGTGGAAGGACATACAAAAAATATATCACCCTATAACAGGGAATATGAAAATAATGTATACTCATTACCTCCCGAACCCAGAGCCGTATCCAATGCAGTAATAGGATTTATGGATAGCCAGTAATTGATTAGCGGCATTTTAGCCTTTAGATATTTCTTCCTGTAAATACCGGGGTATTAAATTCCCCAACTGAAAAAATAACCGCCAATGGCAGGAATGTATATTCATATTCCCTTTTGCAGAAATGCCTGTTCATACTGTGATTTTCATTTCTCAGTGAGTTTTTTTTATCTGGATGACATGATAGAAGCCATTATAAATGAGATTGCTCAAAGAAAAAACTATTTGGAAGGAGCAATCCTTGAAACCATTTATTTTGGTGGTGGAACACCCTCAGTTTTGAATAAAAATCATCTTGCCCGGATAATGGAAGCTATATTTAGCAACTATAAAATATCACTATCACGTGAAATTACACTGGAAGCTAATCCTGATGATTTAACCAGTGAATACTTATCCGACATTGTTCGCCTGGGATTCAACAGATTAAGCATAGGAGTGCAATCATTTTATCAAGATGACCTGAAATTGATGAACAGAACTCATGATTCTGAACAAGCAAAACGATGCATTCATGCCAGCAGGGATGCGGGTTTAACAAACCTGAATGTTGACCTGATATACGGTTTTCCGGGCTTAACGATGAAAAAATGGGACTACAATATCTGTAAAATAATTGAATTGGATGTAGAACATCTTTCTGCTTATCACATAACTTATGAACCCGGCACCAGGTTGTATTATTTAAAAAGAAAATCAAAACTGCAGGAAGCAAAGGAATCTGCAAGTATTGAACAATATAAATTGTTAAAATCGAAAATGCAGGATCAAGGGTATATACACTATGAAATATCAAACTTTGCTAAAGAAGGATATTATTCAAAGCATAACGTTGCATATTGGACCGGACAAAGCTATCTTGGAATTGGACCATCTGCTCATTCTTTTAATGGTTTTTCCAGGCAATGGAATATTTCAAAGAATATGAGTTACATATTGGGGGTGAAAAAAGAAAGGGATTTTTCTGTAGAAGAAATGATAAATGATAAGACGAAATATCATGAACTGGTTATGACCAACCTGCGTACTATGTGGGGAGTTGATTTACAGCATATTGAAAATAGTTTTGACAATAAAATTGTTTTTCATTTTAATTCAGTTGCAAACCGGTTTTTCGAATCGGGTGATTTGAGAATGAGTGAAGGCCGAATCTGCTTAACAGACAAGGGAATGTTGATTGCAGACTATATAACAAAAGAAATGTTTTTGGAATAAGAATTTAAGAATTAACCACAAACACAAAGGATATATCAAGCTGCAGCTATTGCTTTTTCTATTAGTTCTTCTAGTTTTTCCTGCAGCGTATTATAAGAAAATAATTTTTTCCCAAGTTGAAAATTATATTCAGCTATTTCCTTGTTCAATTTTTTATTAAAAATAACTTCATTCATTTCTGCAACCGCTTGGTCTGTTAACTCATTATTTTCCAACATTACAGCCTTGAATCCCTTGCTACCTATATCAGGCCAGTAGACCGGTTCGTAATTATTGACAAATATCGGACGCTTTGCCAATACAGCCTCAACAAAAGCATTACCAAATCCTTCGTAGGTGCTAAAATAAGTACAGGCCCGTGCCTGGGCATAAGCATCAGAAAGAGAATACCGGAATTCACCATTACTTTCTGTAAGACCTTTGTTATGGAAACAATGGTATGCGAATCTGACCCTGTCGCCAAGCTTAAGGTCATGAATCAGATTGATCAGGGAATTATAATATTTACTTCCCTCATCATCGGCATAATTTCCTGTTATAATCAATTTAATCTTTTTATCATCAAGCTTATCTAATAACTTAATGGCTACTTCGATTCCTTTCCGCTTGACAACGCGTGTGATCTGAAACAGGAAAATATCATCTTCGTTATAACCCAAAACCTTGTACATCTCCTTGTTGCGATCATTAACCATGCCAAAGGGTATTTCAAAGTTCATTACATTTGGAACATTAACAGAAT
>WOR8_10006081_pt1 | contig 11609 bp, 10 predicted proteins | sample DeeMarSeWOR38_10_FD_19890 | JGI IMG/M metagenome (IMG submission 19890) | reverse complement strand
TCTGCCCGTGGACGGGATCGACATCCGGGAGATCCACGACAACATGTTCTGGAACTACGGGAGGAAGATCATCGCGGCGGCGAAGTGGTGCCGGAGCCGGCCGAAGGTCCACATCATCTACATCACCAATTTCAAGTGCGGGCCGGACTCCTTCATCCGGCATTTCATCCACAAGGCGTCCGGCGCCCCGTACCTTTCCCTCCAGTTCGACGGGCATGCCAACGACGCGGGATACATGACCCGGTGCGAGGCGTATCTCGACAGCAAGGGGGTCTTGCGATGGTGGGCCGAAACGTGAGCGCGTCACCGCTGGCCGGAAGGACGGTCTTCTTCCCCCCGATGAACGAGGCGGGGGTGCACACCATTTCGGCGGCGTTCCGTTCCGTCGGGATCGACGCGCGGGCCATGCCGCCCTCCGACGAGGAGACGCTTCTCCTCGGCGGGCGCTTCTCCTCGGGGGAGGAGTGCCTCCCCCAGAAGGTGACGCTGGGCGACACCCTCAAGCTTCTCGTTCACGGGGAGATCGCCCAGGAAAAGATGGCGCTCTTCATGCCGTCCTCCAACGGGCCGTGCCGGTTCGGGCAGTACGGCCCCTACATGAAGATGGTTCTCGAGGAGATGGGGTACGGCGGCGTGATGCTTGTTTCCCCCACGTGCGCGGACGGGTACAACGGCATGGGCGAGCACGCCGACGAACTTCTTCGCACCGCGTGGCGGGCCATGGTGGCCGGCGACCTTCTTCAGAAGCTTCTTCTTCGGGTCCGCCCCTACGAGACGGAGAAGGGGGCGGCCGACAGGGCGTTTCAGGAGGCGCTCGGAATCCTGTGCCGGGCCGTGGAGATTCCCGGCGAGAAGAAGGGAGAGAAGCTCGCACGGATCGTCGCGTCCCTGCGGGAGGGACGGGAACTGCTGCTCGGCGTGCCGGCGGATTTCTCATCCCAGCGCCCCCTGATCGGGATCGTCGGGGAGATCTTCTGTCGGCTCAACGCCTTCAGCAACGACGACGTGGTCCGCAAGGTGGAAGAGGCCGGCGGAGAATGCTGGATCTCCGACGTGACGGAGTGGGTGTGGTACACCAACGCGGATCACCACAGGGAGCTCCGGCGGTACGGCGGGGCCCTGAGCCTCGAGATGCTCGGGGCGAAGCTGAAATGGCACTTCCAGCGGAAGGACGAGCATGCGCTGCTCGAAGTGTTCGGAGGGGACTTCCGCGGGTACGAGGAACCGCACGACATCCGGGAGGTGATGGAACTCGCCCGCCCCTACCTGGTGCCCGAGGGGGCGCTGGGGGAGATGCTTCTGTCGGTGGGGAAATCGGTATACCTGTATCGAAAAGGGGCGGACGGGATCCTGGACATCAACCCCTTCACGTGCATGAACGGCATCGTCTCCGAGGCCATCTATCCCCGCTTGTCCCGCGACTGCGATGGTCTCCCGGTCCGCGTGCTATACTTTGACGGGACGCGCGTGGACCGCCGGTACGAGCTGGAGATCTTCATGGAGCTCGTCCGGGAATATTCCTCCCGGAAGAGGATGCGGCGCATCGCGCCGGGGGGATTCGGGGCGTCTGCGGGGGCCGGCGCCTGAGGATTTCCATTCCTCATCGCGGGGTTTGGCACGAAAGGTATCCCGCCGGGGCTTCGCGCGGGAGGCGGCCCGCAGCGGAGCGAGGGGACGGAGCCGGGCGTGAGGCTTGCGGTCGTATCGGATATCCACTCCAACGGCGACGCTCTCGATGCCGTGGCCCGGGAGATCGACCGGCAGCGCGTTGACAAGGTGGTCCACCTGGGCGACCTCGCGGGGTATAACGCCGAGCCCGAACGGATCGTTCGGTGGGCCAGGGAGAATACGGCGGCGGGGATCGCGGGAAACCACGACGCCGTGGTCAGCGGCAAGGCAAGCGGCGAGTTCTTCCACGCGCCTGCCCTGTCCGCCGCCCGGTGGTCCGCTGCGAACATCTCTTCCGACTCGCTGGAGTATCTGTCTGCGCTCCCGGAGAGCCTCCGGCTCCCCGAAGGGATCCTTCTCGTCCACGGCGCCCCCTCCGACCCGGACCGCTACCTGTTCCTGCTCGAGGACGCGGAGGAGGAGATCGACCTGCTGCCCGGGGATCCCCCGCCGAACGTGGTCTTTCTCGGCCACACGCATGTGCCGGCGGCCTTTGTCCGGAAGAGGGACGGCGGCACCGTGTCCGCTCCTCTGGAAGGGCTGCGGGTCGGCGAGGGCGAGACGGCGATGCTGAACCCCGGGAGCGTCGGCCAGCCGCGCGACCGGAACCCGCGCTCCTCGTTCCTGGTGTACGACACGGGCACCGGCTGCGCTTCCTGGATCCGGGTGCCGTATGACGTCGCGGCCTGCCAGCGGAAGGTTCTCGCCGCCGGGCTCCCGGGATTCTTCGCGACGCGCCTGGCGGCAGGGACGTGAGGGGCCGCCGGTTCCGTCTTCTTCCCCACACGGCGGACCTCATGCTGGAGGCCCGCGGGGAGGACCTTCCCGACCTCTTCTCTTCCTGCGTCCTCGCACTGTTCTCCCTCCTCGTGGACCGGCGGACCGTCCGGGGAACGGAAATCCGCGGCGTGGAGGCAGCCGGGGAGACCGCTGAAGCGCAGCTCTTTTCCCTGCTGCGCGAAGCGCTCCTCCTGTTCGCCGTCCACAAGTTTCTCGCCCGTTCCGCGCGTGTTACGATAGAAGGGAAGCGGGTGACGTTGACGTTGGCCGGAGAGCCTTTCGACTCCGAAAGGCATTCCGTAGACCGGGAGATCAAGGCGGTGACGGCGCACCTCATGTCCGTGAAGAGGTCGCCCGGGGGGTATCTCGCCCGTTTCGTCGTGGACGTGTAAGTCTTTCCCCGACCGGGCGCCTGCGGCACCGGCGAGCGGGAGGAACGACATGCGGTTCCAGGATGTCGAGATCCGGAAATTGTCCGATACGATGTGGGAGATCCCCCGGGAGGGCGGGATGCGGGTCCCGGGACTCGTCTTCGCCTCCGAGGCGATGATGGGGGATATCGTGCGCGACGAGGCCATCCGCCAGGTGATGAACGTGGCCCACCTCCCCGGGATCCTGAAGCACAGCATCGGGATGCCGGACATCCACTGGGGGTACGGCTTCCCGATCGGGGGAGTAGCCGCGATGGACGCGCGGGAGGGGGTCGTCTCTCCCGGCGGGGTGGGGTACGACATCAACTGCGGGGTCCGTCTTCTCCGGTCCGACCTCACGGTGGATGCCCTGCGCCCGAAACTGCGGGAGCTCGTGGCGGCCCTGCACCGCGAAGTCCCCTCGGGGGTCGGATCGACGGGGTTTGTCCGCCTGACCGCGAAGGACGAGGAGAAGGTCCTGACCCAGGGATCCCGGTGGGCGGCATCCCGCGGCTTTGCCTCCGCCCAGGACATCGCCTGCACCGAGAGCGGGGGAACGCTTCCGGGTGCGGACCCCGACGCGGTTTCCGCCGTCGCGAGGAAGCGGGGGCGCGACCAGCTGGGGACGCTCGGGTCGGGGAACCACTTCCTCGAGATCGACGAGGTGGCGGAGGTCTTCGACGACGAGGCCGCAAGGGCGTTCGGGCTTTTCCCGGGGCAGGCGGCCGTCCTCATCCACTCGGGGTCCCGGGGGCTGGGGTACCAGGTGTGCGACGACTACCTGCAGACGATGGCCGACTACATGCGGCGGAACGCGATCGATCTTCCCGACAGGCAGCTCGCCTGCGCGCACATCCGCTCCCCCGAGGGGGAACGATACCTGTCCGCCCTGGCCGCCGCGGCGAACTACGCCTTCGCCAACCGGCAGCTGCTTGCGCACCAGGCCCGGGAGACGTTCCTGCGGTTCCTGGGAATGGGACCGAACGACCTGGGGATGCGGATGGTGTACGACTGCGGGCACAACAACGCGAAGTTCGAGGAGCACGAGGTCGACGGGAGGGTCAGAACGGTTCTCGTCCACCGGAAGGGCGCGACGCGCTGTTTCCCGCCGGGAAACGCGGAGATTCCCGAACCGTACCGGCACGTGGGGCAGCCGGTGCTCATCCCGGGCGATATGGGGAACGCGTCGTACGTCCTCGCGGGGGCTCCGGAGGGGATGCGCCTGTCGTTCGGCTCGACCTGCCACGGGGCGGGCCGCAGGATGAGCCGGACCCAGGCGAGGTCCAGCGTGCGGGGCAAGTCGATCATCCAGGAGATGGAACGACGCGGGGTGATCGTCGCATGCGCCTCCCACAAGACCCTCGCCGAGGAGATCCCGGAGGCCTACAAGGACGTGTCCGAGGTCGTCGACGTCGTGCACGACGCGGGGATCGCGAGGAGGGTTGCCAGGCTGAAGCCTCTGGCGGTCGTCAAGGGGTAGGGGGACGGGGAATGCCGGGTGCGTGGTTCGAAACGATCTTCGACGAAAGGTACCCGGAGCTGTTCGGGCCTCTCGAGGGAAACGCCGAGGAGGAGGTGGAGGAGATCCTTCGCCTCCTCGGGGTGGGCCCCCGGTCGGTCGTCGTGGACCTGGGGTGCGGCCGGGGAAGGCACGCCATTCCGCTTGCCCGGAAGGGGCACCGGGTGACCGGGGTGGACCTGTCCGAGAAGATGCTGGGAATCGCCCGCGCGCGGGCGCGCAAGGAAGGGGTCTCCGTGGAATGGGTGCGGGAGGATATGCGCGTCTTCCGCCGCCCCGGCGCGTTCGACCTGTGCCTCTCCCTGTTCACCTCCTTCGGGTTCTTCCAGGACGAAGAGAACCAGAAGGTTCTGGGCAACGTGGGCGCGAGCCTGAAAGAGGGGGGGGGGCTGCTCCTCGACCTGAGGAACGCCGGCAAGGGGCTGTCGCGCCTCGAGAGCTGGGACCAGACGATCGAGGTCCCTTCGGGGAGGCTCCGGATGGCGATCCGGTTCAACCCCCGCACCATGCGCGCGACGGCGAAACACGTTCTGACGCGCCAGGACGGAATCCGGATCTCCTCCACCTTCGACGTGCGGCTCTACTCGGACCAGGAACTCGAGGCGATGCTGCGGAATGCCGGGATGCGCGTGAGGAATTTCTTCGGTTCCCTCTCGGGGGATCCCTTTACCGGCGAGTCCGACCGGATGGTTGTCGTATCCGTGAAGGAGTAGAAGGGGCCCCTTCCGCCCGGAGCGTCCCCTACAGGAGGTCGTCCTTGATGGCGTGGGCCGGTGTCCCCGTCCCGAGCCCGGGGGGGGCCTGCTCGGGTACCGTCCCGACCCGGAAGGGGAGAAGGATGCCCTCGGAAGAGTCGGGGGGAAGCGCCTTGCCGGTGCCGGGGTCGACCCGGGAGAAGGTGATCCCCGAGGGGACGGGGAAGTCCCGGTTGGGGAAGAGAGGCAGGACCCGCCCCATGAAACGGATCCAGATGGGCAACGCCACCACCGCGGCCGACTGGCGGTCCCCCAGCGGGGCCGGCGTGTCGAACCCGACCCATACTCCCGCCACGAGGTCGGGCGAGTACCCGATGAACCACGCGTCCGTGTTCTCGTTCGTCGTGCCGGTCTTCCCGGCCAGGTGATGGCCGAGCCCTCTCGCGGATTTCCCCGTCCCGCTCCGGATGACCTCTTGCATGATCCGGACCATGAGGTAGGCCGTGTCGGGAGGGATTGCCTGTTCCGCAACCGGTGTCGTCCTTTCCAGGATCTCCCCCCGGACGTCCCGCACTTCTCGCACGAAAAACGGTGTGGGTCGCATCCCCTGGTTGGCGAACGCGGCGTATGCGGTGCACATCTCCAGAGGGGTCACCCCGGAGGAGCCCAGGGCGATGGAGAGGTTCCGGTTGATCGGGGATTCGATGCCCAGCGCCTTCGCCGTCCGGAGAGCGGAGTCGACGCCCACCTCGTTCAGGAGCCGGATGGTGGCCAGGTTGCGGGACTGGGCCAGGGCCTCGATCAGGGGGATGGGGCCCAGGAACGTCCCGTCGTAGTTTCTCGGTTTCCAGAGCTCCTCCTCGCTTCGTTCGAACTCCACGGGGGAGTCGTCCGTCATGGAGACGAGCGTTTTGCCGGCGGAGAGCGCGGCGGCATAGATGATGGGCTTGAAGGCCGATCCGGGCTGCCTTCTTGCCTGCAGCGCGCGGTTGAACTGCGACTGCGCGAAATCGGTCCCCCCCACCATGGCGAGGACCGCCCCGGTGTGCGGGTCGAGCGCGAGAACGGCCCCCTGGAGCCCCTCGTACCTGTTCTTTTCCTCCGTCGCCCGGATCCCTTCGATCAGCAGGTCGTGGGCTGCCTCCTGCAGCCGCGTGTCGATCGTGGTGTAGACGCGAAGCCCGTCCTGGTAGAGGGACTCGGTCCCGTATTTTTCCGTCAGGTAGATCCGCACCTGTTCGAGGAAGTAGGCAGCCTTCGACTGGAACGTGGAAGGGGGTGCAAGGACGATCTTTTCCGCGTACGCCCTGTCGGCCTCCACCTGGGGAAGAAATCCCGCCTCCACCATCCTCCGGAGGACATACCGCTGCCTGCCTTTTGCGAGGTCGGGGTGTGTCCTTGGCGAGTACCGGGAGGGCGCTTTGGGAAGTCCGGCGAGCAGCGCGCCCTCTGCAAGGCTGAGAGCCTCCACCCCTTTTCCGAAATACGTCCGCGAGGCCGCCTCCACCCCGTACGCGCCCTCCCCGAGGTAGATCTGGTTCAGGTACAGGTAGAGGATCTCCTCCTTGCTCAGGTTTCTTTCCATGCGGTAGGCCAGGATGAGTTCCTTGAGCTTGCGCCGGATGCTCTTTTCGCGGGTGAGAAAGAGGTTCTTCACCGTCTGCTGGGTGATGGTGCTCCCCCCCTGGGCGAAGCTTCCCCCCAGGAGATCCTTGACGGCGGCACGGGCGATCGCGGTGAAATCGACCCCTCGGTGCTGGAAGAAGTTGGCGTCCTCGGCAGCGACGAAGGCGACCACGACCTGGGGAGGGATCTTGCGGTAGGGTGCGAGGGTCCTCTTTTCGAGGTAGATTTCCCCGACCACCTGGTTGTATCGGTCGTAAATTTTCGTGGATATGCTCGGCCGGTACTCCTGCACCGACTCGAAGGCGGGAAAGGTCCCGAATCTCGCCAGGAGCACGAGCCCTACCCCTGCTCCCAGGAGGAAGCAAAGCAGAAGGGCGCCCGCGAGGAGGAGCGGCCTCCTCCGGGGTCGTCCCCCCGGATCGGGTTCCATGGACAGCACCTGGGATGTCATCCGTTGTACGAGAAACCGAGCATGTTGAGACTATTATCCCCCAGGGGACCATCTCATGGGAAGAGCGGGGGGCTCGACGGTTCGGGAGGGATCCCCCGTTTCCCGTCCCCCCGAAGGGGGAAATGGCAATTCCCGCTCCTGAATATATAATGGGCGGGGCACGTCCATAGAGAGAGCCAAAGGGAGGGACCGATGAGAAAACAGCGTTATCTCGCCGTGGCGGCGATTCTTTTTCTCTCCCTTGCCGCGTGCTCCGGGGGGGACGACCGAACCGTCTTCGTCGCCCAGATCCTGAGCGACCAGCAGGCGGACGGGGATATCGCCTTCTTCCCGTTTTCTTCCGCCTATGCAATTACGAACGGCCCGGCCACGCTCTTTTTCGGGATCGACCGGTCGGACCCCGGAGTTCCCGAGTATCGGGCGTTTCTCGATTTTCCCCTCGACGGGGCCACCGGCGGGGATGTGGTGCCGCTGGGCGCGCGGATCCGGTCGGCCACGATCGAGCTGTTCGTCAACGAGGTCAGCTTCGCCTTCACGGTCCCCACCCTGATCGACCTGGTGACCTACCCGATCAGCGGCCTGAGGGCGGTCGACTACGACTCGCCCCCCCTGACCTACCCGGACGGGTCGTTCGCCTTCCGGACCCTCGAGTTCTTTTCGAGCGACCAGGGGAATTACGTGCTCATCGACGTCACACCGCTGATGGCGGAAGCGCAGAGGCGGGGACTCCCCGATTTCCAACTGCGGCTCCTGCTCGACTTCGTGGCGCGGGCCGAAGGCCTGGTGGGGATCGAGGACCTGCCGAGCGCAGTCATCACCGCGCCCCTCCTGACCGTGGAGTACGAGTGATCCTCCGGAGACCGGAGGTCCCGGCGGAAAGGAGGGAAAGGCGAAGCCGGACAGGCCCGGAGACGTTTTTCGATGGATCTGTTGTAGAATCTTCTCGTGCCTGCCACGGGGACGAGGAAACGGCTAGCTGACCTCGGTGCGGTCGCGTCGGGCCTGGCCCACGAGATCCGCAATCCGCTCAATTCCCTCTACATCAACAGCCAGATTCTCGCGGAGATCGTCGCCGCGCTTCCGGAGGCGATGGACCGGAAGGAGGAGCTCCTCTCCCTCGCCCGGGCCAACATGAAGGTCACCCGGCGCCTGAACGACATTCTCTCCGAGTTCCTGCGGTTCGCCCGCCCGGCCGCGACCGAGTTTGTGGTGGCGGACCTGAACCGGGTCGTGGCCGACACCCTCCGGTTCCTCGAGGTCGACTTCGCGCGTCGGGGGATCGAGCTCGTCGCCTCCTTCCATCCGGAGCCGCTCCCGCTTTTCGCCGACGAGAAGCAGCTGCGGCAGGCGCTGCTCAACATCCTCCTGAACGCCGAAGAATCCATGGACAAGGAGCGGAAGGTCATCCGGGTGACGACCGGCCTGGAGCGGGGAAGGCCCCTCGTGCGCATTGCCGACAACGGCCGGGGAATTCCCCGGGCGGACCGGAAGCAGATCTTCCGGCTCTTCTTCTCCACGAGGAAAAGCGGCACCGGCCTGGGTCTTCCCATCGTCCGGAAGATCGTGCGCGAGCACGGCGGGAAGATCGGCATCCGCAGCCGGGAGGGGCGCGGGACGACCGTTACGATCTCCCTCCTCCCGGAGGAGCAGTCCAAGGCGAGGTTCGCGCCGCAGGATGCGGGCCGTCCGCTCCCGGAGAAGGTCCGGTGAAAGAGAAGGCGACCATTCTCGTATTCGACGACGACGCCGACAGCCTGTCGAGCATCGCCGCGGCGCTGCGGCGGGACGGGTTCGACGTCCATCCCTTCGCCGATCCGAAGGAGGGGCTTGCGCACCTCGCCTCCGAAGGGGGCGACGTGGTGGTGACCGATCTCAAGATGCCCGGGATCACGGGGATGGAGGTGGTCCGCCGCGTCGTTCGGGAAAACCCGGCCGTTCCGGTCGTCGTCGTGACCGCCTTCGGCTCCGTCGAGAGCGCGGTGGAGGCGATTCGGGAGGGGGCATCCGACTACCTCCTCAAGCCCGTGGGGATCCCGCAGCTGCGGGCCGCCGTCTTCAAGGCGGTCAAGGAGCGGGGCAAGAATGTGGATCTCGAGAGAAAGGACAGGGAGATCAAGCGCCTTCGGGAAGAGAAGAAGCGGAAGCACGGGGTGGGGACGATCATCGGCGATTCGCGGAAGATGGATGAGGTCATCCAGAAGATCCACGTCGTCGCCCAGACCCGGATGAACGTGCTCATCCAGGGCGAGAGTGGCACGGGGAAGGAGCTGGTGGCCCGGGCGATCCACGACCAGAGTCCGAGGTGGGACATGCATTTCCTGCCGATCAACTGCGCGGCGATTCCCGAGAGCCTCCTCGAGTCGGAGCTGTTCGGCCACGAGAGAGGGGCGTTCACGGGCGCCGTCGCCGCCCGCCAGGGGATGATGGAGATCTCGAGCGGCGGCACCCTGTTTCTCGACGAGGTGGGAGAGATGTCTCTCTCGCTGCAGGTCAAGCTGTTGCGCGCGCTCGAACAGAAGGAGGTGATCCGCGTCGGCGGATCGGAGGTGATCCGGGTCGATGTCCGGATCATCGCGGCAACCAACCAGGATCTCAAGGCGAGAGTAGCGGAAAAGAGATTCCGGGAGGATCTCTTCTACCGGCTGAACGTGTTCACCATCACGGTGCCCCCCTTGCGGGAGCGGCGCGAGGATATCCCGAAACTCGCCGGCCATTTCCTGGGGGAGATCGCCCGGGAGAACAATGTGTCGGCCAAGAAGCTGTCGGCGGGGGCCCGCATCGCCCTGCTCACGTACCGATGGCCCGGAAACGTCCGGGAATTGCGCAATGCCATGGAGACCGCCTCGCTCGTCGCCAAAGGCGAAACGATCGAATGGGGGGACCTTACCCCGGAGATTCTCGACAACATCCTCCCTCCCTCCTCGGCCGGTCCGATTCCCCTCCCCTCGCCACGGACGCTCGAGGAGATCGAGCGGGAGGCCATCGTGGCTGCCTTGCTGGAGACGAACGGGAACAAGACGCAGGCGGCGAAGATGCTCGGGATCGGGCTGCGCACCCTCCACAGGAAGGTCAAGGAGTTCGGGATCTCCTGAAACGTCAAAATGGCACTCTCGACAGGAGAGCCTGGATGCCATTTTGGCGCGATCCGTTTCCTTCAGTCATCATCTGCTGGATGCTTGATAAAATAACCAAATAAAATCATTTGGTTATAATCATTTCGCGTCGGCGGATCCTCCGGCACGGATATTGTTGTTTGATCGGGTGGGAGGAGGAGAAAGTGACCCGAAGGGTGGTGCTGATCGCTGACGAGCAAGGGGATGAATTCGGTCCGATCGCCCCGCTGCTCGGCGCGCTCTCCGAGGCGGGGGCGATGACGGACCTCTTCAGCGATTGCGCAGCGGGGCTGGTCAGTGCGATCCGCGGGGGAACCGATCTGCTCGTGATCGATATGGACACCCCGTCGTTCGGGGGGATGGATACGCTGGTCGAGATCGGGCGGATCGCCTCCCGGGTACCGATCCTCCTTCTGTCCGCCGAGGAGAGCAAGGCGAGGCGGATGTGGGCGGTCGAGGTGGGCGCGCTGGGGTACGTCACCAAGCCGGTGGACGGGCAGGCGCTTGCGGTGTTCCTCACGAAGGTGCTTCAAGGATAGGGACGACAAAGGCAGAGAGGAGAGAAGGCGACATGGCGAAGATTATCGGGATCGACCTGGGAACCACCAACTCCGTGGTTTCCGTGATGGAGGGCGGAGAGCCCAAGATCATCATCAACGAGGAGGGAAACCGGCTGACGCCGTCGGTTGTCGGCTTCGGGAAGGGGGGCGAGATTCTCGTCGGCCAGGTGGCCAAGCGCCAGGCGGTCCTGAACCCCGAGAACACCATCTTCTCGATCAAGCGGTTCATGGGGCGCAGGTACGACGAGGTCACCGAGGAGATGAAGCTGGTCCCCTACAAGGTGACCAAGGACCCCAGCCAGAAGGCCACGGTGACGGCCGCCGGGAAGGAGTACACCCCGGAGCAGATCTCCGCAATGGTCCTGGGAAAGCTCAAGAAAGCCGCGGAGGCGTACCTGGGCGAGGAGGTGAAAAAGGCGGTCATCACGGTGCCTGCCTACTTCAACGACTCCCAGCGCCAGGCGACCAAGGACGCGGGGGCGATCGCGGGGCTGGAGGTCATGCGGATCATCAACGAGCCGACGGCCGCGGCGCTCGCGTACGGCCTGGACAAGAAGAAGAACGAGCTGATCGCGGTCTTCGACTTCGGCGGGGGCACGTTCGATATCTCGATTCTCGAGGTCGGCGACAACGTCGTCGAGGTCAAGTCGACCAACGGGGACACGCACCTGGGGGGCGACAACATCGATCAGCGGATCATCGAGTGGATCGTGGCGGAGTTCAAAAAGGACCAGGGGATCGACCTGGCCAAGGACCGGACGGCGCTGCAGCGGCTGAAGGAGGGGGC
>WOR8_10006079_pt1 | contig 11612 bp, 10 predicted proteins | sample DeeMarSeWOR38_10_FD_19890 | JGI IMG/M metagenome (IMG submission 19890) | reverse complement strand
GTTCGGCGGACCGCAACATCAAGGCAAAGATCAATAAAGACGGAATATGGCTCGAGCAGATGGACGACAACCCCGGCCGGCTGACTCCCGACAAGTATCGCGGTAAACACACACATGGTGTTGTTTCCATCGATCTCAATCAACCGATGAAAGAGGTTCTGGCTGAATTAAGTAAGCATCCGGGTGCAACCCAACTGTCTTTGAATGGAACCATCATCGTAGGCCGCGACATTTCCCATGCAAAGTTCAAAGAACTTCTCGATTCCGGCAAACCGCTGCCCGAATACCTGAAAAACCATCTGATTTATTATGCAGGGCCGGCCAAAACACCTGCGGGCAAGCCATCCGGCTCCTTCGGTCCCACGACGCCTGGCCGTATGGATTCCTACGTCGACCTTCTTCAGAAAAACGGCGGTTCCATGATCATGATCGCCAAGGGGAACCGTTCGAAGCAGGTCACGGACGCCTGCAAAAAATAGGGGGATTCTACCTCGGGTTTATCGGAGGTCCTGCGGCTTTGCTGGCCGAAGAAAATATTAAAAAGGTGGAATGCCTGGATTATCCTGAACTGGGGATGGAAGCCGTCTGGAAGATAGAGGTGGAAGATTTCCCCGCTTTCATCCTTGTAGATGACAAGGGGAATGATTTTTTCAGTGGATTGATGTAGGAAGTTCTGAGTTCTGAGTTCTAAGTTCTGGGTTTGAAGTTTATTGAGCAGCACAATATTTGTTTCATTGAAACAGGTGTTGTGCCTCCGGCCTTTGAGACCTATCGACATCAAGGCCCTGTATAGCATCGAATAATCCTGTGGCACCCTCAAATCTTCCAGTCCCTCCAAACTGGACTTTACGCCTTAATGCAAGTAAGTTTATAAGATGCCGGTTGTGTTCAGATACAAAGGCTGCCGGTTTTTCTTCTTCTCTAACGAAGGAGATCCTAGGGAGCCATTGCACATACATGTCCGCAAAGCGGAAGCATTAGCCAAGTTCTGGCTCGAACCACAGCCTGAGATTGCTGAAGCTTATGGTTTTACATCACATGAACTTAGGGAACTCCTAGGTGTTGCCATCGAAAAAACCGACTTAATCAGGAGATATTGGAATGAGCACTTTGGTGACTGATGCGCAAGCGAAATCCGTAAGGTTCGACGCAGATACAATGTGGGTTGACCTTGAAGACGGCCGACAGCTTGGTGTGCCGCTTGCATATTTCCCGCGTCTGCTCAACGCAACTCCCGCACAGCGAGAGAGTCTCACCATTAGTGGAGGCGGGAAAGGTCTTCATTGGGACGATCTTGACGAAGATATTTCTGTTCCTTCCTTGCTGGCTGGAATAGGCGACCGTACCCGCAAGTCTGCTTCATAGTTAGTATCCGGGCCTTCAAGCAACAATCCATTTTTTCTTTTATAGAACATTGTATTATCAGAGGGGAAATAATTTCTTCAGCGGATTGATGTAAAACACAATAGGGGCGAACCTTCCGCCTTCGCCCTACGGGCTTCAGCGGACAAGTTGGTGTTCGCCCTCTTTTAATTATTTAAGTCCAGTTTGGTTAGCCATGTCCAAAGGCAAAAGACCGCCCCAGAGAGCTACCTTATGTGACTTATTTGTTATAGAAAGACACTTTTGCCGGTGTGTTCCCAAAATTGTCTACAAGAAAATCCGTTAGTAGATCCTTAACTACTCCTCTTTGGCTGAACCTACGGTCGTAATCCATCCATCAAAGACGACAACTTCTAGGTCTCCTTTTATTAAGCCAGGTGTGACTTCCATTTCACCTTCTGCATTATCAAATCTTCCAGTTCCATCAACAACAGTATCTGTGGATGTACAGTATGAAAAATCAAAGTTACAAGTCCCTACTACCGTCACAAAGATCCGGTCACCATTAGCGACTGTTATTGTTTGGTCCTCATAAAAATCCCAAAATAGATTCGGGAAATCGGAAAAGTTCAGATAGAAAAGAGCCATGTTATCGTGGATCGAAGAACCTCCAACATTGTTGATGCCATAAAAGGTCATATACGCCACATAAGGGAAATAAATTGGAGGACCTAAGCTGTCAATGACGCTATCCAAGTAACTGCCTTCGATGATTTCATCAAGCTCCCCAAAGACAGTAGATATGCGATTCGCCCAGCCTTTATAGGGTTTTTGATCCTCCGCAACAGAAGAAATACTCATCACCAACACCAGCACACAGATCAAACTCCAAAGTACAATGATTCTTTTGCTATTCATGATATCCTCCACCAATAAAATCCTCGATTGTTTTTTTATAAAACATTGGCCAATCCTTGAATTACCCGACTTCACTTCTTATCAAACCTTGACTTCATAATCTTCCATTCTGTCTATGGAGAGCATGGTGTAATCCACCCTCGCTCCGGATAGGTAAAAGTACAGCCATAATCTGGATCTTCTACAACAGCTGGATCTAATACATCATCTCCTGCTGGTTCAACGCCATTTTCCACCCAATTGACAAGATCCATGAATCCGGCTATCAGCTCGTCCTCGAGAATCCAGCAGTGTCCGATATCGCGAATAGCCCGTTGAACCAGCAAGTGTGAAGCTCCGTTTTCTGCCACTCTCCTCGCATAGATTTGCTGCATGGAGAATGGCACCTGTAAATCGCCCAGAGTATGGAGTGTAAGCACCGGTATAGTAATGTTGCCATTCACCACTGGAATGTTCGATAAGCCATTGGGATTAGCACTTTGTGGATCTCGCGCCACCCGAAGCACGCTTTTGTTCAATTCCTGCTCCGCTGGCGTCAAAGCCGGATCAGTGTCGAACTGGTATATCGTGTCCATATTGTCGAAGACAATTCCAGGTGAACGAGGGGCGGTGCCATCGCCCAGCATCTGAATCTGAGAAAAAAGAGAATCGGGAGCGATATAAGGAAATAGCCCTATATTGTAAAAGATCCAAGCTAAGTCAAAAGTCGGCCGTTCACCACCGGATCGAATCTTGGTGACTTCCTTAAGGTACTGGCCCTGTTGGTTGAGTGCAAAAGGAAATGTATTCGGAAATAGTTCAAGGTTTTGCTTAATAACGGGTACATCTATAGTTAGGTAATCCTCAGGCACTGGGAAGTCAACATTCACTCCGGCCAAGGCTTGGGCTACCGCATTGAAGTCCAAACGGAAGTCCCATATTTCATAATCACCCATTACACCGCAGCATGGCATTGCACCATCGTAGGTGTTGGGCCACTGTTCAACCATGACCGCTGCTATTTGGCCTCCCATTGAATGGCCTACAATATAAGTGTGGTTAGGACGACCTACAATACCATTGAATCGCACGGTTAGGGCGTGTGTATCAATAGCACCGGTGGCAACATCATAATCGTTCCGACTATAACTGGATGCCGCCCAGGCGTACCCATTGTTGATCAGCCAAGAACGCATGAACATGGGCTCCTGTACTATTAATTCCAATCCGGTGCCTGCATAACCGTGAACATACATAACAAGGTCGCCATTCCAATTTTCTGGTACCTCGATGCGGTAGCCAGCACCTTTGTGGATGCCCCATAAACACTCGGTAACATTCCCAGGCAGTGAATCGAAAGGAAGTTTAGCCTCATCAACAAAGTACTCGGGCGGCTTTTCGCCGAAAACGCTTGAAGAAGTGGTCAACAACAAAGGTAATGAAAAAAGCAGAACCAATATTGGTCTCGTTAGATTCTTCATTTTATTCTCCTTCTGCAGAGTGTTGCATTTGCATGTGACGAATTTATAAAGCGGTCATCTTATTAATGCGGGAAATGAGGCCGAAATACCCCATGAAGCAAAAAAAATAATTCTGAATTCTCAGACCGGAAGCTTCGAGGTTGGCAGTCTTTTCTTCTAAAGCATGAAGAATATTTGAATTACGCTTGATAACCCTTTTGTTATATAATGTTTAAACAAGAAGGCAGCTTTCTCAGATGACAATGAGGTGATTGGATGCAATCTTCCGCGGAAGAGATATCTTCTCTGCTTCATGCCTGGTACCAGGGGGACCGGACCGCGCTCGACAAGCTCACGCCCCTTGTCTATGACGAACTGCACCGCCTGGCCCATAACTACATGCGCAAAGAGCGCGGTGATCCAACTCTCCAGACCACAACCCTTGTAAACGAAGCCTTCCTGCGGCTGGTCAAGGCGCAGACGGTCGAATGGAAAGACCGCAATCACTTCTATGCCATATCGGCAAACCTGATGCGCCGCATCCTCACCGATCTCTCGCGATCCCGCGGGTATCTGAAACACGGCGGCAACCTGAAAAGAATCCCTTTAGATGGGGATTCTCCTGTTTCCCCTGGACCTGATCCTGACCTTGTCAAACTCGATGACGCGCTGAGCACCCTTGCCCGTTGTGATCCCAGGAAAGCCAAGGTTGTGGAACTGCGCTTCTTCGGGGGGCTGAGTGTGACGGAAACGGCGGAGGCGCTGGAGGTTTCCACCAGTACGGTTGACCGGGATTGGGAACTGGCCAGGGTGTGGCTTTATTGCAGGCTGAAAAATAGAGGATGAGATGAAACCGGCACGCTGGCAGCAGATTGAACGGATCTACCACGAGGCCCTCAAGCTCAAACCGGATCAACGCGAGGTATTCCTGGATCAATCCTGCGCAGGGGACGCATCCCTTCGCAAAGAAGTCGATGTTTTGCTCCGGGGCCGGGAAGAAGCAGGCGACTTCATAGAATCGCCTGCGATAGAAGTGCTTGCGCGCAAAATCGCAGCGGATTCATCACCCGTCGGGGAATCCATCAACCTGATCGGCCAAATGATTTCCCACTACAAAATCGTTGAAGAGATTGGCGGCGGAGGGATGGGTGTCGTCTATAAAGCGGAAGACACGAAGCTTGGCCGCAACGTTGCGCTGAAGTTTTTACCGGAAGAGCTGTCCCGGGATCGCCATTCAGTGGAGAGATTCCGAAGAGAGGCCCGCTCAGCTTCTGCTCTCAGTCATCCCAACATCTGCACGATTCACGAAATCGACGAACACGAAGGGCGGTCCTTCATTGCCATGGAGTATCTCGAAGGCCAGACCCTCAAACAGCGCATCACAGGGAGGCCGCTCGAGACGGATGAGATTCTCGAGATAGCCATTCAAGTCATCAGCGGTCTTCATGCCGCGCATTCAGAAAACATTATCCACAGGGATCTCAAACCGGCCAATATCTTCATTACCAAGTGGGGCCATGCAAAAATATTGGATTTTGGATTGGCCAAACTGCTCCCGGAGAGATCCGAAGGAACGGATGTTCCTACGGCTGCCACCACCCGAGATGCGATCACCAGTCCCGGAATAGTTATGGGCACGGTTTCCTACATGTCGCCGGAGCAGGCGCTGGGCAAAGCACTCGACGTGCGTACGGACCTGTTTTCCCTGGGTGTAGTGCTGTATGAAATGGCCACCGGAGTATTGCCCTTTCGCGGGAACACGTCGGCAGAAACATTTAATTCGATTCTGAGTAAGACACCGACAGCGCCGGTGCGTATCAATCCCGATCTGCCGGATGAACTGGAACGGATCATAAACAGGGCGTTGGAGAAAGACCGCGAATTGCGCTTTCAGAGCGCTGCAGAGATACAGGCGGCGCTCAAGCGCCTGAAACGCGACAGAGTTTCTGTTAGCACGGCGGTAAGTGCAACGGCAGGTGCGGGCGCCCGCAGCGGTGTACGGCGCCGGATCCTTGTAGCGGCAGTGATCGTCCTGGCGGTAGCTGCGTCCCTGATATTCTATCTCCGACCCGGGCCGCAACCCTTCGAGCGCATGGAGATTACCCGCCTGACCTACACCGGAAAGGCAAGCAATGCGGCGATTTCGCCCGACGGCAAATACGTGGCCAACGTTGTTACAGACGAGGGGAAGAGCAGTCTCAGATTGCACCAAATCGCTACTGGAATTGACACTCAGATCCTTGCTCCTGTAGAAGGAAGCCTGACCGACATTAAATTTTTTCGCGATGGCGATTATTTACATTATGGGCTTGCCAAAGATGGGATTTGTTCATTGTATATGATACCGATCCTCGGAGGAAAACCCATAAAATGGTTCGATTTAGAACTAGCGGATCCTTTGGGGGGAGTATGTGCATCGCCGGGCGAGAAACGTGTTGCACTCATAAGAGCTAAAGGGAGTGAAAGCGAATTGGTCATCCTCGATGGCACCGATGAGCGCCGGATTGCAGCTCGCAAGGGTCCTGAAAGAATCGCGGCGCCGGCAGCATGGTCCCCGGACGGCAAAACCATTGCGTACAATGTCCTCTCGTACGAGGGGGGATTTTCCAGCAGCTTGGAGGCTGTAGCCGCAGAAGGAGGAGCAGCGCGGCCGATCGGTTCTTACAAATGGATGCTATTGAGAGATCTGCGTTGGTTGCCGGACGGGCTCGGGCTCATCGCTGCAGCGTATGAATCCGATAGCAAGGGTGAGGTCTACTATATCTCTTATCCTGAAGGCAATGTACGCAAGATCACAAATGACCTGAACAAATATTTCGTTGTGAGCCTCGATGGGGATGGAAGGTCATTGGTTGCGGTACAGAATGAGCTGATTTCGCACATCTGGCTGGTTCCCGTAGGCGATCCCGCGAGTGCACGTCAGATCACACATGGCCGACAGGACGGGCTCAGCGGCCTTACCTGGACAACTGACGGTGACATTATCTTTACCGCGCCTGACAGCAGACAGGACAGTCAGCGCTGGATCATGGCAACAGATGGCGGCGAGCCAACCCGGCTTACGTCGGAAGGGGGATTTTTTAATGGTGATCCAAGCGTATGCGGCGATAGTGGCTACCTCGTGTATCTCTCGTATCGGGCGGGGACTCCACACATCTGGAGATCCAGGCTTGACGGAACCGATGCGAAGCAGCTTACAGATGGCGTAGGCGAATTCATGCCATCGTGCTCGCCCGACGGGACCTGGTTCACCTATGGTACAAGGGATCCAGAAGGTGTAGGCATCTGGAGAATGCCGATTGAGGGCGGCGCTCCGGTCCGTATCTGGGAAAAGTACATTGGCAATCCCGCTAGGATTTCGCATGACGGGAAGTTTGTCGCAATACCAGACAAGCAAAAGCTCATGATAATCCCGTCAGAGGGAGGGGACCCCGTAAAAACCTTCGACCTGAACCCGGAGTGGGGTTCGTGGGTGGGATGGACATCCGATGGCAGTGCGTTTCTGTATGAAAAGCGCGTCAATGGAGTTTCGAACGTCTGGCAGAGGAATTTGGACGGCGGCGAATCGAAGCAGCTGACCCGATTTGATAGCGAAATAATCGATATCGCCGCTCTGAACGTCGCTCTATCACCTGACGGCAAATATCTGGCAGTGGCTCGCCTTTCCAACACGAACGACGTCGTTCTGATCAAGGATCTGAATATTCAGTAAAAGTGCCGGGCGTGCTATAGCTTTTTGAAAATTAATGAAGGGAATGTGGTCGGTCACAGTCCGTTCAAATTGGCGTATCGTTTTCCGTTTTGATAGAGAACGATGTCTTCTTTGACGTTGAATTGATTGACTACCACTAGGTAAGGAAGGATATATAACTATACCTATGAAGAATCCTCCCCACCCCGGAGGTAGCATTCGTCGAGCCTGTCTTGAACCTTTGGGTCTCTCGGTAACGGAAGGGGCAAAGATTCTGGGCGTTAGCAGGCAGGCTTTAAACAATGTGATAAACGGCAAGTCCGGCATCAGCCCGGAGATGGCTATCCGCCTATCTAAAGCTTTTGGCAGCACACCGGAAACGTGGTTACGAATGCAGATTGCTTACGATCTTGCATTAGCTCGAAAAAATGAAGATAAAATCAAAGTACGTCGCCAGCAAACTCCGCAAGAACTGCACGTAAACTAACAACCAGCATAAAAGTGTAAACTCCAGGTCGGATGGAGTGGAAGATTTGAGGGTGCCACAGGATCATACGATGCCATACAGGGCCTTGATGACTATAGGTCTCAAAAGTCGGGGGCACAACACCTGTTTCAATGGAACAAGTATTGTGCCCCTCAAATAACTTCAAACTTCAAATTTAGAACCTTTTACTTATTGGCGGAAAAAAAGGGCGAACACAAGGTTCGCCCCTACTGCGTTTTACTACTACAAAGCTGATTTCCAGGATTTCCCCTTGGTCCTCCGGGATAGAAATGCCTGGAAGTATTCATTGCTAACGTTCCAAACGTTAGCTATATTAACGTTATGGACGTTAAGACCATAAATCGTCTTCTGGCAGAGGGAAATATCGATCGCGAGGACATGTGGCCCCGGATCGTCGAGATGGAATCCAAAGCATGTCAGTTTCGTTTTGAATTCGGGCTGAATGAACTTCCGAAGGAACCGGGTCTCATTATTGTCCGTGGACCGCGCCAGTATGGCAAGAGCACATGGCTCGATATGAATCTGCGATGGTCCGCACAGGAATTCGGCAAAGGTTCTTCTTTTTATCTGAACGGCGACGAAATCGCCTCCGCGGATGCCCTGTATCATGAACTGACCGATCTTTACGCGGCCTATTCCAGAGATGCTCGAATGAAAAGACTTTTCATCGATGAAATAACGGCAGTGCCCGGATGGGAAATAGCCGTAAAGCGGTCGATCGATCGGGGGCTTTTCAGAGACGTTCTCATTATTACGACCGGATCGAAAGCATCCGACCTTCGCCGCGGTTCGGAAAAACTTCCCGGCAGAAAAGGGAAATTGCCGAAGAATGAATACATCTTCCTGCCAATCGCTTATCGCGAATTCAAACTGTATGCCCGGGAGATTTATGGAGAAAGGGCCTGGAACGCCTATCTGCTGACCGGAGGCTCGCCGGTTGCCTGCAACGACATATGTCAATTTGAGCGCCTTCCCGAATACTTCATCCAGATCGTGCGCGACTGGGTTTTGGGAGAGGTTGTTACGTCCGGAAGGAACAGGTTGTCTCTAACTCAGTTGTTGCATGTCATTATGAATAACGGCGGCAATGCCGTCGGTTTTGCGAAACTCGCGCGTGAAAGCGGACTGGCCAACAACACCGTCGCCGGCGGATACATCGAACAGCTCTCCGATCTTTTGTCGGTTATGCCCTCATGGCCTGTTGAAACCAATACACGAACCCTCCTCATGCGAAAGCCCTGCAAGTTTCATTTTATCAATCTGGCTGTGGCAATTGCATTTCATCCATCCGCTATGAGGCATGTACACGAATTCGAGAACCTGTCGCCTGACATCCAGGGAATTTTCATGGAATGGCTGGTTGCGCAGGAAATCTGGCGACGGAGCGTCCTAGGAGGACAAGCCGATCCTGAGGCCATAGGCTTCTGGAATTCCAAAGAACATGAAATCGATTTTGTAACACCCGATAATAGGTTCATTGAAGTCAAAAGGGGGAAAGCCGGGCCGATGGAATTCAGCTGGTTCTCCAGAATTTTCCCCAAAGACTGCCTGACGGTCATATGCAATTCGCCGTTTACTTCAAAGCAAGTCACCGGCATCACCATGGAGGAATTTCTGCTCTCCGCCCCCACTTCACTGATGTATCAGGATTAGTTCAAAACTTCAAAACTTCAAAACTTCAAACCCAGAACTCAGAACTTAGAACTCAGAACTTCTTACATTAATCCGCTGAAAAAATCATTCCCCTTGTCATCCACAAGGATGAACGCGGGGAAATCCTCCACTTCGATCTTCCAGACGGCTTCCATCCCCAGTTCGGGATAATCGAGGCATTCCACCTTTTTAATGTTTTCTTCTGCCAGCAGGGCGGCGGGCCCCCCTATGGAACCGAGATAGAATCCTCCATATTTTTTACAGGCGTCCGTTACCTGTTTCGAACGGTTGCCTTTGGCGATCATAACCATAGAGCCGCCGTTTTTCTGCAGCAGTTCGACATAGGAATCCATACGTCCAGCTGTCGTGGGACCGAATGAGCCGGAAGGTTTCCCCTTGGGGGTTTTGGCCGGCCCGGCGTAGTAGATCGGGTGGTTCTTCAGGTAATCTGGCAGAGGTTTGCCGGCATCCAGAAGTTCCTTGAACTTGGCGTGGGCAATGTCACGGCCGACGATGATGGTTCCATTCAGGGACAGCTGGGTGGCGACCGGATGCTTGCTCAACTCGGCCAGGGCCTGCTTCATCGGCTGGTTGAGATCAATTTGAACGACGCCGTGAGTGTGTTTGCCCCGGTACTTTTCCGGGATCAGGCGGGCAGGGTTGTCATCCATCTTCTCGAGCCAGATCCCGTCCTTGTTGATCTTCGCCTTGATGTTGCGGTCGGCCGAGCAGGAAACTCCCATGCCGACAGGACAGGAGGCGCCGTGACGGGGGAGGCGAATCACACGTACGTCATGGGCAAAGTACTTCCCCCCGAACTGGGCGCCGATGCCGCTATCCTGGGCCGCCTTGAGAAGCCTGGCTTCCATTTCCGGGTCGCGGAAAGCCCGTCCCCCTTCATTGCCCGAGGTCGGCAAATGATCCAGGTACCCTGTTGTGGCAAGTTTTACGGTTTTCAGGGTGCTTTCAGCACTGGTGCCGCCGATGACGAAGGCCAGATGATACGGGGGACAGGCCGCTGTCCCGAGGGTTTTCATCTTGGCTATCAGGAATTTTTCCAGGCTCTCGGGATTCAAAAGGGCTTTGGTTTCCTGGAACAGGTATGTTTTGTTGGCGCTGCCGCCGCCTTTGGCGATAAAGAGGAATTTGTACTCGTCCCCTTCCGTAGCGTAGAGGTCGATCTGGGCGGGCAGGTTGCATCCCGAATTCGTTTCCGTGTACATATCCAGTGCAACGGTCTGGGAGTAACGCAGGTTTTCTTCCGTGTAGGTTTTAAAAACTCCCTTTGAAAGCAGTTCTTCATCCTTGCAACCGGTCCAGACCTTCTGGCCTTTTTTCCCGATGATGGTGGCTGTTCCCGTGTCCTGGCAGAAGGGCAGCTCGAATTTGGCGGACACTTCGGCATTGCGAAGCATGGCAATTGCGACGCCGCGGTCATTGTTGGAGGCTTCCGGATCCTGCAGGATTTTTGCAACCTGTTCGTTGTGTTTGGGCCGCAGCAGGAAGGAAACATCCCGCATCGCCTGGTTTGCCAGAAATACGAGCGCTTCAGGATCTATTTTAAGGATCTCTTCGCCGTCCAGGTTTGTAGTGCTGATATAGTCCTTCGTAAGGAGGCGATAGGTTGTGTTGTCTTCCGATAAAGGGAACGGGTCCTGATAATTGAAGTCCACCATAATTCTCTCTCCCTGTATGAATTAAGATTGCGGTCCAACGGATTGCAGACGCCGTTATTATAGGCAAATCGTGCGGGCTTGTCGACCGGGATAAAACTGCCGGGAGTTAACACGCATTCGATGTCACGGTATGAAACCGGCACTAATGTTCACCGGGAGCCTTGGCGAACATTATGACTGTTGGAAATGGGGGCTAAACATTTTTTTTCAGGATACTTTCGATTTTTGCCGTAGCCAGCCTGCCTATGCGGTGACAGACATTGAAATCCTGCCGCCCCTGCCTGATTTCAGAACAATGCAAAGGAGCGGTTTCCGTCCACCATGTCCAGAATTCCTGGGTCATCTGCATGCAACGCATCTTGGCGGTATTTGTGTCAATCTCCAAATCTCCGGCATGGAGGCCG
>WOR8_10006076_pt1 | contig 11614 bp, 8 predicted proteins | sample DeeMarSeWOR38_10_FD_19890 | JGI IMG/M metagenome (IMG submission 19890) | reverse complement strand
TACTAACGCTGCGCATTTGAGTACTGAACTGCTTACGATAGGTGTTCCCGTTGTCAGCTCTTATGTTGTTCGCGATGAGATAGATACGATTGTGCGAGGACTGGAACTTGCGAGTGCCGATGCTGATGTGATAATAACAACAGGGGGATTGGGGCCTACCGATGATGATTTGACCCGGCAGGCGCTGGCAAAATTTCTCGGCGTTGAATTGGAATTGCGAAATGAGCTGCTGGAAAGAATTGAGAAATTTTTTATCAGCCTTGGCCGCCAGATGGCGGAATCAAATAAGATTCAGGCTTATGTTCCCGCCGGGGCTAAAGCTCTGACGAATATAGGTACTGCCCCGGGGATTATGGTCGTTCTCGATTCTCGACCAGCATCGAGTAACCAGTATCAAGCATCCAGATTGCTTATCGCCCTGCCGGGTGTGCCGATGGAAATGAAGCGAATGTTCAAAGAGTCAGTACTGCCCGAGCTTGAGCGGTTAGCAGGGGGGCAGGCTGTGGTGGTGAAAAAATTAAAATGCTTCGGAGCGGGGGAATCGACAATCGCCGAGATGCTTGGGCCGATGATGCAGCGAGGCAGGAATCCTTTGATTAACTGCACAGCTTCGTCCGGCATAATTACACTGCACATCATCGCAACGGCGGAAAATAAAGAAAAGGCCGAACAGATGGCCGAAAAAGACGAAAAATTGCTGAAAAGCACGCTCGGAGAGCTGATTTACGGCGTTGGAGACCAGAGTTTAGCTGAGGTTGTGGGCGAAGAACTCACCCGGCAAGGAAAAACTATCGCCGTAGCGGAATCCTGCACTGGCGGATTATTAGCAAAACTCTTGACAGACGTTGCCGGATCGAGTAAATACTTCACATACGGCTGGATTACTTACAGCAACGAGGCCAAGAGCAGTGAACTCGGCGTACCTGCTGAGCTGATTCAGCAGTACGGTGCTGTCAGCGAGCAGTTTGCCCGGGCGATGGCCGTTGGCGCCAGGAAAAAAGCCGGTACAGATTATGCAATTAGCATAACCGGCATAGCCGGTCCGACGGGCGGAACCGAACAAAAGCCCGTTGGGCTTGTATATATTAGTGTGGATTCAGAAAATGGATGTGATACACAACGTTGTTTTTTCTATCATAGCAGGCGATTCATTCGACTTCGAGCAGCACAGACTGCGTTAAACATCCTCCGTTTAAAATTGAACATTTGATTGACTAACTGCGCAGGAAATGTTATAATGGAGTTTCCTGGGGTACGCAGAACTTTGAGGAGAATATGGCAAAGAAACGCAGGCATTTGGGTGAAATCCTTTACAAGGCCGGCCTGGTAAAGAAGGAAGCTCTTATAGAGGCCATTAAGGCTTCTAAGAGCAATCACAAGCGGCTCGGTGAAATCCTGCTCGATAAAGGCCTGATAGACGAAGAAAATCTTACCAAAGCGATTGCCAAACAATTTGGTTTGGAATATATAAATCCGGACACGGCTACCATCTCTCCCGAGGCGGCAAAGGCTCTTCCGGAAGAACTTATCAAGAAGCACAATATCATCCCCATGGATATGAGTAACGGCAGGCTGAAGCTGATTATCAGCGACCCGACGGATCTGGAGATGATGGACGCCATTCGTTTTCGATTAAACACCGATCCCGAGTGTTATCTTGCGAGCCCTACCAAGATTCGTTCCTACCTTGAAGATTCCATGGAAGAGGCGGTAGATGAAGACGATGACAGGCTGAGACATAGTATTGATGCTACCGCCGCCGAGCTTGCCGAAGTCGGCCATGAATTACAGGCGGAGGCACTCCGTGCTCAAGCCACCGGAGAAGATGATGATGCTCCGATTATCAGGTTGGTAAACCTGATAATAGATAATGCTTACTATATGCGCGCCAGCGATATCCACATTGAGCCGATGGAGGACAGAGTGCGAGTAAGGTACCGTGTCGATGGTGTTTGTATGGAGCGTGACAATATTCCCAAGAACATGCAGGCGCCGCTGGTTACCCGTTTCAAAATCCTTTCCGGCATGGATATTGCCGAGAAAAGGCTGCCGCAGGATGGTCGTATCAAGCGTGAAATCGGAGGCCAGGACATCGATTTTCGTGTCTCTTCTCTGCCCGGTGTTCACGGGCCGAGTGTGGTGCTTCGAATTTTGCGACCGGACGCGGTCAATATCGGCCTCGAATCACTGGGGTTCGAGCAGGATAACTACGAGCAATTCCGGCGTATTATAACGCGGCCGAACGGCATCTTTCTGGTCACCGGCCCGACCGGTAGTGGAAAGACCACAACGTTGTATGCCGCTCTGCAGGAGCTTAATAAGCCGGACAAGAAAATCATTACTGCTGAAGATCCTGTGGAGTACAACTTTGCTGGTATGAATCAGTGCCAGGTCAAAGATGAGATTGAATTGACGTTTGACAGGATTCTCAGATCGATGCTCCGACAGGCACCCAACATTATCCTGGTCGGTGAAATTCGAGACGGCGTCGTGGCGGATATCGCAATTCAGGCGGCACTTACGGGACACCTTGTTTTCAGCACGCTACATACAAACGATGCCCCGAGTGCTATTACACGTTTGATAGACATGGGTGTCAAGCCGTTCCTCGTAGCAAGCTCGATACAGGCAATTATGGCGCAGAGGCTTGTGAGAGTCATCTGCAAGAAATGCAAAAAAATTAATGAAAATCCGAACATGGATCATATACGTTCGCTTGGCATTACGCCGGAGGAATTAAAAAAATATCCGCCTCAAAAGGGTGCCGGGTGCAGTCAATGTCAGAACACAGGCTACAAAGGCCGAATAGCCATTTTTGAGATGTTCGAAATGAATAATGAAATCAGAGAGCTGGCCTTCTCAAAGGCGCCTACAACCGAATTGAGAAAGGCGGCAAAAGCCAGCGGTATGAAAACCCTGATGGAAGACGGAAAGCTCAAAGTATTCAAAGGAACAACGACACCTGCTGAAGTGGTGAGAATTACCCAGACCGAGGGTGCAGTAGTAGATTAAACCAGATGTAATTATTGAGGATTTTTTATGGCAACAGTAAATATGGACAGGTTGCTGCAGGCCTGTGTTACACAAGGTGGCTCAGATATACATCTTACTACCGGGCGTCCGCCTGTATTGAGAATAGACGGCTCGCTCAGGTCTCTGGAGACCAAAGTTCTCGAGCCCGATGATACTGCGGCTTTGATGAGAAGTATTACGCCCGACCGGAACCAGCAGGAGCTTCAGGAAGAGGGCGGCACAGACTTTGGTTTTGCATTTGGTGATCAGGGCCGATTTCGTGTTTCTATATTTCGCCAAAAGGGCAATCTCGCATTGGTTCTTCGTCTTATCCCGTCGAAGATTCTGACCTTTGAGGAAATAGGTTTGCCGAAAATTTGCCAGGCTTTGTGCCGCAGGCCTCGTGGAATGTTCCTGGTAACAGGCCCGACCGGAAGTGGCAAGACAACAACTCTTGCTACGATGATAAACTATATTAATGAAAACTTCGACCGTCATATTATAACCATTGAAGAACCTATCGAATATTACCACAATCACAAAAAATCAATCATTAACCAGCGTTCTGTTGGTGTTGATGTACCAAGTTTTGGCGAGGCTTTAAGACGTGTTTTAAGAATGGACCCTGATGTGATTCTGGTCGGCGAGTTGCGAGACCTCGAAACGATCGAAGCCGCCGTCCGGGCTGCTGAAACCGGCCACCTTGTCTTCAGCACGGTTCATACTACAAGTGCCGCCGGAACCATCACAAGACTCATCGATGTGTTTCCCGTGAGCCAGCAGGAGCAAATCCGAATCCAGCTAAGCAGTAATTTGATCGCCGTACTCAGCCAGGCCCTTTGTCCTTTGGCCCATAGCAAAGGAAGAATAGCCGCTTATGAGTTTATGGTTGTAACTCCGGCTATCTCCAACCTTATCCGTGAGAACAAAACTTACCGAATCGATTCCAGCATTCAAACCGGCAAGAAACTCGGAATGCAGCTTCTCGACGAGCATCTGTGGCGGCTTTATGATATCGGCAAAATTTCCCTGGAAGAGATGCTCGACAAAGGCCGGCAGCCGGGAGCCTTGCAGGACAAGGCAACAGCCAAAATCGAGGCACTCAGAGGAAAACACAAGCACAAAAAGAAAGAAGCTCAGAAGCAGATGGAGGATTTGGGCCCGATCCTCAGGTCCTGATCCGAGTAGTAGTTTATCGATTGTAAACTTCTTAGCCCCGCAATTCTTTGCGGGGTTTTTTCTTGGTACGTTGTAATTACAACATCTGTACGGTTACTGTAGATGAATATGTTGGCGGACTTGTGGGCGAGAACTACGGCAGAATCGCCATAAGTTTCTGGATATGGAGACCTCAGGTCATACCATGAGTTACGGGGGCATCGGGAAGACCACAGCCGAGATACAAACTGCCGCCACGTTCCTCGAAGCCGGCTGGGACTTCGTGGAAGAAACTGACAACGGCTCCGAAAACATCTGGGGGATTGATGAAGGGCAGGACTATCCAGGACTTTGGTGGGAGGATTTCGATTTACGATTTATTCGACTGCGTTCAGGACAGGTTTACTATTTATAATTTTTCCCGCGAAATCCGCGGTCCAGGAGATTGAATTATCCCCAGCACGGGAAGCGAATTACGGTATTCTTTTATCAGTGAGCCTGCTGGGCTCGTCGAGCATCAGCACCGTATCGATATCCGCCATCATTTCCTGTTGGTTTATTCTGGCCGTGCGATGATGTCTTCTATGGCCTTCAGCGGCGGTCTCACCGGGCTGGCTGAAAGAACTACAGCCTAAGGGCATGAAAACTGAAACCAAAATAGCAATAACCAAAATCACTTTACATACAGAAACGGAAACACTCTTCATCATTTCTCCTTGTTATAGGCCATAGCAATTTTTTATTATCCAGGCACCAAAAATGTACCCTCAATTATAAATCAATTATACATGTTGTCGGTGTTATTGTCAATGAAAAACGTGCTCAAATGAGTCCGGAAATATGTAAAAAAGAATGGATTTTCATGTCATTTCGGGAAGTTATGCTTTTGTTGCTACGAAAATCGATGTTTTTAAGAAAAGCAAATCAATAATCGGCTTGCAGGTATAGGGGGAGCGGAATTGCCCATAGATATGTCGGAGAGCTTGGATGCGAATCTATTATAGGAAGGTATCAGAAGGCTCTAATTACCAAAGTATAAATAATTTAAGATATTTTGTCGTATTCTCCGCGATACTCCGGGAAGATGATTTTATTGCTAATAGTCGGTTTAATCTCTGCCGATGAATTGATTTGGTGATAAATTGCGGGAGAGGCGATAAGTCGAGGTATCAATAAATACAGTAAATTTCGAATTCCCGAGGGTATAACCGCATTGTATTGGTTCGTTATTTGCTTAGATGAATGATAGTTTAAACCTTGTGGAATAATATAGTTTGAAACATTTGGGAGAAGCTGATGAAGAACAAAACGTGTTCGAGTCGTGCAATTGAAAATAAGACAGACAGTATTGTTTCTGATGAATTAGCGGTTTCCTCATGGAACTGGCTAAGTGTTGGAGATGTTATGAACAAGGAGGTGGTTGTTGTCTCTCCGGATGAAATAGTAATTGCAGCGGCTAATATTATGTCTGACGAAAAGATTTCCTGCATAGTTGTCATGGATCAGGGCAATATTGCAGGTATAGTGACTGAGACCGACGTATTGAGAAGAGTTAGCATAAATGGTAAAGATTTCTATCGGACAAAATTGAGCCAAATCATGTCTTCTCCGGTGGAAAGCGTGCCCTCTGATATATCTGTTCTTGAAGCCAGTAAAATAATGGGTGTCAGGCGTATCAAGCGATTATTAATTCTAAAGGAAAATAAATTAGTTGGAATTGTGACACAGACGGACCTCGTTAAAGCTCTGACGTCTTATGGTTTATGGAGAGATGTTTCGGAGATAATGAGTCAAAATATAGCTTCTGTTCAAATGCATGCAAGTGTTACAGAGGCGGCGAAAATTATGACTGCCCGCGGGATATCCTGCATTATTGTCATGGATGGGGATGATGTGGCAGGTATTCTTACTGAAAAAGATATGCTTGGTCGTGTAGTTGCACTACAAAGAGATCCGGTTAATACCAGGATGGAGGAAGTTATGTCTTCTCCGGTGACGACCACTCTTTCTACTTTCTCTGTCTTCAGTGCCAGCAAGCTTATGGAGGAGATGAATATCCGCAGGCTGGTCGTTATGAAGGATAAGCGTTTGTGTGGACTTTTAACTCAGACAGACATCTTCATAGCAATAAGAAACAAGCTGCAGGCCGAAGAAGAAAAGGGCTTGAGATTGTTGGAAGAGTCCAAGAGCAATATTTATAAAACAGATTTAGATGGAATGATAACTTATATTAATCCGGCATTTATGGAACTCCTGGAAGTTTACGGGCCGGATGAACTTCTCGGCCAACCGTTTCTTCCCGAAAAGTTTTGGTACGACCCGAGTGAGGGAAAGCGATTTTTGATGGAGCTTGAAGAGCGAAGCATTGAAAGCAGAGAATTGATCCTTAAGACTTCGAGAGGCAAAAAAATTTATGTCACCATCTTTCCCAGCCTTACCAAAGACTCCTATGGCCAAATCAACGGAAGTCAGGGAATAGTCTATGATGTCACGGCTAAAAAAGAATTGATGGCCCTGAGAAAAGCGGAGGAAGAACTTGAAAAAGTGAATAAAGACCTGGAGTCTGCGGTGCGGGAGCTTAGTCATGCTAATGAAGAGCTTCGGGAGTTTGCTCACATAATAGCTCATGACTTGAAAACACCTTTGCGTGCAATTGGGACTCTGGCTGATTGGTTATCGAAGGATTATGCCGATAAGTTTGATGAGCAGGGCAAAGAAAAAATCAGGCTGCTCGTTAAAAGAGCAATGCAAATGAGCGCGCTGATCGATGATATCCTGCGATATTCCAAGGTTGGACATGCTATCTCGGAGAAGCGAAGGGTTGATTTGAATTCAGTCCTGTCGGAAGTAATTGTCGGAATTGCTCCACCGGAAAATATTGATATAACTGTCGAAAATGAGCTGCCAGTACTGTTGTGCGAAAGGGCCCAAATCCTGCAGGTATTTCAAAACCTGCTTGGCAATGCCGTAAAGTATATGGATAAGCCCAGGGGACAAATAAGAATCGACTGTGTCGAGGAGGATGCGTTCTGGAAGTTCAGTGTTACCGACAACGGGCCCGGTATCGAGAAAAGGCACTTTGAGAGGATTTTCAAACTGTTCCAGACCCTTTCACCGAGTGAAAAAGTCGAGAACACCGGTATCGGGCTTTCGATTGTGAAAAAGATCATTGAACTTAACGGGGGGAGTGTTTCCGTGGAATCCGAAGTCGGTGAAGGAAGTACATTTGTTTTCACACTACCAAAACAAACTTCCGATGTTACTGTTGCATTGATGAATGATCTTGATGCTAATTGATGCTTAAAGATTCATAGTGATGTTGATTAATTTTTTTATCGGCAGTTATTCAATGTGTTGTTCATTAGAACCAAGTTCCCGCTGATAGTCTTCAGGGTAATCCATATCGCACAGGACTGAGGCATCGGAGACGACCAGCTCATGGATATCATCGGGATGGTAATGCAAAACACCCCGCAGGCCCACATCGCCGTACTGGGTCAGAATCTCGTCACGATATTGTGTGGAGAACAGGATCGGGTGGCCTCGCTTGCCCTGATAGAGCGGCACGAGAATACTTTTTTCAGTCGTAGCAAAAGTTTGAAGCATCTGGTCGATGAGTTCAGTAGTGATTGAGGGCTGATCGCCAAGTACAACTAGAACGGCCCGGCAATTTTCAGACAGGTTCTGTAGTCCGCAGCGTACAGAAGAAAGCATTCCCGATTTATAATTTGGATTATTCACGATATAAATCGACCGACAGGATAATTCGGCGCTTATGCTTTCTGCCTTGTGGCCTACCACTACATGGATCTCGTCAACATTGCTTGCAAGAAGCTGATCGACGATATGAACAATGACCGTTTTACCGCCGAAGGGCAGCAGCAGCTTTTGAACGCCCATACGGCGTGAAAGACCGGCGGCAAGAACTACAGCACAAATCATGGCTGCTTCATCTTTCTGGATGGCTTGTGAACAATACCTTTTCGCCGGACGGCGATAAGCTCGGCGGTTATACTGGCTGCGATTTCAGGTACGGTAACGGCGCCGATATCCAGCCCGATAGGTGTAAAAACCCGGTCGAATTGCTCTGCTGTTGCGATGCCCGATTCGATAAAGTTCTTACGAATCAGAGCTACCTTTCGCTTGCTGCCGATCATACCGACGTAGGTAACAGGCGCATTAATGCACACTTCAAGAGTCTCGGCATCGAGCTTGTGCCCCCGGGTGACCAGCACAACATACGTATCGTCTCCGACTGAAAGGGCGGCAATCTTTTGGGGAATATCATCGCAGTACGTTGTCGTTCCTTCCGGGTAAAGGGCAGGTTCGGCAAATTCGGCCCGGTCATCTATTACGGTGACATCGAAGCCGACAAGGCTTGCCTGAAGCGCCAATGCCTGGCCGATATGCCCTCCGCCGGCGATTAAAAGAAGCGGCTTGGGAATAACAGGTTCGACCAGCACTTCCGTCACGGCCTTGGGATTTTGAATACTTACGGAAAAAAGCTCCGGCGTCTCGCGGGCCAGGCAGGAGCTGATCTTTTCTTCACCCGGAAAAGGGGCATCCGATGAGATGGTTTGCCCTGTTAGCCATTCAGAGCATACTTCCGTTTGTGTTGCGGTGCGGATGGTTGTGAGCATAACACCTCGCTGTCGCTTTCGGATTGCCTCGGCCATTCCGACGTAGGATTCCCTGTTTTTTGAAGCTGTTGGATCGATGACAATTCGCATCGAGCCCCCGCAGATGGGATCGTCAGCGGCTCTGTCGGCGCCGTACAAATCCATGTCAAAGACCTCCGGTTGATTCGACCGGCACGCTTCGACAGCCCGGCGTTGAGTTTCAGCCTCTACAAGGCCGCCGCCAAGTGTGCCGTGGATTTTGCCGGCAGCTTCGATAATTGCTCTTACGCCGGCCTTTCGTGGAGTGGAACCTTCGACCTTTAGTACCAGGGCCGCGGCAAAAACTTTACCTTTGTCGGTGAATTCAACGATTTGATGACAAATTTCTACCGGGCGGTTATTGCTGTCCATCTGATTCTCCATGATTCGGCGGCAAGTACGTCAAAGCTGCTCTCGTAAGGCCCTCTGCATGGGCATAGAACGCAAACGGATGCCGGTCGCTGAGAAGACAGCATTACTGATGGCAGGCGCGATTGCAATGATCGGCGTCTCTCCACCCCCGGCCGAGGGTATGTCCGTCTTGTTAATCAGGTGAACGTCGATCCTGGGGACATCCTTAAACCGCGGTACAGAATACCGGGAGAAGCCGGCGTTCAGGATTTTGCCGTTCGCGAATTTCATCTCTTCGCGGAGGGCAGGGCCCATGCCCATGACTATGCAGCCCTGCACCTGGGAAGTCAGGTTGGCGGGATTCTGGATTGGGCCGCATTCGAAAGCTTCGCAGACTTCGTGCACCTTGATCTCGCCTTTCTTGCGGTCAATCCCGACTTCCACACATGCTGCCACGACCGAATTCTTTTCCGTCCCACAGGCCAGCCCGACGCCAATCTCGGGAGTGACCTTCTTTATACGGCTGGGCCAATCGAAATGCCTGGCTGCGGCTTCGAGGACGGTCCTTATGCGTGGATTTTCGAGATGCGCTAGTCGAAAGGCAAGCGGATCAGCGCCTGCTGCTGCGGCAAGCTCGTCCATAAATGACTCTCTGGCGAAGTTGTTGGCCGTGGCGGCAAGGCAACGGTATGCGCCTTGTCGCAGGGGAGAATCGGAACCGGCAGACAGGATTTTCGTATTGGCGATATTGTAAGGTGTATCGATTGCCGAACCACCTGCGTTGATATTTGTGAAGTCCCAGGCAATCAACGAGCCTTTGTTATCCAGGCCGCCTTTACACTCTATAACGGCTGCCGGCCGGAAATAGGCCCAGGTGAATTCCTCGGCCCGCGTCCATTGTACGGATACCGGGCGTCCGGCGGCTTTGGCTAACCGGGCTGCTTCTTCGGCCGCTTCACCTGTATGCTTTCCGCCGAATCCACCGCCCATATCCGGTACGATTACACGAACTCGATCAGAAGTTACGCCTAAAGCTCGTACTAACTCGTTTTTCACCGAATGGGGCCCATCGACGCCTGCCCAGACGGTCAATTTACCATCTTTCCATTCTGCTACTGCTGCTCTCGGTTCCATCGGCGTATGTTGAACGTAGGCCACGTGGTATGTTTCACTGAGGACCTTGTCGGCATTAGCAAAAGCTTCTTCAGTCGAGCCTCTCGTCCTGGGGCGTGACCGGTCACCGATGCGGGCATGTTCCTTTAGATAAGAGAATATTTCCTTGCTGGATGGCTGCAGCACGGTTTTCCATTTAGCAGTACCGGCAACAGCCTCAAGGGCCTGCGCAGCACGAAACGACGTTGGAGCGGCGAATCCGATGAATTGCCCCTCGTGGACAACGACGACATCTTCCATCGCTTTGGCTTTGGATAGATCAATTGATTCAAGCGTTGCTCGGTAAGCAGGAGGGCGCAAAATTTTGCCGTAAAGCATATTCGGCCTTACGATATCCGATGGATATTTGTGTGCCCCGGTTACGATGTCCCGGCTGTTCGGCCTGGGGACGGACGTGCCCATTGCTTGCCATTGCTCGACCGGTGTTAAGTCAATGTCGGAAGACACAGTTTCTTTGAAAGCTTCGGCAACGTTTTGCGATTTGGCCAGGTCGGCATAGCTGATGGTCTTTTTAGTTTTCCGGTTTGTAATAATGCCATGCTTTACTTCAAGACTTCCGGAATCTACTTTCCATTGCTCGGCTGCAAGGCGTCTCAGCAGTTCACGGGCGGTTGCAGTGCCACGGCGCACGGCCGGGACAGTGCTTGGAGTAGTGCGGCTGCCTGCCGTTCTACCGTCGTCGGGGGTCAGGTCCGAATCGGACATCAGAAGACGAACCTTTTCGACATCGACGCGAAGCTCTTCGGCCGCCGCTTGTGTCAGTTCAGCGCGGGCGCCCTGGCCTTCTTCGACCTTGCCCGTCATAACGTTTATTGTGCCGTCAGTGTTGATGTGTACTCGAGCCGCTACGGCAATAGACCTTCCGCCTCCGCGGCGTCTCTGGCCGATAGAAACTCCTTCGGTTACAGTAATCAAAAGCCCCGCACCAAGCATTTGCACAAAAGTTCGCCTGCTTACCTTGATTTGTCCATTCGAATCCTCGACGGAACCGAAATCTTCGGGAGAAAATATTTCTTTGATACTCGCATCTTTAATCATAGTTATTTCACCTCCGCGATTTGTGCCGCAGCGCGGCGAATGGCTTTGTGTATTTTTGTATATCCGTTACACCGGCATATATTTCCGTCCATCCACTCGGTTATCTGTTCATCCGTTGGTTTCGGATATTCGTTAAGCAGTGCCGCAGCCGTTAAAATCATGCCGGGCGTACAATATCCGCACTGAATCGCACCTTCGTCGAGAAACGCCTGCTGGAGCCGATG
>WOR8_10006073_pt1 | contig 11617 bp, 9 predicted proteins | sample DeeMarSeWOR38_10_FD_19890 | JGI IMG/M metagenome (IMG submission 19890) | reverse complement strand
CCGTCTCCGCCGTCTCCAGCAGAATCTACTCCTCCGCTAGAATCACCAACATCAGACATTCCTTCAGACATAGAAGCTTCCGACTGAGCTTGTGAATCCACTTCGCCTCCAGGGCCGCCGGTATCTCCTGGACTTGGAGCAAATCCTCCTCCTGTGTCTACTCCTGTTGCACCCATTCCCATTGCATTCATTGCTTGACTTACTACATCCGATATACTAGGTAATCCCATCATCTGTCCAACAATATTAGCAGCCAACCCGAAAGGTCCTCCAAGTAAACCACTTGCAGCTAAACTAGCAATACCTTTTGCACTAGTATCCACGTTGCCAAGACCACTAGCATTACTGACTGAACCAATAGGACCAACATTACTTACTCCACCAACACCTTCTCCTCCACCTACAGAAGAAATAGGAGTAGCACCCATAGTTCCAGGAATAGCATTTACTCCAGGAAGAACAATAGGTTTAGTCATACCTTGTGATGCATATTGTTGAATTAATTCATCAAATGTCATTAGAAACTTCCCATGTCTTCTGCACGACCACTACCACTCATGAAATCTCTACCGTAATCAGCTCCTCCACCAGAATTATTATCACCACCTTGGTTGTTCATATTTGTTGGAATAGTTTGTATTCCTTGAGGCATTTGTTGTATATTTTTATTATTTTGAACAACATCTTTAAAACTATCATAGTATCCTCTTATTGAATTAGGAACAAAACCTCCAACTGGAGCAGGTTGTAAACCCATTTTAGCTAAAATATTTCCAAATATACCAATACCTTGTCCGTTATTAGACAACAGTGGATTAATATTTTGTCCTTGAAAAGTTTGGTAATTACCTAATGTTGGATTGTAATATCCTGTTAATTCTTGTGGTGTAAATTCAAAAGAACCTGGAGGACCTAATTCATCTGTGTACATATCTTTAACAAAAGATTTTGATTTAGATAAATCTAAATTACCATATCTTCCACCTAATCCTATACCTTCTAAACCTTCACCTCCTCCTTGTACTGGAATTGGAATAATAGGTTTTGTTATGTTATCAGGTTGTAAATTTACATCCCCTATTCCTGGTTGTATTTGTCCTGCATAAAATTTAAATAGTTCTTCAAATGTCATAATTAATCAAATAATAAATCTATTTTTTGTTGTGTAGGTAACAGACTAAATTGTTGACCTAAAGTTTGTCCTGATAATATACTAGCATTTACTGGAGTTCCAGTAATATTTCCCGTCCCTAAATTAGGCGCTTGAGCCGTGGTTCCTGATGAAAAAGTAGTTCCTATTGGTCGTATGTTTCTTATTTCAGGTAATTCAGGACTTAATACACTATCTATTACTGAACCTAAATCACCTATTCCAGAATCTAAATCATAATTTCCTAATTCTTTTCTAACATCATCAAATATACCAGTAATAACATCAACATCTGTTTCGAACTTAAGTGCAGCAGCTGGATCTTCAACTTCTAAACGACTGATTAAAGATTTAAATCTTTCTTGTGAATAAGAAGGTGGTTTAAATCTACCTCTTATTAATCTCTCTGTATCTGACTTAGTTAAACGTTCGTTTAATACTTTTTGTAAATCTCTTCTACCCAAACCTAACTCTTCAGCATCTCTTAAAGTTCTATACATTTTTTGTTGTGAATCAAAAGATTCTAATACATAATCTTTCCAAGCTGATAATTTTTCTTCTGGGTTAGTGTTAGCTGAATAAGCTTCTCTTGAAAATTTACTACCTATGTTTTGTTTATCTCTATTATAAGATGTTAAAATAAATGGCATACTAGATAAAGGTTTAACTTCTTGAACCCGAACACCAGACATGATAGCTAACAATTCATCTTTAGTACTTCTCGCTGTACCTGCATCAGTAAATTGTCCAGTAGCACCTTCCCATACTCTTCTAGCTTGAGTATAAGCACCAGGAGTTAATCCACCAAAAATATGATCTATGCCTTTAGCAATCCTTGTTTGAATATTATCTTGTGGGTAGAATATTTTACTACCATCTTTAGTTTCTCCATTTCTTACAATTAAATCAAATACTCTTTCTGTACCAATAGCTTCTGTTACAAAAGGAGAGAAAAATTCTGTAATAGCTCCAGGTCTATTTGCTACAGGGTCACCAAATAAAGAAGTTAATATTTTTTTATCTAATGTATCTTTATTTAACGTTCCTTCTGCAAAAGAACTAATAATTGCATTCATAGGTCTGACTAATGAATCATATGGATTAGAATAAGAGAAATTAAAATATTTAAATTTACCATCAGCATCTGGTCTACTTAATGGAATTAATGTTGCATTTTTTTCATATACTGGAATAAAAGATCTTTTAGCTGCTTCCATAGTATCTTGATCTACACCTGTTAAAGCTTGAGCTGTATCTGAAACTACTTTACCTATTCCACCAAATGTAGCACTTGCACCTATTAATCTTCTAGCTCCCATTTGTCTTATAAGAGGATTACTACTTGTTAACTCTCTTGCACCCATTACTAATAAATTAGAACTTGTTCTAATAATTTCTGAAGGGAAGGCAACAAAGTTACCAATAGGTAATCCACGAATTGTTTTAATGATATCTGGAACCTTACTATAAGTAGGCATAGTATTTGTTACTAAATATGCAGATACTTCTTTTAAAGCTTCTTCAGCACTTTTAGCTTGGCCTGTAAATACACTATTTTCAACAAAATCTTCTTTAGCAACTGTTTTATACCAGTCTCTAACATTTGCTAAAACTTTATCTGGCGTTGCTTTAGGATCACCAAATGCGTCTCTTAATGCGCTTTGATAAAATTTATCAGAATATACTTTCCATATATTATCCCCACCTTGATACACATCTACAAACCTCTTAACTGTAGGATTATTCATAAAAGATTCAAAAGTAATAGCACCATCTTTTGCCTTATTTAAAATAGCTCTCATCTCACTAACTTGAATGGTTTGGTCAATAACTCCTCTTCTAACCATGTCATCTAATTCAGTGGTTAATTTTGCTAAATCTGTTTTAGCTCCTGTAAAAATATCTTCAGCCACTAATTTCCAAGCGTCAGCTAATGAAACCCGACCTCCAATTAAACCACTTGCTAATGGAAAAAAAGATGCAGTAGTAACGTTTCTAATTTGAGTCATGGGAGAGAAAATAGTTTTAGCTACTTGAGCTCCTGCTTTTAAACTCATCATTGATTTATATCCAGGTAAATCAAAGAAGTTGTCAAATGCAACTTTTGTTTCTGTTAATGCGTTTGCTATTTCTGGTAAAGTATAATGTTCTCCATTAAATAACTTACTAGTAAAAAAAGGATCATCTATTTTTATATTACCTTTTTGAATAGGTTGTAGTTTTGTAAACTTACCTGGTGCCAATAATTTTTCTTCTTCTGTAAGAAGAGCACCTTTGTTTTTTAAAATATCAAAAACACTATCAAAATAATTTTTAGAATAAACTTGTTTTGCTTGATAAGCAATTGTATCAATTAAAGCATTTTCATAATCTTTAACTGGAACTTTAGCTCCTTTAGGTTGAGATAAATATCTTTTGATTGCATCTGGAAACTCTTCTCCACCTTTTAATAAATTAGCTTCTTTACCTAAAGTAGTTGCAATACTTTTTACATAATAATCTGGATCTACACCTGCTTCAATAGAAGCATCTCTAATTTTCTTTAAAAGAGTTTCACCATATTCTGTTGCATTTTTTTCTAAAGCATCATTATATGTTTTTTTATATTCAGGAGTAAACATTCCTTGAGTTCCAACTTCTTTTCTAGTTTTAGATATAATAGCATTTTTATAAGTAGGATTTTTAAGTGCTATTTTTTTTACTTCTGCTAACGCCTTACTACCTACTGGTCCTGTAATTGGATCATATTGATAACTTTTATTATTAAAAGCGGCAAATCTTTGTTTAAAGAAACTATCCATTTGATCTACCATAGCATTAGCTAATTCTTTATGGGCTTCTGTTTTACTTTTAGATATTAGATTGTAATATTTTGAGTTAGATTCTTTTAATATATTTTTAAGTCCTATAACTTCTGTTCTTACTGATTTATCTACTGCAGCTAAAGCTTTTGCTTGAGCATCTGGTCCAGTTGCTTTTAGGTAATCAAATACTTTATTTTTTTCTTCCGTCAATCTATCCATAATATTATTAAATTGACCTGATTTAGTTACTTTATCATAAACATTAACTTTATAATTAGTAACCATGTTTTCTAAAGTATTATTTATTCGTTGTTGATACTTGGCTAAGTTCTTTGATTCTGCATCAATAGCTCCCGATACTCTTGCATTTTGTTCTGCAATTTCAGGAAATTGTTTTTTACCAGCAAATGTAAATTGAGTTTTTAAATTATCTAATCTTTTTAAAATACGTTGACTCCAATCGCCAGTATTTGCATCAAATGTTTTCCATTTTTCTACTGGAGGTAAACCTGTTTTAGTATAAGCTATATCTAATAAGTCACCGCCTTTTTTAACTATATCACCGGCAAGTGATTTAGAACCTTGACCTGCTACGGCTTTACTTAATGGATTTAATACAAATCTATCTGTATTATTAAGAACAGTTTTTAATACTGGAGCTGCTACTTTAGCAGCTGGAACTAATCCATATTTATAACCTATAGTACCTGCCGCAGGTAGTAATGGAATAGCACCACCAATGACTGCACCTTCAGCACCAAATTTTAATTTTTGTTTTAATACTTCTGCAGCTCTTTCTCTGCCTTCTAATTCATCTAAGTTTTTAGATTCAGTTAAACCTAATGATTCTGATAAAGTAGTCTGTGATCCTGGGTTAGATACCGCTGCATCTAGTACACCACTCACGGCTCCAAAATATCCAGCTCTTCTGGCTAGCTCTCCAGCCTTTCCTAATGTAGTTAAAGAAGGATCAGATAGTTTTCTTACATTAGCTCCTTTAAGAATCTTCATTCCACTTCCTACTTTGGAAGCAACACCTAAAGGTAGACCAAATTGAACTAAAGTTTGTACAACTTCACCTATTCCTGTTTTTGCATCAGGACTCCATTTTTCAAAAAGATTTTCTATATTTTTAGTAAGATTAGTATCTGCAATATAGTCAATAGGAATAGCACCTAAAGTAAGTAATCCTTGAATAGCATCACCTACACCACCTACAGGAGCTCTAACAATATCCATTATATAGTCACCAAAAGTAGGTGAGCTATTTACAACAGATATATCCTGTTCTTTAGGTTGGTCTAATTGTCTACTTAGACTCAGTATTTCTTCTACAGTAGCCACGGTCCTCCTATGCTTTGTTAGGTGGTAATACTACATTAACTCCGTATTTTACATTGAAGTCATTAATATCTTTTTGAGTTCTTAGATATGCAAAATCCTGTAATGCTTGTTCACTGTTTGCTAATAATGTTACAATGTCGTCTGTTATTTCTCTAGGTAATCTATCTCTTAATTCAGCATAACTTAATTTATTAACTGTCTTAACTGGCATTTCAGTACTACCTTCTGGAACCTCTGTAGATTCAACAGAAGCTTGCATAGGATCAGGATTTCCCATAGCTCTCATTACTCTACCACCTTCTTTAAAACCACCTTGTAATATTTTATTTAAATCAACTCCTGCAGATTGTAGTAGTTTTAATTTTAAAGCAAGTTCTTGTTTATTTTCTTCTAGTTTTTTCAATTGATCTGCACTAGGTTTTTCTAACGCTTGAGTTTTTTGTATAGAACTTTGTAAACTTAAAATATCACTTAATGGTGCAGAAGATACTGCATAAGCTTTTAATGTAGAATCATTAGATCCCATAATAACTTTTTCTAAAGCTTGTAATTTTACTTTATCTTTGTCAGATAAATTTTTCTTTGTAGCTAATTCAGTATAATCATCCACCGCTTTTTGAGTTGATGTTTTTTCCCCAGCTTTAATTTGAGCTGCTTCTTTATCTTTAAAAGCTTTGTAAGCAAGTAAAGTAGCTTCTCTTCCTGTTTTCTTTTTAGCTAGTGCTAATTTTTGACCTTCAGTTGCTGCAACATCTAATTTATCAGCTAAACTACCGCCTGTTTTTGCAGCCTTAGCAATTAAGAATGCTAGTTCTGCCTTATCTAAACCTTTATCTTCTAATAGACTTTTAATTAAATCAGATTCTTTTTGAATTTCTCCTCTAGCATCTGCTTCTTTATATACAGGTGTTTTATCACCTTGTGTATCTTTAGATGCTGCTTCGGCTGCAGCTCTTGCTGTAGCTCTATCTTTAGCAATTCTTGCTATTGCATCTGCAGATGATTCACCTGGTAATCTTTGTGCAACTTCACCAGATAGATCAGCGTCTGTCATTGGAGGTGTTTCAGGTTTAACTACACCTTCTGTAAATCCTGTTTTAGCTGAAGTAGGTCCAAAGAAATATGCTGTCTCTGGATCGTATCCAGTTTGTTTACTGAATTGTCCACCTGTTAATAAATCCATTTGTTTAGTTCCAGAGAATCCTGGATTATAACCAAAAGCTCTACCCAATGTATTTAATGGAACATTAATTAAATCTAAAATTCCTGCGATTGCAGCATTAGGTCCATAATTAACTGCACCACTAGCAGCTTTATAAATAGGTGTTTTTGTAAAATCATAACCATCAGCAGCTTTAACTCTTGGTTCTACATGAGACATAATCCCTGTACCAGAAGTTGAACCACCTCTTTTAAACATAGGTCTTTTAAAAACATTATAAGCCATTACTATCTCCCGAATAAACTTCCTAAACCATAAACAGTAGCAGCTCCAGAAATTGCTTGACCTAATGGTCCAGCACTAGCCATAGCTGGCGCTTGAGTTGATGTCATATATGGTTGAGGTTGACCGGCTAACATACCACCAATTGCTGAACCTAAGAATTGCATTCTTTGATATGGTTCATAAGCAGATGTTTGTGCAGCTTGTTTCTGTGCATCTAAGACTGCTTGTTGATAAGCTAGGTCTGTAGTTCCAGTTGCACCTAATTGTTGAATATTAGATTGTGCTAAACTAGGTTGCAATGAAGCAAGTCCAGCTTGTTGCTGTTGTGCTTGAGCCGCGGCCTGTTGTGCTTGTTGAAATCCTTGTGATCTTAATTGAGCTTCCAATAAAGCTCTATCTTGTAAAGACTGTGCAGCAAATTCTCCTTGAGCAACTTGTCCTCTACCTTGGCCAAAGGCTCCTTGAGCTACTTGAGTTCCCAATAATTGTTGTTGTTGCATTTGTCTTTGTTTGTCAAACTCAGATAAAGAAGCATCAATAACTTCTTGCTGATATGGAGACATGAATTGTTGGTAAGCTTGTGGTCCAGAATAAGCAGCAGCTTGTTGTAAGAATGGTTGATAACCTGCAACACCTGTTCCTGCACCAGCTCCTGTAACTGCACCAGTAGTTGGGTCAAAAGTTAAAGTACCAAGTCCAGCTTGTGTAGCTGCAGCTTGTTGTGCTTGTTGTGTTAAAATATTTTGTCCAGCTATTTGAGGAGCGAATGCTGCTGTCTCAACTGGTTTAGCAGCCAGTTGTGTTGCTAGATCAATATATTTTTCTCCAGCTGCTTCTAAATAGGGTGCTGGTCTTGATATCGTCGTGGATTCAGCCATGTTATACTACCTTGTTTTCTAGAGCTTTCATTGTATCGTACATCCTTTTAGCTCCTTTGTTAATACTTCCACCACCAGCTGCTCTTACAGCATCAGCAGTGAATACGAATTCATTTTTAGATAACATTGCTGGAACGTCATCTGCCTTTTCTTTTACACCAATTGGAACAAAACCGCCAGTATTTCTATAGTCTAATTCTGTAATACCACCTTGATTTCTTCTTATTGGTACTTCAGATCCATACATATAACCCATTCTTCCTCCATTAGCCATCTGTTCTATTCCAGCTTCTTCTAATTTAATACTTGGAACCCCAGCATATTTAGATGGTTGATTTAATATTTCTTCATCACCCATACCACCTACATTTTTGTTTTTTCTAATAGTTGCAATCCCACCTTCTTTTAAACCAAATGCTTCTGGTGTTAAAACAGATCCATATTTTTCTGAATATTTTGCTTTATCTGCATTATACATTTCTTCTGTATATTCATCTTCGTTAGTAACTAAGCCTGCATCTTTAGCTAATTTTTTAGCTTCGATATAACTAGAAGCTCCTGCAATAGTTGCAGCAACAGCTGATTTATCTAATTTACCTTTATCTGTTGTATAAATATCTTTTAATGCTTTACCACCTAATTCTTTTAACGCTTGAGTAGATTTATTTAAATCTTTAGAAAATATATCTTTAAATATATCACCATAACCTTTTTCAGTTGCTTTTTTAATAACATTTTCTTGTACTCCAGGCATAGTTTGTTTTGCTAATTGATCTAAGATGGCTTGATTCTGAGCCGCGGTTCCTGATACAATTTGACCTCCAGATGTAATTGATCCTGGTTCTAATGGAAGAGCTTCAGTTGCAAAGTCACTTGGTAAATAAGTTGTTCCAGGTTGTCCTGGTTGTACAAAAATAGAATCTTTTGCTATCCCTGGATCAACTGAACCAGTTCCTGTTCCAATAAATCCTTTGTCTTTTAAGAAAGAACCTAACCCTGTTTGAGTTCCAAGAGGTGAACTAAATCCACCCATAAAACCCGAAGGTGTAAATGCACCACCGCCAGCAAATGGATTACCTTGAAATCCTGCTCCACCGACATATCTTGCAAGTTGTCCACCACCATAAGTAAGTAGTCCAGATTTTAATGAAGAGCCTATTCTTCCTGTTTGATCAAATCCACCAATACCTGCCATTGCTCCTGCAAGAGCTGGGTTGAATGGAGCTACAAAGGGAGCTGCTTTAACAGCAATCTCAGATACTTCATTAGGTATAATGTTTCTAACAAACTTTTTAAGTTTACTTCCTAAACCGAATTTTTCTCTAGGAGCGACATTCATGATACCGCCACCTGCATATAATTGTCTGTTCATTTGCATTCTTGATATTGCCATAGTTTAATAGTTTATATTATAAATAAGCAGGGAATGAAACCTGAAAAGCACTAATTTACTAGGTTTTTTCTAACTAGTCAATCTTTTTAGTAAAATGTAAATCATCCATTAATCTACCTGTATACCTATATTCCCCAACATGAGTTATATATTGATCGACTAAAATATGGCATTTACCACCTATTTCTGTCCATCTTTTACAAAAACCAAAATCCTCTCCATAATATCGCTTAGTATTTGGCTCATGATAAGTATCAAAGAAATTATAGAAATATTTTTTTTCTATTTCTACACCATTAATAATGGTCGGTTGACTAATTCTTTTATCTGGAAAAGCTTCTATCATTTTATCAAAGACTTGTTTTTTAATTAACATACATCCAGTAGGAGCATGAGATACTTCTGCTACACCATCGGTAACAGTAATCTCTTGTTTATCTTCCATTTTAATTGGCCAAGTATAACCTGTACCAGACATCTGTTGTCCATCTGTAACACCATGAGTTTTAATTCTATTAGATATCTTATTCCAATCTATTTGTTTTAACGGATAGGGAGCTGCTATAACATCTTTATTCGCAACTACCATTTCCATAATAGTTTGAAATGTAAATTCTATATCTGAATCAATAAATAAAAAATGTGTATAAGGTGTAGTCTCACACTCTTCTAAAAAATTACATACAGATAAATTTCTACCTTGGGTAACTAAAGAAGATTTCAATAATGAAAAAGAAACCATAATACCTGACTTTAAACAATCTTGTTGAAATTTTAATAATGATTGACAGTAATGCATACTAACATCTGAATGCACTGGTGTAGCTACAAATATACGTATATCTTTAGTATCTATAGATTTAGTCTGTGGCTTTTGATCTATCCATATAGGTTTACTTGAGTCTTGCATTTAAAGCTCCTGTTAAAAAATTAGTCCAGGCATTTCCTTGCTTGGTCCAATTATAGTATTGATTTACATAATTGATCTGTGTTTCTAAATGTTTTTTTACATTAGGTGATTCTAATCCTTGAGCTGCTGCTTCTATTGCATAAGCAAAGTTTTGAGCAAGATTTAAATAGTTTTTTTGATATGGAATATATGAACTGAATTCAGCGCATGTTTCATATAACGCACCAAAATTAGTTGTAATAGTATATAGACCAGCTGCCATTGCTTCAATAGCTGATATACAAAAAGTTTCTTCCCATATATTTGGATAAGCAAATATATGATATTTATGTAGGTTTTCTTTAATATATTCGTTTGGTTTATATCCAATATAATTAACATTAGGTAATTGTCTAGCCTGGTCATATAAACCTTGCCATTGTTTATCATTAGCTTCTTTAAAAGATTGACCATATACTTCACATGAAGAATATACATCTAATTCAATATTAGGATTTTTAATTAACTGCATAGTAGCTAACATTACATTTAATCCTCTCCATGGAGTTGGATGAAATATTAATTTAATTTTTTCAATAGGTTTATTTAAATCTCTAGCTTGGATATTATCTACCGCATTTTTAATGACTAAACTTTTTTCAGTTGGAATATCAAACATCATTCTAAATTTTTCAAAGTTCCAATGGCTATTAAACACATACCAATCATATTTGTTATGGTTAGATTTATCTTGAAACCATGGTGCTAGATTCGGTTGATCGTATGAATTCTTTTGCCAAAGTATATTTAGTTTTGTAGGATGAAGTGGAATCTTTTCTGGTACGGAAGTAGTTATCTGTACTTGATCCAATAACTTTGAATCAACATACTTTTTTAAATATTCAAGTTGTAACTCTGTACCACCTCGTGGTGCTTGCATTATTTTTGTCCCATTACTTTCTGTAATACTTCTAAACCTTTATTAGTAACAGAGATAACTGTATCAACAGCTAAATCATCTTCTTTATGAAACTGTAGAAACTCTTCTTTAGAGGTATAACTTTTATTAGTAGATTTACTTCTAAATGTATGTTTAGTTTCTGTTTCTATTTTTACTGGTTCTTTATCCATTCTGGTCATCTCTACTGATTTCTAAAATCGCTAGTGTAGCACTTATACCAGAAGTATCAGAAGATTCAAGTAAAAGAATATCATTTTCTTCTAAAATAATAGGGCCTTTAGCAATATTACAAATAGTAGGACCAGAAATAGCAGCATACGCAATTTGATAGGTGGTAGTAGCACTTGCATCAATAATATAGGATTGCACGTTTTTACTGCCTCCTGTATTCGTCACTTGGATATTTTGTATAATAGCATTGGCATTAGATGGACAAGTGTACACTGCTACTGCAGTAGTAACTGTTGGATCATAAAATGCGTTTTTATAAAAATTTGCCATTAATTATCAATGAGTATTAACTCAAATCCTCCTGCTGCCGATGATGTAGAATTAGATATAACTTGAAAATCTAAATCTGTTTTTTCTGTTGCTTTGTTTATAGCGTATTTTTTCCAATCTGAAAATCCACCCCTACCTGTTAAAAATTCTTTTACGTTCCATGCTGCATTTGCAACTGTATTATCTCTAGACATTAACCTATATGTTTGTTCTTGATCTTTGGCAGAAGATATATTTATGTTTATAATAT
>WOR8_10008785_pt1 | contig 11621 bp, 9 predicted proteins | sample DeeMarSeWOR38_10_FD_19890 | JGI IMG/M metagenome (IMG submission 19890) | reverse complement strand
GAATGGTTTGGAGGGAGTTTCGTGGCCGGTATTCACATTCTCTTTTAGGTTCTGTGTGGGCCATTCTGAACCCGATGGCGCTGGTATTTATTTATACCGTTGTGTTCTCACAGGTAATGAAAGCCAGGATTAAAGGCGTTGACGATACCATGGCCTACGGGATGTTTCTGTGTGCCGGCCTTTTAGCCTGGAGTTATTTTTCAGATCTACTGGGCAGGTGTCCCGATATATTTATTGACCAGGCAAACCTTTTAAAAAAAGTGAATTTTCCAAGAAGCACGTTGCCGGTGGTGCTCTTTTTTTCAACCACGATTAACTTTGCTATTGTCTTTACCATTTTTCTGATTTTCCTTCTTCTTAGCGGCCGTTTTCCGGGCTGGAGCCTCCTCGGCATGATCCCGTTGTTACTCATTCAGCAGTTGTTTACCCTCGGGGTTGGAATGTCTTTGGGTGTATTAAATGTATTTTTTCGTGATATCGGCCATATCGTCAAAATTGCCCTTCAATTCTGGTTCTGGGTGACGCCGATTGTTTACCCGATCGACATTCTTTCGGATCGCCTGCGCAGCCTAATTGAACTGAATCCACTGACCCTTTTCATTACCGCTTATCAGCAAGTGATATTGCACAATCAATGGCCCAATCTCTCCTCATTTAAATATCATCTAATGGGTGCTGTTGTTGCGCTTATCACAGGATTTCTGCTTTTCCGTCGGTTGTCCGGTGACATCGTTGATGAACTTTAACCTCAATTAAGGTTTCATGCCCCAAATCATCGTAAAAAATCTGGGTAAAAAATATAAACGCTATGCGAACCATTGGTATCGTCTTGCCGAAGTGTTAAGTTGGGGGTATTATCATTGCCATGAAGAACGCTGGGCATTACGCAATATTAATTTTACTGTTGGTCGAGGAGAAGCCATCGGAATTGTCGGGCAGAACGGCGCCGGCAAGAGCACCTTGCTGAAGCTGTTAGTCGGCACGACGCAGCCGAATGAAGGCAGTATTCAGACAACCGGGCGCATTGCTGCACTGCTTGAACTGGGTATTGGATTTCATCTTGATTTCACCGGAAGGGATAATGCTGTTATGGCATGCCGTATGGCCGGCCTGAACAAAGATGAAATTCGACATTATATGCCGGAAATTGAGCGCTTCTCCGAGCTTGGTGATTATCTTGACCAGCCGCTGCGGGTCTATTCTACGGGAATGCAAATGCGACTGGCGTTTAGCGCAGCCACGGTGGTAAGACCTGAAATTCTGATTGTTGATGAAGCGCTGTCGGTCGGAGATGCCTATTTCCAGCATAAATGCGTTGCACGCATACGCTCATTTCAGGACGAAGGGACCACGTTACTTTTTGTGTCCCACGATCCAGCCGCAGTAAAAACTCTCTGCCGCAGAGCCCTGCTTTTCGATGAAGGCAAGCTTATTCAGGATGGTGAACCGGATAATGTATTAGATTACTACAACGCAATCATTGCAAAAAGAGGCAAAGACGAAACGATACAGCAAATTGAAACCCAATCCGGCAGGACCATAACACGATCCGGAACCGGTGAAGCGTCCATCGTCAACGTTGAGATGGTCAATAGCAGTGAACAGCCGGCCAGAGTCTATCGTGTGGGTGAGATGGCCAAAATCATCTGTCAGGTTAGGATCAACAATGAGATTGAATGCCCTAATGTCGGCATATTATTGCGTGATCGTCTCGGCAACGACGTGTTTGGGACCAATTCACATCACCTGAACGCTGAAACGCAGCAAATTTCTGCAGGCCATACTTTTTTAGCTGAATTTCTAATGCCGCTGAATTTGGGTGTAGGCAACTATTCGCTGTCGGTGGCGCTGCACCCTGGATGGACGCATTTAGAAAACAATTACGACTGGTGGGACCAATGCCTGGTGTTTCAGGTCATACCTGGAAATTCCTTTGATTTCATTGGTATTGCCTCCCTTCCAGTTGAAGTTACATTAAAAAAGGAACGTGCTGATGATCGAAACCCAGAACAATGAAATCAACGTTGATGAATTGATGGCCAAAATTCGTAGCGAGATTGCCAATCGCCATAAAACAGATCGCTCTAAGCCACGGTCTTATTCACCGCTGGGAAGCAAAGATGTCATCAATTGGATGGATATCGCATTGCAGCTAAAAACAGCCGAAGAATACACTGATGTAGGGCTTAAACAATATTTTATATGTTACTCAGGTCATTACAATACCGCAGCGTTTTTACAATCGAGCAATACTGGACTCACTGCATTCTTTGCTCGACGCAATGAGAGTTTCACATGAACACATCAACTCTATAGAAGAAATAGAAAAAAGCAGCGCTGAATTAAAGACACAACAAGCTTTGCAGGACCGACGTTTGAGCATATTTTTGGAGGAAGCCCGCAAACGTCTGCCGGAACCCTTCAGTCAGAGTCAGATTCAAAAACTTGTCGATGAAGAGCATTACCTTAACGAATCACTCTATGTTTTTTTCGAAGACCGTTTTCGTGGAACCAGACAGGAAATAAAAAACAGGTTGGTGTATTACCTTTCCTTTTTACGCGAAGCAAATGCCGGCAGTCCGGAATCCATCATTTTAGATGCCGGCTGCGGAAGAGGGGAGTGGCTTGAGCTTTTAAAGGAGCATGATCTGGCGGCAAAGGGAGTTGACCTAAATAAAATGGCCATACGGCAGTGCAACGATCTTGGTTTAGATGCCGTACAAACCGATATCATTGAACATTTACATTTGCTGCCTGATGGCAGTGTTGGTGCCGTAACTGCTTTTCATTTAATCGAGCACTTACCTTTTGAAACCCTACTAAAATTTATGGACGAAAGTCTGCGTGTGCTCAAGCCCGGTGGGATAGTGATTTTAGAGACACCGAATCCTGAGAATATTCAGGTGGGGGCTTGCAATTTTTATTTTGATCTCTCGAGGCTTTACCGACGTCACGATTCATCCCCTTAACCCCCTGGGCAACGAGCATCAAATTGAAGAAGATGGCTCAGAGATTGTCCGTCGTTTTAATCAGCTATTTTACGGCCCCCGAGACTACGGTCTAATAGGATACAAAGCGTGAAACCCATCGCTATCGTCACCCCATGGTTCGGTGAAGATCTTAAAGGCGGCGCGGAACAGTTGGCCTGGCAACTCGCAAAGCGCCTAACGGCTCTTGGCCTTACCATTGAAGTCCTGACAACCTGCTGCAGATCATTTTTCGATGATTGGGGCACCAATCAACTCAAACCTAAAAGGGAAACCCAAAACGGATTAAGCATTCATCGTTTTCCGGTTGTTTCCAGAAACAAAGAATCATTTAACCGAGTTAATCATCAGATGCTGGCGATTGCCCCTTCCGATCTCAAGCCGGGCCTCAGTCCGGTTACAGCTGAACTTTCTGCCGTCTTCGCCGGTGATAACATTAATTCCAACGATTTGTTGCGCTATCTGGCAACGCATAATGACGCATACCACGCGTTTCTTTTTATACCTTATTTGTACGGGCCCATATTGAATGGGTTGCCCCTTGTTGCCGATCGTGCCTATTTGCAACCCTGCCTGCACAATGAGGTGTATGCCTACTTGAAGGAAGTCGAATACATTTTTCATAAAGCAAAGGGACTCCTATTTAATTCCGAAGGCGAGGCCTACCTGGCTCAGGAACTCTTCGGGCCGGAAATTATCCTTAAAAGCCATGTGGTCGGATCCGGCGTTGAAATAAATCCTGAGCTATATTACAGCAATTTGGAAAAAATCGGCCCGCTGGATGTGAAAAACGCCCGATATGTGCTTTATCTCGGGCGTCGTGACCCCACCAAAAATGTCGATTTGCTGGTTAATGCTTACAGGAGTTTTAGAAAGCAGTCTCACGAAGATAATCTATATTTGGTTCTTGCCGGCCCAGGCGATGGGTCATATGACGGCCAGTGCGAAGGATTGATAGATCTAAAGCTGGTCAGCGAAGAAGAAAAATCTGCGTTGTTAAAAAATTGCATTGCGCTTTTTCAGCCGAGTCGCAACGAAAGTTATTCCCGGGTAATCATGGAAGCCTGGCTTTATCAGAAACCAATTGTTGCCAATAAACGCTGCCAGGCAACATCCACCTCCGTGCGTCAAGCCCGGGGCGGTTGGCTGGCGGGTAGCCATGACGAATGGACCGCCATGTTTCGTAAGGTATTCCAAAAATCGCCAGACGAGTTGGCTGACTGTGGCAAAAATGGGTATAAGTATGCCCGAAAACATGCGGATTGGGATCAGGTAATCAGGCGCTACAGGGACATTTTTTTTCCGGCGAAACGGACAACTGTAAACATTCAAACAGCGCGATCGATTAGAAGCGTTCATCAGCTTTTGCCCGATGTGGTTTATGGCGATGCCATTACAAACTATGCGACTACCTTAAAAAAATATTTGCGCCTAAATGGGTATCATTCCGAAATACTGGTGGAAAGATGCGCCGACACCAACTTATTGGATGAAGTCAAATTTTTTAAAAAGCGGTATCTCAACGGAAGCACAGGTATCATTTATCATCATTCAATTGGTTCAGGCCTTACCGAATACGCCATTAACCACTCGGGTCCGAAAGCCTTAGTCTATCACAACATCACCCCGGCGGAATTTTTTGAATCCTACAGCCCGGAGTATTCAAATCTATTAGCGAAAGGACGATTCGATCTTAAAGGATTAGCCAATAGTTTTCCTATCGCGGTCGGTGATTCCGGCTATAATGCAGAGGAGCTTCGTAAATCCGGCTTTTCGGAACCTGAGGTATTGCCCATACCCGTTGATCCGGGCAGCTGGAATTCTCCTCCTGATCCGAATATTATGGATCTTTTCCAAGATGGCTTTACCAATTTGCTTTTTGTCGGCCGCATCGCACCCAACAAATGCCAGCATCATCTCATCGAGGCCTTTGCGTCATATATGGAACTTGATCAACGGTCCCGTCTCGTACTGGTTGGATTTTCTGACCCCAAAGATTCCTATTTCAAATATCTTCATCGGATCATCGAGGAGAAAAAGCTTGGTGATCATGTGGTTTTGACCAATCGAGTGAGTGACAGCAAACTACACGCGTTCTATCGCACTGCCCATTTGTTTTGGTCCATGAGCGAGCACGAGGGATTTTGTATACCGTTGATCGAGGCTATGTGGTTCGACGTCCCTATATTGGCATTCAAAAGCTCGGCTGTACCGGAAACCCTGGGCGAAGCAGGCCTTATGTTTACCGGCAAAGACGATTTTCTCAGCCTGGCAGCATTAGCCAAAATACTCGCCAAGGATGAAGATGTCAAATATAAGGTTTTAGCGACCCAACGCCGGAGAAGAATGGCCTTTACTCCCAACGTCGTTCTGACAAAACTGCTCGACCTTATTAAAAAAATGGAACTTCAGTTTTCAGAATAAAATAGCATTTTGAAGCAATTTCTTTTTTTTGTCACGAGTAACGTGCTATCTGGGTATCCATTCAGGGGTTCAGGGTTCACAGGTTCAAAGGTTAGAGTTCATATCCAAATGAAATCATTGATTGACAAGCCCTGAGGCAAACCCAATGAAAACATCCATGACAAAAAAGCCAACTGTCGCCTTTGTCGTTCAACGTTTTGGTACAGACGTCGGTGGCGGTGCCGAGACCCTTTGCCGGATGATTGTGGAAAAAATGAGCCCTCTCTGGGACATTGAGGTCTTAACCTCCAGTGCAAAGGATTATGTCAAACGTTTTGAAAATGATTACCCTGCGGGCGTTGAAGATTTAAACGGGTTTGTCGTCAAACGATTTAACATCGATTATATGCGAAGTGATGATTTTACATTTTCACAGCTTGATCAAAAGGTTTTGAAAAGAACGGCAAGCCGCGCTGAAGAGATGCTGTGGTTGAAAGAAATCGGTCCTTATTCATCTGATTTAATCCAATATGTTGGGCAACATGTTCAAAATTATGATCTATTTTTCTTTTTTACATATCTATATGCGACCACCACACTGATTCTGCCGCTTGTTAAAGAAAAATCAATTTTAGTCCCCACGGCTCACAATGAACCACCGATCTTCGCACGATTTTTTGACAACTTCTTTGCTTTGCCCCGGGCGTTAATCTGCAGTACCAATGAAGAACTGCAGTTAGTCCGCAACCGAACTAGAGAACCGGTCAGAGGCGTCTACCTCGCCGGGGTGGGTATGGATGCACCACCGCCGCCCAATCCGGCCCACTTTCGTCGGGAATACAATATCGAAGACGATTTTCTATTATATGTCGGCCGCATTCAAAAAGAAAAAGGATGCGACCAGTTATGTGATTACTACCTGGCCTTGTCCGACGAGTTTAGAAAGAAATACCCATTGGTCTTGTTGGGAAAACGGGCCATGTCGGTTCCTCAAAACGAAAACATTATTACTCCCGGATTTGTGAGCGAAGAATTGAAATTCAGTGCGATGGCGGCGGCCAAACTGATGATCATGCCCTCGGTTTTTGAAAGCCTGAACATCGTGATTTTAGAATCCTGGCTGTGCGGCACCCCGGTTCTGGTGAACGGAAGCTGTGATGTTCTCAAAGCCCAGTGCCGCAGAAGCAATGGCGGCCTATGGTACGATAACTTTACTGAATTCGAGGCGTGTTTGAGGTTTCTAATAAACAACGAGGACGCATCAGTAAAACTGGCGCAGAGTGGAAAAAAATACGTAGAACAAAATTACAGCTGGGAAAGAATTATTTCCGTATACACTGATGTGTTTGACACTGAATTTCGCCCGGATTCCATGGCTGCGATCATGGATAGTCAAACAGGATGAGACCACGCGTGGCTTTTGTGGTTCAGCGTTACGGCCTGGAGGTCGATGGCGGTGCTGAGCTTGAATGTCGTAGGATTGCTGAATTGATGACCGGTGTATGGGATGTCACGGTGCTGACAACCTGCGCATTAGATTATTACACGTGGGGCAATCATTATGCTGCGGGTGAAGAGAAAATAAATCGTGTAAGAGTTCAGCGTTATCCGGTAAAAAAGAAACGCAATCTAAAAAAATTCAATCAAATAAGCGATAGGATCCTTGGGAAGCCTCATACTAAAGAAGATGAATTGCGCTGGATGACCGCCCAGGGGCCTGATGCCCCACAGCTGCTTGATGCTATCAAAGACCAAAAAGATCGTTTCGATGTGTTTATATTTTTCACCTATCTTTATGCAACCACCTTCTGGGGATTATCGGATGTGGCTTACAAGTCTTTACTGGTGCCGACCGCCCACGACGAACTGCCCATATATCTGTCCATTTTTGAAGAGCTCTTTGCTAAACCCAGAGGTTTTATATTTAACTCGCCTGAAGAAAAAGCATTCCTAAAAAGGAAGTTCGATATCGATACGTCTTTATCCGATGTTATCGGCGTGGGTGTCCAAACTGATCCCGGTTTTAATATCGAAAATGTTTATTCTGAAAATTTTCCTGAGAATTATGTCATTTACGTCGGCCGCATTGACGGGTCCAAAGGTTGTCCGGAAATGTTTGATTATTGGCAACGATATAAGACGAAATATAAGGGCGATTTGCAACTGTCATTAGTGGGCCGAGCACAGATGGAAATTCCCGAACATAAAGATATTGTACCACTGGGATTTATAAGTGAAGAAGAAAAATTTGCCGCTATCGCCAGATCTCAATGTCTCATTATGCCATCCCCCTTCGAGAGTTTGTCGATAGTTTTGCTTGAAGCGTGGTTGTGCGGCCGACCCGTTCTAGTTAATGGGAAATGTGAGGTACTAAAAGGACAGTGTCGCAGAAGCAACGGGGGGCTCTGGTATGAAAATTACGATGAATTCGAAGCGTGTTTAAATTTTTTTTTAGATGAAAACGAGACAGCTTTAAAAATGGCGGCCAATGGTAAGAAATTTGTTGAGCTAAACTATAGCTGGGATGAAATTAAAAAAAAATATAGTGCCCTGATTGATCGGTTCTTAAACCTCAATTGAGGTAGAGCGGGAAATATTCATGCGCGTAGGTCTGGACGGTTCACCCTTGTTGGAAATAAAAACAGGTGTCGGCCGGTACACTCACGAGCTGGCAACAGCATTAAACCGGCTATCGCTTGACTTGGAATTATTCTATTACTATGGAACATCCTGGAGTCAGCAAATCGTTTCCATTGATGTCGATGATGTCCGTTCTATCCGGCACACGGTTAAAGGCGGTCTGAAAAAATGCCTTCCAATCGCCTTAAAAGAACGTATCAAAGAAAAGATTTTCAAGGGTGGGTATCACAAAAACAAACTCGATTTATATCATGCAACCAATTATATTGCTCCTGGATTTGACATACCGCTGGTAGTAACCGTATATGACCTGTCGTTTCTTCGTTATCCGGAAACCCATTCTGCCCGTCGTCTAGCCTGGTTATCCAGAGGTTTTCTATCCACCATTCAGAGGGCGCGTCAGGTAATAACGATATCGGAGTTTTCTAAAAATGAGATTATTGATTTGCTGGGTGTCAGTAAGGAGAACATATCGATTGCATACCCCGGAGTCGATTCCTGCTTCAGGCCTCTGAATCCTGACATTCTCCAAAAAAAGCTAAAAAATTGGTCGTTAAAGCCGGATGGATATATTCTTTCCGTAGGAACTTTGGAGCCAAGAAAGAATCTACTAAATCTATTTAAGGCATACGAACTTCTGCCGAATGGGTTAAAAGAAAACTGGCCGTTGGTAGTGGTGGGAATGGCCGGGTGGAAGGAGAAAACCATTATCAAGGAAATGGATGCCTTGATTCGGAAAGGAAATTTAATACCGTTAGGTTACCTCTCTGATGATGAACTCGCTGTCATCTATAGCGGCGCGAAGTTGTTTGTTTACCCGTCGCTTTATGAAGGTTTCGGAATGCCGTTGCTGGAGGCCATGGCTTGCGGTACACCTGTGGTTTCATCAGACCGGGGCTCCATGCCTGAGGTGGTAGGCAATGCTGCTGCCCTGATGGATCCTAAAAACGTAGAGGCAATGTCACGAAGCCTTGAATCTATCATCGATGACTCCCAAAAATGTGACACATTGTCCCACATGGGTCTGCAGCAAGCTTCAAATTTCACTTGGCCAGCATGCGCTGAAAAGACATTCGGCGTCTATCAAAAAGCATTCTCCCAATAATGATCTTGCGATGAAAATCGGTGTTGATGCCCGCCCCCTGTCTTATGATCTGACCGGAATCGGTGTTTATGTAGAACACCTGCTGGAAGCGCTTCAAAAAATAGACAATCAGAATCACTATTTTTTGATATCCAATGGGCCCATCAACCTGAAACTCAATAACCGCAAATGGGCCAAAATTGAGGGCTCAACTATGCAGAGGCTTCTGAGCACTCTGTGGATGCAAATTAGGGCTCCTCGTATTGCCGCTGAAAAAGGTATTGATCTTTTTTGGAGTCCTCGTCATCACCTGCCGCTTTTTTTGCCTTCGCGCATCAAAACGGTCGTCACTATTCATGACATCACCCATCGCCTTTTCCCGGACACAATGGCCCTGCCGAATCTCCTAGTCGAGAAGCTGCTGATGGGACCGTCATTGAAAAAAGCCGACTGTGTGATCGCTGATTCGAATTCGACAGCCATGGGGATCGTTGCGCATTACCCAATTGATTCTGCCAAGATCATTACCGTCTATCCTGGTAAACCGAATTTGCCGGATCCGGCGACTGAAGCCTCTCACCTGCCGCTGAATCTCCCAGAGCGGTTTTTTCTTTTCGTAGGGACGCTTGACCCTCGTAAAAACCTGCTGCGAGTACTAAAAGCTTTTGAGCGGATAGACCCCCATGCACATGACGTGCATTTGGTTATTGTCGGCGCTCGGGGATGGAAAAACAAGCAATTCAATCAACACGTAAACACAAGCCACATTCGGGATCGCATTGTTATGCCGGGATACGTCTCGCGTCCGCAGCTCAAATTAATCTATGAGAAGGCAGTCGGTCTTTTATTTCCCTCCCTTTATGAAGGCTTCGGTTTTCCCATTTTGGAGGCGATGTCATGCGGAACACCGGTGATTACCTCCAAGACGGGTTCCATGCCGGAAGTGGCCGGTGATGCAGCCATGTTGATCGATCCAAACGAGGTTGGGGCAATTGCAGATGCTATGCAGGAATTTTTATCGAATCCTGGGCTCAAAGAAACACTGATTGCCAGGGGTCTCCAGCGTTTTGATACCTTTTCCTGGGAAAAATGTGCTGTGGAAACCCTCCAAGTTCTTAGGCGGGCCGTTACCACTTGAAAATTTTACAAATATATAAAGATTATTACCCGCCGGTGCGGGGTGGCATCGAGGGCCACGTTAATGTTTTATCCCATGGACTCAGAGAGCGCGGTGTAGATGTTGAAGTGCTGGTATCCAATATCAACGGCAAATTAGAAATCGAAACAATTGACGGCATAACGGTAACAAAAGTTCCCCAAATTACGCGACTGGCCTCGGCACCGCTCAATTACAGCCTTTTTTACTGGATAAAGAAAATCGGAAAAAAATTCGATCTCCTGCATTTTCACCTTCCGAATCCAACGGCCGTAATATCGTTTCTTATGTCCGGATTAAAAAAAAAATCAATTGCAACCTATCACAGCGATATCATCCGACAACGCCTCACGGCTAAGCTGTACCGTCCTTTTTTGAGAATTTTTCTTACAAAAATCGACTGCATTATTGCGACTTCGCCGAACTATATCGATTCTTCGATAATTCTCCGCAAGTATCGTCAAAAATGTCAAGTCGTACCACTAGGGGTAAATATTGCACGATTTAAAGATCACTATTCTGATTTATTACCCGCGTCTTCGATTCGACACTCATATGGTAACCGTATTCTCTTATTTGTTGGTAAATTCCGCTACTACAAGGGTCTGCACATTCTGATTGAAGCCATGAAGCACATTAACGGCATGCTGCTGTTAATCGGGGGAGGATTTTTAGAAGCAGAATTAAAAAGGCAAGCAGTTAGGGATGGTCTTGAGAATAAAATTGCATTTTTAGGTGAGTTGTCAGATCAAGACGTCAACATATTTCTTCGAACCTGTGATGTATTTGTTTTGCCTTCCGTGGAGCGTAGTGAAGCGTTTGGAATTGTGCAGCTTGAAGCCATGGCTTGCGGCAAACCGGTTGTTTGTACTGAACTCGGCACGGGGACGTCCTATGTCACGCAGCATCAAAAAAATGGAATTGTCATTGAGCCCAATCAACCGGCAGCATTAGTTTTTGTTGGACAATCCCGAGATCAGATTAACATACGGGCAAGCGGGGTTTGAGAGAGTTAAGAAATACTTTTCAAGTGATCGCATGATTGATGCCATCAAGGACTTATATGCACAGTGCGTGGATTCCCAAAAAACGAATATCGAATAATGAATATCGAATGTTGAAGTGAGGAATTCTGTCTATTTTTAAAAAGATTGAGCACCGCGAAGCCATCCTTAGACATTCGACTCGGCTCGTCGCAGGCTGCGGTTCGATTAGCTTGAAGGTTTTCACATGAAACTGACTGCAGTTATCCCATGTTATAACGAACGCGGAACGATTCAAGAAATCGTTGCTAAGGTTAAAAATGCACCCGTGAACAATATCGAAATAATCGTTGTGGATGATGCGTCCA
>WOR8_10006072_pt1 | contig 11621 bp, 6 predicted proteins | sample DeeMarSeWOR38_10_FD_19890 | JGI IMG/M metagenome (IMG submission 19890) | reverse complement strand
CACGCGAAGGCTTCATCGTGTTCTTCCGGATCCATGATCTTGATCCGTGCACCGACACCTTCCCACAGGGAACGGATGTCCGCTATGTCCTGTCGGGAGGCATCAACAGGGGTGAGAACGACCCGGGCGCCTTCGAAAAGACCCTTTCTGGCAGCTTCAGGTCCTGACCTTTCATCCCCTGCTATGGGGTGCCCGGGTACATAGCGATAACCTCTGCCGGCCGCAACTGCTTCAAGATACCCGTGCACAGCATCGCCCTTGACGCTGCCGACATCGGTTACGAGGGTAGTCTTTTCAAAACCCGCACTGAGGATCTTTCTGAGACCGAGGACGGGCACAGCCAGGATAACGAGGTCACAACTTCGCAGCACCTCGGGCACCATCGGCAGGATATCATCCAGGATGCCCAGAGCCATGGCAGACTCTGACCTCTCGTGGAGCGCATCGGCACCCACGACAGTTTCAACAAGCTTTCTCTCCTTGAGGTCAAGCGCCAGGGAACCGCCGATAAGGCCGGTCCCAAGCAGATAGACCCTTTTAAAGGCTGATATTTTAAAAACGGAGCCGCTCACAATTCCCTGCCGAGGGCCCTGGCAAGAGACTTGATGCTCTTCATGAGTGAGTCAAAATCCTCCAACCGGAGGGATTGGGGACCGTCGCACAAGGCCTCCTCAGGATTTTCATGCACCTCAATGAGAAGTCCGTCCGTTCCAGCTGCGACCGCGGCCATACACATGGGGGCGACCAGGTCGGCCCGTCCCACCGCATGACTGGGATCGACGATAATGGGCAGGTGGCTCATGCTCTGCACCAGGGGAACGCTGGAGAGGTCGAGTGTATTCCTGGTCTCGGTCTCGAAAGTCCGGACGCCCCGTTCGCAAAGGATGACGTCCATGTTCCCCTCGTCGAGGATATATTCTGCAGACATGAGCCACTCCTTCACAGTCGAGGATAATCCACGCTTGAGAAGCACCGGCTTTTTCATTTTGCCGACCTCTTTGAGGAGATTGAAATTGGACATATTCCGCGCGCCGATCTGTATCATGTCTGCGTACCGGTCAACCAGTTCGGCATCTCTCGGATCCATGAGCTCGGTGACCACTTTAAGACCGGTTTCCTCGCGGGCCTGGGCCAGGTACCTGAGCCCTTCCTCACCCAACCCCTGAAACGCATAAGGTGAGGACCGGGGCTTGAAGGCGCCTCCACGCAGCAGCCGCGCCCCGGACTTCTTCACGGATCTCGCCACATCGAGAAGCCCCTCCCGTGTTTCAACGCTGCACGGTCCGGCGATGACACATATATCGTTGCTGCCGATGACCGTATCTCCAACGGTAATGCGCGTGTCTTCCTTGTGGAAATCGCGGCTTGCCAGTTTGAATGGCTTTAAAATGGGCAGGACCTTCTCCACGGCCGGATAGGCTGCCAGGGCGGCTTCCCTGAGAATACGTTCATCACCTATGGCGCCGATAATGGTCCTTTCCTCACCCTGAGAGACGTGGACCTTCAAGCCCTTTTCGTGGAGCTTCTCGCTGATGTAATCAATATCCGACTGGGTTGATCCGGATTTAAGTACGATGATCATGGTTTTTCACCTCTGAAAAACAGTTTTGAGTTTGGAGTTTCAGGTATTGGACCCCGGGTTTTTCAATCACGAATTACAAGCTACGGATCACGGAATTATCCGATAATTTCCCCCAGCGCCTCTAAAAACATCTCATTTTCCTCCGCCAACCCGGCGGTGACCCTTATGGTGTTCGGAAGGCCGTAGGGGGCCATGGGCCTGACGATGATACCCCTTCTCATCAACGCTTCGTAGACTTCCTGTCCTGAACGGCCGCCCAGGTCGATGAGGATAAAGTTGGTGTATGACGGTGTGACCGTAAGACCCATTTTTTCCACCGCATCCCTGATCCGGCCTAATTCGTTACGGTTATGGTCAAGACTTCTCCGGACGAAGTGCTCATCCTCGAGGGCCGCGACAGCAGCGGCTTGTGCAATGCTGTTCACGTTGAAAGGTTGGCGGATGCGGTTTAAAAGATTGGCCAGGGGTTCGGGCATGACAGCATAACCAACACGAAGCCCTGCGAGCCCGTGGGCCTTGGAAAAGGTCCTCACCACCACGACAGGTCTTCCCTGCCTGAAATACTCCATCCCGTCCGGGAAATCATTTCGGTGCATCGCAAACTCGAAATAGGCTTCATCCAGGACGAAGGGTACCTCCTCAGGCACTTTCTCCATAAATTCTTCCAGCTCATCCCGCCCCACATAGGTCCCGGTCGGGTTGTTGGGATTGGCCACGTAGATGATCCTGGTCCGATGGCTCAGGGCCTTGGACATGGCATCCAGATCGTGCTTGAGATCCCTGTCCAGCGGCACTTCTACCCCTCTGCCGCCGTGGGCCAGGGTAGCGAGTCGATACACCACAAAAGCGGGCCAGGCGTACAGTGTCTCGTCGCCTTCCGTGAGCAGAAGCTGCGCCAGAAGTTCAAGGATCTCGTTGGACCCGTTGCCCAGAACGATATTCTCGCGCCCGACTTTCAGTCTCTCCGAAAGTTTTCCCTTCAGATCCCATGCGGCGCCATCGGGATAACGGTTCACTCCGGCGGCCGCCTTTTTCATGGCCTCGACGGCCAGAGGCGACATTCCCAGGGCGTTCTCGTTGGAAGCCAGCTTTACGATCCTCGTAAGCCCCATCTCCCTGGCAACTTCTTCGATAGGTTTGCCCGCGCTGTATGGGACAAGATCTCCGACTGAGCTGTATGCGGGACGGTAAGAAAAGGTCATTTTTCACTCCGCTGTATTAAATTCAAAATTCATGATTCAAAATCCAAAAGGGATCCCAGATCCAAAATCCAAGGGAAAGTACTAGTTGACCTACTGTTGAGGATTTTATTCTATGTTTTACCTTCCACATTCACCATTCTGTTCTGCCCGACACTGGATACTAGAACCGGACACCGGCCATGTGGTTTCTAACTTTATTCGATCACATTCCCTTTCGGATAGCTCCCCAGTATTTTCAGATGCTCACAGTAGTCCGCCACAAGTTCCAGCGTTTGACGCAGTTTCGGTTCGTCTCCATGACCCTCGAGGTCGACGAAAAAGACATAATCCCAGGCCTTTTTTCTCGAGGGGCGCGACTCGATCTTGGTCAGGTTGATGCCGTTGTCACCAAAGGGTCTCAGGATCTCGTAAAGAGCTCCCACCCGATCCTTGATGGACAGCACTATGGATGTCTTGTCATCCCCCGTTGGTTCGGCCATCTGATCAGAAAAAACGAGGAAGCGTGTCAGATTCTCCTCCCAGTCCCCGATGTCCTTTACAAGGATCGGGACTTCATACATTTCGGAGGTCAACTCCCCTCCCACGGCAGCCGTCCCCTTGACCTCTGCACAAAGGGCCACCGCTTCGGCCGTGCTCCTTGAGTCCTTGAGCTTTGCCTCGCTCAGGTTTCTTTCAAGCCAGTGCCGGCACTGGCCCCATACATGGGGATGGGAGTAGACCGTCCTCACAGTATCAAGGCTCGTTTCTCTGGACAGGAGCATCAGCCTTATGGGAAGGATGATCTCGCCTACGATCTTCTGATCAGAATCCACGAGCAGATCAAGGGTCGAGGTAACGACCCCCTCGTTGGAGTTTTCAACGGGTGCAACGCCGACATCCGCATATCCCTGACTGACCATGGTAAAGACATCTCCGATGGTCTCACCGGCGAGGTACCTGGCGCCGCGTCCGAATTTCTGACGTGCCGCCTGGTGCGTAAAGGTTGCCTCGGGGCCAAGATAGGCGACCCTGAGCTGGTCAGGCACCTGTCCCATCCCTGAAAACGCCAATCTTTCGGAATTTGGACCACCTGTCCAGCACGAGTTCGTCAGGACCCATTTTGGAAAGGCTTTCCAGTTGGGCCTGAACGGAGGCACCCATGGATTTCGCCGCTGCGGCCGGTTCCCGATGGGCGCCGCCTAGAGGCTCCGGAATGATCTCATCGATGATCCCGTTCTCCAGGCTGTCTTGTGCCGTCAACTTCATCGCCTCCGCGGCATCCTGGGCATACTCCTGGTTTTTCCACAAAATTGCAGCACAGCCCTCGGGCGAGATGACCGAATAGATGCTGTTCTCCATCATCATGACCCTGTTGGACACAGCGAGGGCCAGAGCCCCGCCGCTTCCTCCCTCCCCTGTCACAACAGTGACAATGGGGACGGTAAGGTCGGCCATCTCTATCAGGTTCCTGGCAATGGCCTCCGCCTGACCTCTTTCTTCAGCGCCTATACCCGGGAAAGCGCCGGGTGTGTCGACGAGGGTAATGACGGGCAGATGGAACCTCTCCGCCAGTTTCATGAGCCTGAGAGCCTTCCGGTACCCCTCGGGATGGGGCATACCGAAGTTCCGCTCAACTTTCTCCTTGGTGTTGCGCCCCTTCTGATGCCCTATGACCATGACCGGCCTGCCGTTGAACCATGCCACACCACCCACAATGGATTTGTCGTCCGCGAAGTTCCTGTCCCCATGGAGTTCCACAAAATTTTCCATCAGGGCCTCGATGTAATCCAGCGTATAGGGCCTTTGAGGATGCCTCGCGAGCTGGGTCCTCTGCCACCTGCTGACGTTGGAGTAAACATCGTGGCGCATCTTGTTGAGTTTTTTCTCGAGCCTGGCGATATCGTCAGACAGGTCCACTCCAGGCTGGTCCGCATCCATGTGTTTCAGTTCGCCGATGCGTCGCTCCAGTTCGGCCAGGGGCTTTTCAAATTCAAGCAGATTGTTAACCATAGGAGATCCCGTTCCATTTTGAGTTTTGGGTCTCGGGTTTTGAGTTCCCGGTACCGAAATTATCCATCATTCACCCGATCGCTGTTTACCAATTTCTATTTCTGTCTGCATTTTCTAACATGTTAGTATCTATGGAATAATATCACCTGTCAAACAAAGGTAACGGTCCCCGAACCGAAGATCTTCTCCACATCATTGACCATCTCATCAGAGGAGCCCACATTGAATTCCTCCGAAAGTGTGATGATCGATTCAGCCTTTGTCGGGATCGTCAGCTTCAACCGGACGACGCAATCGCCTTTGTGCCGCTCCAGCACTTCCTTGAGTTTGAGGAGATCATCCCTTGAAAGCCCTATGGTGGACAGGTTGATCTGTATCTCGCTGGTGACACGCTGTCTGTAGTCTTCAAGCAGCTCCACCTCGAACGCCTTGATCTTGGGTTTGTCTCCGTTGGAATCCACAACCCCCTGGACGACAAAGGGTCCCTCCGATGCCAGTATGTGGCCGGCTTTTGCGAAGGCATCAGAGAAGATGATCATCTCGGCGCTGCCATGCAGGTCTTCCAGGGTCAGGAATGCCATGCGGTCCCCCTTCCTGGTGCTGATCTCCCGCATGCTCTGTTTCATCCCCGCTACCTTGACCTCCTGACCCTCCGACATCTCGGGGAGCCGCCCCAGATCTGCAGTGACGTATCTCTCCAGTTCCCTGCGATATTTTTCAAGGGGATGCCCGGTGATATAAAAACCGAGGCTCTCCTTCTCAAAGGCCAGCCTCTGGTGCTCCGACCAGGGCTCGACCTCCGGCATCGGATCCTCGGTTTCAGAAGCGAGGGCTCCCTCGAAAAGGGTGATCTGCCCGCTGTCCCGGTCCCTCTGGGCCTTCTGTCCCCGCTCCATGGCCTGGTCAACCGAAGCAAGAAGCTGGGCCCTGTTGTTTGAGCAGCAGTCGAAGGCGCCGGATTTGATCAGGCTCTCTATGACCCGCCGGTTGACTTTCCTGAGATCCACCCGGCTGCAGAAATCGTTCACCGATTTAAAGGTTCCCCCTTTACTGCGGTTCCCGAGGATCTCCTCAAGGGCGGAGGATCCGACATTCTTGACCGCGCCGAGTCCGAAGCGGATCCCGTTGTCCTCAACCGTAAAGGAGATCTCCGAATGGGTAATGTCGGGCGGCAGCAGTTTTACACCCATTTCCTTGCAAACGCCTATGTGCTGCGTCACCTTGTCCGAGTTGTCCATCTCGCTTGTGAGGAGGGCGGCCATGAACTCCAGAAGATAGTGTGCTTTCAGGTAGGCTGTCTGAAAGGCGATGAGCGCGTAGGCTGCACTGTGCGACTTGTTGAACCCGTACCCGGCGAAATAGGCGAGGTTGTCGAATATACCGGCCGCTTTCCTGTCGGGGATGCCGTTCTTTTTACAGCCCTCGAGGAAACGGGCCCTCTGCTTTTCCATCTCCTCGGGCATTTTCTTCCCCATGGCCCTCCGGAGGTTGTCCGCCTCGCCCATGCTGTAGCCCGCCAGTTCACTGGCCACCTGCATGACCTGTTCCTGATAGACGATAACACCGTAAGTCTCGGACAGGATCTTTTCCAACTCTTTAGTATCGTAGGAGATCTCCTGTCTGCCCTGTTTCCGGTTGATAAAATCGGTCACCATCCCAGATCCGAGGGGACCCGGACGATACAGAGCCACGAGGGCGATGAGGTCCTCAAAGCATCCAGGCTTCATCTTGACCAGAAGATCCTTCATCCCGGAACTTTCGAGCTGGAAGACACCGTCCGTATCACCGGTGGACAGAAGGTCGTACGTCTTGCGGTCCTGCAGATCCAGCCTTTCCATCTCGACAGGGTCCTGGCCTTGCTCCGATCTTTTCCTGTTAGTGAGCTGCAGAGCATTGCTCAGGAGGGTCAGCGTCCTCAGCCCGAGGAAATCGAACTTGACAAGCCCGATATCTTCCAGCTCCTTCATGGCGAACTGAGTGAGGATACTGTCGTCCTTGATATGCCTGTAAAGGGGGACGTGCCTGGAAAGGGGCAGGTTGCTGATCACGACCCCGGCGGCGTGAGTGGACGCATGACGATGCAAACCCTCGATCTTCTGAGCCAGTTCAAGAAGATCGGCAACTTTCTTGTCCTTCTTCATGGCATCCCTGAGCTGGGGTTCCTGCTCGATGGCGGCCGGCAGCTTGATACCCAGGATCTCAGGGACCATCTTGGCGATCCTGTCCACCTCCGCATAGCTCATATCAAGCGCCCTGCCCACGTCACGAATGGCACCCCTGGCCGCCATGGTCCCGAAGGTAATGATCTGGGCAACCCTGTCCTCGCCGTACTTGTTCGCCACGTAGCGTATGACCTCGTCGCGCCTTTCCATGCAGAAATCCACATCGATGTCAGGCAGGCTTACTCTCTCGGGGTTGAGAAACCGCTCGAAGAGAAGCCCGTACCGGATGGGATCGATATCCGTAATGCCCAGGGAATAGGCGACAAGGGAACCGGCCGCGGATCCCCTGCCCGGACCCACCGGGATGCCCTGCTCCTTCGCGTATCGGATGAAATCCCATACGATGAGGAAATATCCCGGGAACCCCATTTTCGTGATGACCTCCAGTTCGGTGCCCAGCCTGTTCTGGTATCGCTCGAGAACATCTTCCCTCTTGTCTTCCGGTGTTCGCTCGAGGATGATCTCCATCCTGTTGTCGAATCCCGTGCGGACCTGATCATAGAGAAACGACTCCTCGGTCATCCCGTCAGGGACGGGGAAGCGGGGAAGGTGGATCTCACCGATGGGGATCTCGAGGTTGCATCTCTCTGCTATGGTCAGAGTATTGGACAGCGCATCGGGATGATCCTTGAAATGCATTTCCATCTCTTCGGCCGACTTGAGGTACAGCTCCTGAGCGTCCATCCGCATCCGATCCTCGTCGTAAACCGTTTTGCCGGTCTGGATGCAGAGGAGAACGTCGTGCATCCTTGTGTCCTCCCTCCGCAGGTAGTGGATGTCGTTGGTCGCCACCAGCCCGATCCCGGTGTCCCTCGAAAGCTTCACCATCCCCTCGTTGGCCTTTTCCTGTTCAGGCATGCCGTTGTGCTGGATCTCCAGGAAGTAGTTCTCTGAAAACAGATCCTGGTACCACTGAGCCGTTTTTTTTGCCGCCTCGTAGTCTCCCCGGTTGAGCTGGTAGGCGACCTCCCCTTTCAGACAGGCGGACAGGGCCAACAGGCCGTCGCGATGAAGAGACAGGATCTCCTTGTCGATACGGGGCCGGCGATAAAAACCCTCGAGGTAGGATAAGGAGGAAAGCTGGATCAGGTTGGAGTAACCCTCCGCGTTTCTCGCGAGGAGGACAAGGTGATAAGCCGATTCGCCGAAGTCATCGAGCTTCCTTTCGTGACGGCTCCCCGGGGCAACGTAGAATTCCTGGCCTATGATCGGTTTGATCCCGGCTGCCCGCGCACTCTTGTAAAAATCGATGACGCCGAACATGGCCCCGTGGTCGGTGATGGCAAGAGCCGGGAACTTGAGATCGGCGGCGTAGCGGGTCAGATCCGGAATACGGCAGGCCCCGTCGAGAAGACTGTAGGAGGTGTGGACGTGGAGATGAACGAAATTTGCGTGTTTCATAAAGGCAGTGATTGGTGATTCGAGATTAGTGATTGGTTAAAATATCAGTAACAAAACAACCTATTTTATGGATCTATCTCCGCGTCACCGTGTCTCCGTGTCTCCGCGTCAAGCGATTTTTCCAGCCACAAGCCGCTGGCAGCAAGAGCATTACTCCCATTCAATTGTGGCTGGAGGCTTCGAGCTGATATCGTACACCACACGGTTGACGCCCCTGACTTCGTTGATGATGCGGTTGGATATGCGGTTGAGCAGGTCGTAGGGCAGCTGGACCCAGTCGGCGGTCATTCCGTCGAGGCTCTGCACAGCTCTTACAGCCACGACATTCTCATAGGTCCTTTCGTCGCCCATAACACCGACAGTCTTGACAGGAAGAAGGACGGCGAAAGCCTGCCAGATGGCATCATAAAGACCCGAGGCCCTGATCTCCTCCCTGACCACCGCGTCCGCTTCCCTCAGGACGTGGAGCCTTTCCGCTGTGACGTCACCCAGGATGCGGATAGCGAGGCCGGGTCCGGGGAACGGCTGTCTGCGGATGAGCTCCTCGGGCATGTCCAGTTCCCGGCCCACCTCCCGGACCTCGTCCTTGAACAGCTCCCTCAGGGGTTCGACCAGTTTCAGATTCATCTTTTCGGGGAGCCCCCCTACGTTGTGATGGGTCTTGATGGTTGCAGATGGCCCCTTGAAGGAAACGCTTTCGATGACATCCGGGTAAAGGGTCCCCTGGGCGAGAAACCGGGCATCGCCGATCCTGCTGGCCTCGATCTCGAAAAGGCGGATGAACTCGTTACCGATGATAACGCGTTTTCGCTCCGGGTCCTCGACGCCTTCGAGCTTATCAAGGAATTCCCGGCCCGCGTCCAGAACCACCAGGGGGATGTGGTAATAGTCCCGAAAAACCTTTTCCACGCGGTCCCTTTCGCCCTTTCGAAGAAGCCCGTTGTCCACAAATACGCAGGTCAGGCGGTCCCCGATGGCGCGGTGCACAAGCACCGCCACAACGGAACTGTCGACACCGCCGGACAGGCCGCAGAGGACCTTTCCGTCCTCTCCTACCGTCTCCCGGATCTGCTGAACGGCCATGTCAATATAGGACCTGGCGGTCCAGAGGGGCCGGAGGTGACAGATCCTGAAGAGAAAGTTCTCCAGGATCTCGGTCCCGCGGGGCGTGTGGACCACTTCTGGATGAAACTGCACGGCGTAAAACCTGCCGGACCCACCTCTCATGGCGGCCACCGGTGAATTCTCTGTGTGGGCCAGGGCCACGAAACCCACCGGAGGGGATTCTATCCTGTCGCCGTGGCTCATCCACACCTTGTTCAGATTCTCCCTACCTTTTTCAAAACCGTGGAACAGGTCGGAGTTGTCATCGATCTGCAGCATTGCGTGACCGTATTCGCGCCGTTCGGCCTTGCCCACCCTGCCGCCCATCAGATGGGTAAAAAGCTGCATGCCGTAGCAGATGCCCAGGAAAGGCACATCCATGTCAAACAGCCCTTCCGGCACCAGTGGTGCCCCCTCGTCAGTAACGCTCGCCGGCCCCCCTGACAGGATGATCCCCCTTGGTGCGAATTCCCTTATACTGCCCAGGGATACTGTGCACGGATGAATCTCGCAGTAGACCTTCAGCTCCCTTATTCGCCGCGCGATGAGCTGGGTGTACTGGCTCCCGAAATCGAGGATCAGGATCTTTTCTTCGTGGATGTCAACGCTCGTCACTGGGTTCCTCATCAATTCAATATTCAAAATTCAAGGTTCAAGAAAAAAACGTAAATCAGGTATTAGAACGCTCCTCTTGTCACAACCTTCTTTTGAATTTTGAATCTTGAATATTGAATTATCAGTCAAGCCTGTAATTCGGCGCTTCCTTCGTGATGATAACATCGTGGACGTGGCTCTCCTTCAGGCCTGCGGCCGAGATGCGGATAAACTTGGCCGTGGTCCTCAGCTCCTCAAGGTTTTTGCACCCGGTGTATCCCATACCCGAACGCAGTCCCCCGACCATCTGAAAAACGGTGGCAGAGATCGGCCCACGGTAAGGGACCCGGCCCTCGATCCCTTCCGGAACCAGCTTGCCCTCGATATCCACATCCTCCTGGAAATACCTGTCCTTGCTGCCGTCCTTCATGGCTTCCAGGGATCCCATACCTCGGTAGACCTTGTAGGAACGTCCCTGGTAAAGGACCAGGTCGCCGGGGCTTTCATCGGTACCGGCGAACAGCCCCCCGATCATGACCGAATGAGCTCCTGCGGCGATGGCCTTGACGATGTCCCCCGAGAACTTGATCCCCCCGTCGGCGATGATCGGCACACCCGACCCCTTGACGGCAGTCGTGCATTCCAGGATCGCCGATACCTGGGGCACGCCGACTCCCGATATGATACGCGTCGTGCAGATGGAGCCGGGTCCTACACCGACCTTGACCGCGTCGGCCCCCGCGTCCACGAGTTCCTTCGCAGCAGCGGCCGTGGCCACGTTCCCGGCAATGACCTCCATGTCGGGGAAGGCCTTTTTGAGCTCCCTCACCCCGGCAATAACGCCGGCACTGTGCCCATGGGCCGTATCCACGGCAAGGACGTCGACACCTGCCGCGATGAGGGCCGGCGCCCTCACCTGGATGTCGTCCCCTACCCCGATGGCAGCTCCTACACGGAGACGCCCCATGGCATCCTTACAGGCATTGGGGTATTTGCGGGATTTTTCGATGTCCTTGATGGTGATGAGACCTGTGAGATTGTAATTTTCATCCACAACGAGGAGTTTTTCGATCCTGTGTTCGTGGAGCTTGGCCTTGGCATCCTCGAGGGAGATGCCGGGACGCACAGTCACAAGGTTCCGGCTGGTCATCACCTCCCTGATGGGCCGTTGCAGCTTTGTCTCGAAACGAAGGTCGCGGTTGGTGAGGATCCCGACAAGCTTACCCTCCTTCTTCCCGCCCTCCGTAATGGGTACGCCCGATATGCGGTATTTTGCCATGAGATCGAGGGCTTCGCTCACTGTTCGGTCCGGATCCATGGTGATGGGATCGACGATCATGCCGCTCTCTGATTTTTTGACCTTGTCCACCTCGCTGGCCTGCCTTTCGGGGGCCATGTTCTTGTGGAGTATCCCGATACCGCCCTCCTGTGCCATGGCGATGGCCGTTTGCGCTTCCGTTACCGTGTCCATGGCTGCGGAGACCAGGGGGATGCCCAGGCTTATATTCCTTGTCAGGATGGTCTCGA
>WOR8_10007250_pt1 | contig 11630 bp, 10 predicted proteins | sample DeeMarSeWOR38_10_FD_19890 | JGI IMG/M metagenome (IMG submission 19890) | reverse complement strand
GAAAAGATTTCAACCTACTTCCTTCATCCATTGTCAAAACGTGGTTGTTGGGGAAAATACCTAAAAATACAAAGGCGGCTTGTGCGGAAGTATCCAAAGAATATTTTGTCGAATTCCGGGTGGTATAGATTTTGTTTGTATCAAAGCCTAATTGATCACAAGCCCTATTGAGCGCTGCAGCCGAAATGGGTGTGGGATCCAGCTCCCAAACGACGATCCCGTCAAGTGGTCCGCCCACCCAACCTTCATTTGCATAAAGCATACTTCCTTTCCGGTTTGAAGTATCAACAGCGCAAAGACTATAGCGATAAAAATCTGGTCGAGGCACATGATCAAAATAGGTTAATGTGTCCGACAACTTTTTGGCTGGCAACTCGGCAAGAAGAGAATCATTTCTCCACAACAGAACTGCGGCCAGAGTGTCAATTAAATTTCCCTGGACAGTGTTATGGGGATTGATCCACTTCAATTCCACGTCTTCAGATTGCGCTGAACTTAATATTTCAAAATAATCTGGAATATCGGGAATGTCGCAGGTATATCTGGCGCCGTAATCATAGCCATTTTTTCCGTTGCTGCAGCACGGCGAAGTGGACTGTAAGTTGAAATTCAGATTAGACGGATTTGTAAACTGCGGATTTGCATCGAGACAACCTGTACCAGGTTGCGGCGCAAAGGCCTGATAAGAACCTCCCCCTCAGCCAGGGCACCATTCCATGTAGTCACCCTCAGTGTTTTGATAAGAATCAATATAACTCAGAATGCAAGTGGAGTTTTCATTACAGGACATTATTCCATTCTGATTATTGTAAAAAGTGCACTGAGTCAGGAATACCTTCGCATTCCCTGTTGCATGAATTCCGTTGCTCCCATTAATTATTCCACAGGCATCCAATTCGATCATTGAATTTCCACTAATATAAATTGAACTGCCTGAAAGATTGATAATTGCCCCACGACCTTTGATACCAATGCTTTCATTGGTTATGTTTAGGCCACCTGTGTACACAACATCCCTTTGCAAAATTATTAAACGGTCGTATCCTAATCCCGGATTTGAATTTAAATAAGCCTCCTGAAGACTGGTTGCAAGGAGTATCTGTGCTGGAATAGACAATAAAAATAGGATGAGCAGAAGTAATTTTTTCATGATAGATACCTCCCGCTTGTTTGAATTAAGTTAAAGAAAATATGCTGCCTTAATCAAGGAAAACGAAAATTAGTTGCCGCACGGGAAATGCAGAAAACCTAAGAAATAATAGGCATCCACGGATCATAAGAACAGTATCAAGCGGGAATGTCTCTTTTATTAATTTTTAGAAAGGCCCCAAGTAATAGTAGTAGCGATGTTGATGCCAGAATAATAATGTTACTGCCGATATCACTCAAATTCAGCATCACTTTTTGAGGTTGATAATAATTGAAGGGAGTCATCCACTCGAAAGATTGCAGGGGAGACCATATTTTTGAAATGTAATTTAAAAAGTAGAAAAACAGTATTAATCCCCCTGAAATAAGACCGGCTTTCCCCGCCTCTCTGTTAAATGCAGATATCAAGAATGAAAAAGCGTTTATACAAATCATCAACAACCACAGATTGATCCCAATCTTAAATAAATTAGAGAGCGGAATAGTTGGGGAAGTGAGGAAAATCCGAGATCCGACCAGGGTGCCAGTCCAACAGCCGCAGATAACAATGACAACAGCGACACATGAGTACGCCCACAGCGATAGGCTGATTGTCAAGCGCTTTATAGGGAGCGAACAAAGCAGTTCAAAATTGCCATTTTCTATCTCTCCGGAAATGTGCTTTGCGGGCAGTATGACCGAAATGATTCCTAACAGGGCAATCAGAAGGGGATGGTTATATCCGAAAGCAACCACACCTTTTAAGGAAAATTTTCCGAAAAACTCTTCTCCAAAAAAATTTTGCAGCGCTTCGGGCATAAATTGGATTTTATCCTGCATAAACTCCAAAAGTTGAAAGTTTGATACAAAGGATAATATGAGCAATTGCAGCAGTCCCAGTAACACAAAAGAGAATGTAATCAAAGCAAGGTGGTCCCTAAAAACCTTGGTAATATAGGCTTTTCGAATCATCCCTGTCCTTTTCCGTAATAGGCTAAAAATATGTCTTCTAAATCAGGTTCCGGGAAAATGATATCCTTAACAGGTAATTCAGCCAATGATTTTAGAATTTCCCGGATATTCCCTTCCACCAGGTATGTAGCTTGATTTTCTGAATTCTCAAGTATCTTTGTTCCTTCCAAAATGGGAGGTTTATCGCCATATTTTTCTGACCAAATCACATGCAGTCTCCGGGGTCTTTTCTTTCTAAGCTCATCGATGGATTCCAGTGCAACCAATTGACCGTCTTTAATGATTGCCACCTGGTGACATACTCTCTCCACCTCGGGAAGAATGTGGGACGATAAAAAAATCGTCTTTTCCCTTTGGTGAAAATCCATTAGGATTTCGTAAAATGCTTCCTGTATAAGGGGATCGAGCCCCGAGGAAGGCTCATCCAGTATTACCAAATCGGGATCGTGCTCCAGGGCAAATATGATTCCCAGTTTTTGGCGGTTCCCATGAGATAAATATTTTATTTTTTGCGAAGACTGTGAATCATTAAAATTCAATTTATCTTTCAACTGATCTCGAAGATGGGGTGGTCTTTTTCTAAATTTGGACATGTAGTTCAAATAATTTGCGGCCTTCATAGAACTGTATGGGGCAAAATCTCCCGGTAGATATCCAATATTTTCGCGGTGAGAAACAGAAGGGCTTTGAATCTTCTCTCCCAGTATTTTGATTTCACCCTCACTGGGTTTCAACAACTGCATGAGCAATCGGATGGTTGTAGTTTTTCCGGCCCCGTTTGGTCCTAAAAATCCGAAAATTTCCCCTTTTGGGACAGTGAAATTCAGATTTTGAATGCCTAATACCTGACCATAAAATTTGGTCAATCCGTTAACTTCAATTGCATTCATTACAATTGTATTTATCCCAATCAAAATTGTGAATCGTGGAAATATTAATGATAGTCTGAACAGAATTTAGAGAGGAAAGTCTATAATGAAAAGAGTTAATTGAGACAGACAATCAAGAAACAACAAAAAATGCCTATTTCAATTTTCATTCATTTGATAATTGTTATCGCGGAATCTTAATGCAGATTCCCAGGCAAGCAATGCTTTTTTCCTTTCTCTACCGCCACCATAATTTCCAAATTCTCCCATCTTACGAATTACACGATGGCACGGGATAATATATGAAATCGGATTCGCTCCGATAGCAGTGCCCACTGCACGAACCGCCTCGGGTTGTCCTATCTTTTTGGCAATATCTTCGTAAGAGCATACTAATCCTGCGGGTATATGAAGCAGCGCCTCCCAAACTTTCAGCTGGAAATTTGTACCCTTCAATAAAAGTGGTAGTTTTTTATGCTTAGTTCCGGTTCCAGGACTAAAAATTTGGTCAACAATAGCTTTGGTTTTGCGTGTATCTTCTTTAAGTATGGCATTTTTCCAGTTCTTTTGAAGTTCACTTATTATTTGATTTTCGTTCCTATCATTAATAAAGTAAAAGCCGCATATCCCTCTTTCGGTTATTGCTATCAAACAGCGTCCAAAAGGTGAATCGTGTGTGCCATATTCGATTTGCAGTCCATAACCCCTGGTCTTATATTCCCCGGGTGTAATGGCTTCAATAGAAACAAACAAGTCGTGTAACCGTCCCGGGCTGGAGAGGCCGGATTCGAAGGTGACATCTAAAATACTTCTGGATTCTTTGAGGAGCATTTTTGCATACCTCACTGTAAGAAACTGTAGAAATTTTTTGGGACTAATACCGGCCCAGCGCTTAAAAAGACGTTGAAAATGAAATGGGCTCATATTTAAATATTGTGCCAATTCATCAAGACTTGGCTGTTCCTGAAAATTTGTATCCAGATATTGAATTGCTTTTTCGATTCTTTGATAATCGGTGTTCATAATTATATCCCTATCAATTTAGTTTGACTGGTGTAAAGATATGAATACATCAACCTATATTTCCACCCGATTCTTGCTATATTTTTAAAATAGTGAAAATGTTTCATTGTGAGACAACTGCAGTTGTAAGAAAGGAAAATTGTTGTTTGATGGATGCTATCCTCATTGAAAATAATTTCCAATTTCTCCTGCTCCAATTAAGGTGAATGCAACGAATTGCTTTCATTTCCGTTGGATCAAAAAAGGAATAGTTTTAAATTCCCATGACCGATGAAACAGGAGCTTTCATTTGAAATTCTCCCTTCGTATCAAGTTTATTATGCTTTCAATATTACTGGTGAGCGTAATTATGATCACCATTACCTACTTTTACACCATCAGGGAATTAGGTGCGAAACGAAATGCGGTTGAATCACAAATCAGGAGAATTGCCCAGAACATAGCAACCATGCAACTCCTTGATCAGCAGGACTGGAGCGTTTATCAGAATTATATTACCCAATTAATGGCATTCAACAAAGATATTGTTTTTATTGCAATTTATGATGATCGGAATACGTTAAGGGCGCACACCCTAAACACAGATTTACTCGAGTTGGAACAACCGGTATTATCGCGCCGGGTTCAATCCGATATTGTGCGCCGTCTCGACGCGGGAGCCGTTTCAAAAGAAAGCCGGAAAAATTTTCGTAAAGAACAGGTCAATATACAGGTGGGTGACAGGATTTTGGGCAGTGTCCATGTTGGCTTTTCCATTTTTGATATTAATCGTGAGCTACGGACGGGAATCCAACTGAATATTGCTCTTGGTGCATTTTTCATCATCATCTTTGGTGGCATCTCTATCTATGTAAGCCAACGCTTAACCAGGCCATTGGAGGAGCTCAGTAGCGCTATGGCAATGGTGAAAGAGGGGGAATTAAATCAAAGAGTGGAAACGTCTTCCAGAGATGAAATTGCGGAGCTAACCGAATCCTTTAACGATATGATAGAGGGGCTACGAGAAAGACAAATTATTGAAGTATTAGGATATGAACTAAGTGCTACGTTCCAAATTGAGAATTTGGGATTCCTGGTGCGGGAAAGGTTAAAAAATGCCATAGGTGCCTCCGGTGCAAGATTATATATTCAAAAACGGGAAGAGCAGGGCATTTTTTATGAGATTTCTGTTCCGGACGAACAAAAGAGCAATTATCCACCGCTTTACGTTTATGGTGAAGAAAAATCATTTATCCTGCAAAATAAAAAGGGTTTTATGGTCCACTCTGCCCCTGAAAATGTGATGCACACCCTTCGACACACCAAAGAGGGTGAAGCGGGATTGGTTATGCCGATGACTGTGAAAGGTGAACTTTTCGGCTTGCTTTTTTTTGCATTGCCCTCTGGTAAAAAAACATTCTCAGATAAAGAGATACACTTTGCGTCAACGCTGGCAAACCAGGCCGCCCTGGCTTTGGAAAATGCCTTATTATATGATGAATTACGGGAACAGGAACGTCTGAAGCGTGAGATTGAAATTGCACAGGAAGTGCAGAAGAAATTATTACCGGTGCGTATGCCGGAAATTTCAGGATTTGAAATAGATGGTATTTGTAAACCAGCGCACGAAGTAGGGGGAGACTATTTTGACTTTTTCCGATTGGATGATCACAGTTTGGGAATCGTTATTGCAGACGTGAGTGGAAAAGGAACCTCTGCCTCTTTTTATATGGCGGAACTTAAAGGGATGATGATGCAATTAACCAGTACATTGCTTTCGCCCAAATCGTTACTTACTGAATTGAATACACGCTTATCGGGAAACATGGACCGTAAAATGTTTATTACAATGATCTATGCCGTGTTTAATTTTAACAAGAACAAATTTACATTTTCCAGGGCAGGGCATAATTCTTTATTAAAAATAGGAAGAAACGGTCATCATCGATTTATTACTCCCTCCGGAATTGGGCTTGGGTTGGATTTTGGAGGCTTATTTGAGAAAAAACTTGAGGAAGTTACGCTAGAATTAAAACATGATGAAGCGATTATTTTATACACAGATGGGATAACGGAGGCGATGAATCGCAATCAAGATGAGTTCGGCGAAGAGCGTTTATTGAATTCTTCTTTGGCATTTAGGGAGAGTGGGGTAGTAGAATTGCGGAATGGAATCTTAAGTTCCCTCAATCAGTTTTTGGATGGATCAACAGCGCATGATGATATCACGATGGTGCTCATCAAACATTCTGAACAAACATAATTATTGAGAAATTCAATCTGTTATTCGCGATTGTATTTTCTGAAAGAATTTTATTGATCGTAACTTATTCATTTCTATTTCGTTAAAAATAAAGTTTAAATGCTCACTCAAGCAGGATAAAGATTATGATTTCTAAATATGCTAAGATTTTATCTCCGATAGTTTTTACCTTCATCTTATTTTCAGCATGCCAGAGCGATAGAAGCGGAAAGATCAAACTTGCAGAAATCACCACTGATCAAACATTAGATAGTCAAGTATCAAAATCGACACTCCATGTTCCACCGGAGAAACAGAGAACGTTTGCAGTTTTAAGTTTTGAAAACGAAACCGGAGATAAATCTCTGGATTGGCTGCGTCGCGGATTGGCTGATATGCTAACGACGGAATTATCCCAATCGCCTTATATAAACATTTTACCCTCTAAGAGGTTGGCCGAGCTTGCAGAACGGGAGGAGAAAAGTGAAGATAATTTAAATGATCCCTCCTTTGCTTTGAGTATTGCCAGGGAAGCACAGGCAGAATTCCTGTTATCCGGTAAGATATATCCCGATAAGGACAGCTTATGTATTGATGTTGATATGGTTAATGTTAGAACCGGACAAACTTTTAAACGAGTGATGGTTCACGGTAAGGGATTGGAACAAATTTTCTCCATGGTGGATGATTTGTCAAACCAGGTAAAGACGGACATGCGAGGCGATATCAAATATGCAGTTGCATCAGAAGTCGATCTGGATCAAATGACCGAATCACTGCAAGCATTTCGATGTTATTCTGAGGCTCTCCAACATATGGATAAATTACTATGGAATGAAGCACAAAAGTGTTTGAATGATGCTCTTGAAGAGGACTCTACCTTTGCCGCTGGATACTTAAGATTGGCTTATTTGAAATGGAGTGAGGGTGATAGAGAAGCTGTGATGAAAGCTATGAGAAAGACCCGTAAATACTCCTATAAACTTGCCGAAGTTGATAAAATAAGACTGGAATATTTGGAAACATTGATGGGTGGGGGATACGATAAATTGATTGGAATACTGGAAGAAGCAACCAAAAGGATCCCATCAGACGTGGATTTGAGACTTGATTTAGCTAGAAATTATAAAGAATTTGGGAAAATTGATCGTGCATTTGAGGAATTTGAAACTGCGCTTGAAATGGATCCGGAGAGGAAATTGGTCTATAATGACCTGGGATATCTTCATGCCCAACGGGGTGATTTCAACAGTGCTATAAAATATATAGACAAATATCAAGAATTGGCTCCGGAAGAGCCCAATCCCTATGATAGCAAAGGTGAAATTCTGATGATGTTTGGAAAGTTGGATGAAGCGATTGAGCAATATAAAATTGCTTTAAAAAAATGGCCAAATTTCACTTATTCTTCACTTCAGCTGAGCAGATTATATAGGGAATTGGGAGATTATCAGAAATCCATCGATTATTCTCTCCTAGCCAATGAATCACCAATGACAGATAAATGGATTGATGAGATTGAGGCTAACCTGGCTTTAACATATTGGCGACTAGGGGATATTTCCAAAGCAGAAAGAATATTGCTCAAATTAATGGAGGAAGATCCATTATCCTATCGTTTGACGCTGGTTTACGGTGATCTGTATAATTCAACTGGTAGGCCTGCAAAAGCAGCTAAGCTTTATGAAAGTACCCTCGAGAAATATAAGGATGCCTTTAATTCTCAACGGTGGGATGAAAAAATAGCAGGAAGATTTCCACAGTTTGTACTTCGGGCAGACCTCGCTTCAGAAGACGTAATACCTATCCTACAGAATTTGGTGCATGATGAAAGGCTTAATAGGGAACAAAATTTAGTTGTAAAGGTTGCTCTGGGTTATGCGAATTACAAAGCTGGTGCCCATGAAGATGCGATCAAGAGTATTGCAAATATATCTCAGGATCAATATGAGATAATATTAAGGCATCCATATCGAGGATGGGCTAATCGTTGGAAGTATGTTTTTGGCACACTTGATTTTTCGCAAAATATTCAGGCTGATGATAATCCTTTATCGGAAATGATTTTAAACTATGGTACTGAAAACAAAAGAAAAGATTTAGTAGCTATTGGGCACTTGCTTAAAGCTCATATTTTCAGCAGGTCTGGTGATTATAAAGGAATTATGAAAGAATACCAGAGGATGGGAATACCGTTAGAAAAAAAATGGAGGATCATAGGACCTTTTAAAAAAGAACATGATTCAAACTTCAAATATCAATTTCCACCGGAAAAATTATCCGATTTAACTTCCCCCATTAAATACGCCGAGAAAGAGTATCAGTGGAGAACCGGTCACGACGGCAACATCGATGGGTATGTGAATTTACGAGAATTGATGGATCAATACGACTGGAGTGCTGCTTACGGATTATTGTACGTTAAATCTCCTGAGCAAAGAAAAGTACAGATCAGGCTGGGAACCGATGAAGCCTGTAAACTTTGGTTAAATGAAGATCTGATCTGTCAGAGATATATTACCAATGAAGCAATAATTGACAGAGATATGGTGACCGTGGTTCTCAGACCAGGATACAATAGACTCCTTCTAAAAGTTACCAATTCGAATTTTGATTGGGGCTATTATCTCCGTGTTACCGACAGTGAGGGAAATGGATTTTCTGATATAACATTCCACTCACCTGATGAAATTGCAGAAAAATTGGCTGTGAAATAAACTATCTTGTGATTATTGTTTCACATTACTGTTATTGCATAAAAAAATTGCTCACCCGCTTCAACTTTTTTTATTCCCGAAAAGAAATGCACCCCATTTTACAAAACTGCATATCTCGCTTTAGTCATGATTGATATAACAAAATCTTTTGCAAGAAACAGTAAAGAGGAGGCCTCATAATTCCGGTCTGAAGGAAATCCTAAATTTGTCTGAAAATCCTTCAAAGTGTAAAAAGTAAATCTGGGAAAAACTGTTGGAATTTTTTTCATTGTTAATTTTGGGAAAAAATTCAATTGGTATGTTTTTGAAAGATAAAAAAAACCGCTAAAAGCTTCGCCGTTCTTTTAGCGGTTATCAAGGAGGCCGCCAACTCAAATTAATTCAATACTAACTCAATTTATTCATCATCCACCTAAATAATAATAAATTCCTTTTATTTGTATGTCATTCTCAGGTCAAGATATGTCAAAAAATGTCATCGAAGTGGCATTTTAGAATGAAAGATAATAATAGAAATCCGGGTATAAACAGGACAATTCCAGGTCGCATAAGACTTCAATACTAAATATTCACCAAATCTTTTTCAACTGAAAATAAACTGCTGTATATGATAAATGTAGAAGTGCTGCCCGATCTTAATTCCTTAACTTTTATACGCTGTCAAATGAAATGAAAATGAGCGGATGATTGATATGTTTACCGGTTTCCTCTTCTTGATGGCTGGTGAGAATTTCCATTTTCCAACTGTTTCAGAAACGGCCTGGTCCAAATCCGGGTGTACCGATTTTAATACATGAACTGCCTTAACATTACCGAAAATATCCAAGTTAATTTTTACAACAACAACACCTTCCATACCCAGCTCTCTTGCCTGCTGTGGATAGGCAATTGGGGCGTATTCGATTACACGGGGTTCGATGTACATTTCGTTTGATTGAGGAGAATTCTCCGTAATGTCATAACGCGAGGTTTGAATGCGTGAAGAAAATGATGAATGCAGTCGTTGAAAAATTCCCATCAAAATTGTTCGCCTTTTGATTTTGAGTTGTTTATTGTGAACGTCGTCTTGGGTTCAATTCTATTTACTGCAAAATATTTGCCATAAAATCAGTCTAGTAGTCATTGCTCCATTAGCACTATTGCGTAAGGAAAACAGGACGATTACGGCTCAATATATTGATTCTAAGGTATATAAATGGTTACAGAGTTAACACAAGATCGTAAACATTGTTCTCGTTTCGTTGGGGAAAAAGAGTGATTGACTTTCGACACTAACTGTGTATCGGTCTATTTTGAGAAAAAACTCTACTAGAACTTTTTTCTTAATATTGCAATCTGTCCGGCATGATACAAATCATGTTGAATGACCCCGTGCAGCAAAACATAAATTGAATGGTCCTTGCCAGCGACGATATTTTCTAAATCATTATCCAAAAGGCTTAAGATTTTTTCCTTTAATTGTTGATAGCTCCTCATCATGTTTTCCATAGTCGACTTCCATTCGGATTCGGAATTGTTATTCACTGCAGGCCAATCCTCTTCATCGTTCAGTTCTACGACATTTCCAGCAAGTCTTCGAGTTGTTGCCGAATGCTAGGCGGATATATGGAGGACAATTTCCCAAATGCTATGAATATCCTGAAATGGTTTCTCAGAAGCACGTGTAGCTTGTATATCCTTTAATACTTCCAACAAAGCCGGTCCATGCCAGGCGTGGCCTTCTACAGCCCGTGTAAATTGATCTGTAATTCGTTCAATTTCACTCATTGGTATTCTCCTTAATGCTTCTTGCTTCTGATCATATCAGGTGATAGTAAACTCATTTTTTGACCTTAAGAATTTTTTTAGGTAATCCTTTCTATTTTTCATGCAAAATCGGTTCAAGAGAAGAAATGAGAAAGTACTGCATCAAGAAATAGAGACAACCATTTTTGAATTTGTTCAGTCGCCAATCTGTTTAATAACAACTGATACTAAGGATTACGGTTCCATACCTGGATGGTTACAACCGTCATATTTTTACATACAGATTTTATTATAATATCAATACGTGGAATGATGATACTGGAGTATATAATAATCCCGTTTAAATCAACCAAATTAAACGGGATTATTATTTTACCGGAGGACAGTTTCTAATTCGCGGCCAAGAGATAGTCGTTTACTTTTTGAGCAATCAACGTGAAAAACTTATCTGCATCTTTATAATCTTCTTTTTCTATCTTTGTGAGCAGTTCTTCACAATTGATACACTGGGTTACCAAAAATGCTTTTGTCCAATCTTGCGATATTCTGCTCCGGGTAAAAGATTTTAAACTTCAGTGAATGAAAAATGGCCGATTCGACAACCCCGCTGTTTTCGGATTTCAGAGCGTGCAAATAATTTTCCGGTGCATTCTCTATCATTTTTTCCGATTGAGCAAAAACCGCTATACTGAATAAAACAACCATTGTGACAAATAAAGTTTTCATGACATCCTCCAGTAAATTATGATTTAATATTTTGTTTCGAATTTCAATTAGAGATTACGAGGGTACGCTGTCAGAGATGTCATGAGGTAGTAAAGGTGTGTCAAAGATTGTCAAAGGATTGTCAACAATTACACATTCCTAGGCATTTCCAGCAAATTTATGTCGTCACCGGGGAAGGTTTTTATCAACAGAGCGTGCAGAAGTGAACAGTTGTTTCGTTCTATGGAA
>WOR8_10006059_pt1 | contig 11630 bp, 3 predicted proteins | sample DeeMarSeWOR38_10_FD_19890 | JGI IMG/M metagenome (IMG submission 19890) | reverse complement strand
AAAGAGCCAGAACCCGAACAAAAGTCAAAGATACTCTCTTGGGTTAAGAAATGGGACATTGTTGTTTTGGGACATACTCACCAAGCGTTTGTTTATAAGACACGGGGTAAAGTTGTGATTAATCCTGGGAGTGTTGGTCAACCACGAGATGGTGATTCTAGAGCGAGCTATGGTGTCGTTGAATTTTCTAAATCAAGAATTGAAGGGAAAATTATTCGGATAAAATATGATATCAAAAAAACCTGTGAAGCAATTTTTCGTGAAGAATTAGATGAATATTTATGTCAAAGGTTAATATCAGGAGTTTGAACAATCAATTTTACGATCATCAAATTTATCCTTAATAATGTTTAATTTAAGGTAAAAATAGTTCCTTAATGAAAGAAGGAGCCAAAATTTCCAAATTAAATTATCAAAAACTTAAGCTCATTCTTTGGAAAAGATTTAAAAGGAATGTGGCAAATAATTTAATTGTGTTAGAGTAATTTTTAAACCTTCAAAGCAGCAAAAGGAACAAGAGATTATTCAACTTTTTAGTATAGTATTTCTTGGTGTTTAATTTTGTCTTCTGGAGAATATGGTGCGGAATCAATACAAGTATTGGAGGGATTAGAAGCTGTACGCCGTAGACCAGCAATGTACATTGGAAGCATCGATGTTGGTGGATTACATCATTTAGTTTGGGAAATAGTAGATAATAGTATTGATGAAGCAATGGCTGGAGTCTGCGATGAGATTAGGGTGACCTTAGGTCAGACTGAACACGGTCAAGAATCTGTTTCAATTCGTGATAATGGCCGTGGTATACCTACGGATCCTCATCCTCATTATAATATGTCATCCTTAGAATTAGTCACAACAAGATTACATTCAGGAGGAAAATTTGATCATTCTTCATATAAAGTAAGCGGTGGATTACATGGAGTCGGTATTGCAGTCGTTAATGCTTTATCGAGTTGGATGCAGGTAAAAGTTAAAAGAAATAACAAAATTTTAATGCAGGAGTATGTTCGTGGGGAAACAATATCGCATGGATTAATCGAAGTAAAAGAAGACTGGGAATATAAAACGGGGACCCAAATAACGTTCATTCCGGACCCAGAAATCTTTGAAACAGAACATTTTAGCTTAGAAACAATTAAAAGCCGTCTCCGTGAGTTGGCTTTCTTAAATAAGGGTTTAACAATTATTTTAACTGATAATCGGAAAAAAAATAATTTCATAGATTCCCTTAGTAATTTAGATGAAGAAGAAGGAAAAAGCAGATCAGATGATTCAGACGGGAATCCTAGCTTAATTGAATGGAAATATCATTTTGAAGGCGGTATTCGTGCTTATGTGGAGCAGCTTGTTTCTAATGTAGTTCATGAGGATATTCCATATTTTGATGAAACAATCGACACGACACAAGTTGAGGTCTCCTTAGCTTATGATCGATCAGAACGTGATTTGATTCACACTTTTACCAATAATATTAATACTCGACATGGTGGCACACATCTCTCTGGGTTTAAATCTGGATTGACAAGAGCAATTAATGCCTATGCCCTAAAAAATGATCAGTTAATTAAGAATTCTCATCTTAGAAAGGGTTTGAGAGAGAAAAGATCAGTGTTTACTGGTAATGATGCAAGAGAGGGTTTAGTTGCAGTAGTTTCGGTCAAAGTAATGAATCCTCAATTTGAAGGCCAAACAAAAAGTAAATTAGGGAATAGTGAGGTCCGAGGGATAGTAGAGAGTTGTACATATGAAAATATTTTAAAATTTCTTGAAGAACATCCTATAAGCGCGAAAGCTATGATGGAGAAATTCGAGACTACAGCAACAATCCGAATGAAATTCCGACAGATTAGAGATGCAGTAAAAAAAACTCAGTCAAAGGGTACGGGAAAATTAGTGGATTGTACTGCTTCTCAACCTGAACAAAGGGAATTATTTTTAGTAGAGGGTGATTCTGCAGGTGGGAGTGCGATTGAAGGTCGATTTAGTGAATTTCAAGCGATTCTTCCTTTACGGGGAAAAGTAATTAATGTGGAGAAAGCTAGACTAGAAAAAGCGATGCGAAATAAGGAAGTACTGGAAATAATTAGAGCAATTGGTGGTGGATATCGTGAAAACTTCAATTTGGAAAAGGTTCGATATCACAAAATAGTTCTACTAATGGATGCCGATATAGATGGGCACCATATTGTTTGTTTATTATTAACATTCTTCTTCCGTTATATGCCAGAGCTTATTGATGAAGGTTATTTGTATATAGCTCAACCTCCTCTTTATCGACTTAAAAAAGGAAATAAGGAAGTTTATGTGCTATCAGAAAAAGAAAAGGAGGAAATAATACGAGGATGGGGCGGAAATGTGGAAATAAGTAGATTCAAGGGATTAGGAGAAATGAATCCAATCCAACTCAGAGAAACTGTTATGGATCCTTCAAAGCGAACACTTCTACAACTTAGTCGGGAGAACATTATTGAGGCTGAAAAGATGTTTGTCACCTTAATGGGTGAGGAAGTGAAGCCTAGGAGGAAATTTATCCAAACACATGCCCTAGAGGTTGTAAACTTAGATATTTAATCTCTTAAGGATGGTTAAACATGAGTAGTAATATTATTTCAACTCCTATTGAGAAAACTATGTCAAAGAGTTACTTAGAATATTCTATGTCTGTTATTACAAGTCGAGCTCTTCCACATGTTCGTGATGGACTCAAACCTGTTCATAGGCGAATTTTATGGGCTATGTATAATTTAGGATTAACTCATAATAAACCATTACGAAAATGTGCTCGAACAATCGGAGAAACAAATGCAAAATATCACCCCCATGGAGAAACTGCTGTCTATGATGCTTTAGTCCGTATGGCACAGGATTTTACATTACGTTATCCATTGATTCAGGGTCAGGGCAATTTTGGAAGCATGGATGGTCAACCTCCTGCCGCTCAAAGATATACAGAGGCAAGAATGCATCGAATAACAGATGAAATGTTGAAAGATATTGATAAGGAAACAGTTACGTTTATTGACAATTTTGATGGATTAGATAAAGAACCCATTATTCTTCCTGCTCGGATTCCTAATTTACTAATAAATGGGGTGATGGGAATTGCTGTGGGTATGGCTACCTCTATGCCTCCTCATAACCTTTCTGAGGTTTTAGATGGAGTAATTGCCACAATCAAAAATCCAGAGATAACAATTGATGAATTAATCAAAATCATTCCTGGACCTGATTTTCCAACAGGTGGAGTTATTTTTGGAACTTCTGGGATAAAAAGAGCTTATCATAAGGGAAGTGGGAGTTTAATGTTAAGAGCCAAATATGAAATAGAAGAAAAAAAGAATATAACTCGTATCATTGTTACAGAGGTTCCCTATTTAGTAAAAAGACAGGATACAATCGAACATAAAGGTCTTGTTGACGTTATTGAAAGTATGAAAGAATCAGGTAAACTTCCTGAGATTGGGAGCGTTAAAAACGAGTCTAATATTATTAGGGGTACAAGAATCATTATTAATTTGAAAAAATCAGCGAATTTGGAAATTGTTCTTAATCGACTCTTCAAATATACCCCAATGCAAACATCTTACACTATAAAGAATATGGTTTTAATCGATGTCCATGTTGGGGATGAAGTTCGTCTAAGACCCAAATCCCTTAATTTAAAGCAATTAATTACCCATTTTATAGATCATAGACATGAAATGGTTGTTAAGAGAACTCAATATGAGCTGAAAAAAGCTGAAGAACGTCGGCATATCTTGGAAGGCCGACGAATCGTTGTCGAAAACTTAGATAAAGTTATTTCTATAATTAGAAAATCAGAAACGGCAACTGATGCTCAAATTGTGTTAATGGAGCAATTTTCATTCAGCGAAATTCAAGTAAAAGATATTCTTTCGCTTCCATTAAGAAGTTTGACAAAATTTGACCGTCAAAAGATTATTGAAGAATATAATAAAGTATTACAAAGTATTGAAGATTATAAAGACATTCTATCGAAAGAAAGTCGTCAATTTGAAATAATAACTGAGGAATTAGTAGAAATTAAGAAAAAATTTGGTGATAAACGTCGAACTGAAATCGTGGATGACAGTTCTCAAGGCTTTGAAGATTGGAGTGGTAAGGCGGAAGAAGATTTCATCTCAAAAGAAGATATTGTTATTACATTAACAAATAACCTTTATATTAAATCCATTTCGGCAGAAGCATATAATGTTCAACAAAGGGGCGGAAAAGGTATCAAATCCATGGAAATTGGAAAGGATGACTACCTTAAAGAGATGATTGTCTCTTCTACTCATGATACAGTGCTTTTCTTTACCGAAAAAGGAAAAGTATATCGTGTTAAAGGATATGAAATACCCAGATCAAAACAGAGGGTTACTAAAGGAGTAAACATAGTTAATCTCCTAAAATTGGATCCTGATGACGAAATAGAAGCAATGATTCCAATTTCTGATTTTGAAGAAGAAAGATACTTAATACTAGCCACCCAAAATGGAATGATTAAAAAAACACCGTTGAGTGATTATGCTAATATTCGGTCAACAGGAATTATTGCGATTCAGCTAAAAGATAATGATAAAATCGTTGGTGTAAAAATAACTGATGGAAAAAAAGATATAATTCTAGCAACTTCCAACGGAAAAGCTATTCGTTTTTCAGAAAATGAGGTACGGGCTGTTGGGCGTAGTAGTATAGGTGTACGTGGAATTCAACTAAATACAAAGGTAAATGATACTGTAGTTGACTTGGCAATTGTAGATGAGAATAAAACATTATTAACCGTTTGTGAAAATGGGTATGGAAAAAAGTCTGAATTTGATAAATATCGTCATACTCGAAGAAATGGAAAGGGGGTTATAAATATTCGAACCACTAAAAGAAATGGGAATGTAATTGCAGTAAAAGCAGTTGCGGATACTGATGATGTTCTAATGGTTGCCAGTGATGGAAAGCTCATACAGATTCCTATTACTGGAATTCGAGTAATAGGTCGTGCAACTTCTGGAGTTACATTAATGAAACTTGATGAAGGGATAACAATTTCTTCTGTAGCGATTTTATCAAATGAAGAAATTTCTGAAGGAAATTAGGTGGTAATAATATGGGAAAAGCTGCTAAGACAAAAGAAGTAGCTGATGCGAAAGAGAAGGTAGTTAAAAGATCAGCAGCCGATTTTTTCCAAGATAATAAGGCAATCGCAGGCTTCGATAATACAATGCGAGTTGTCTTTACAAGTGTTCGTGAGCTTGTGGAGAATGGTTTGGATGCAGCTGAACGTGTTAGTCATCTACCTGAGCTCCATATAATTATCCAAAGATTAAAGAAGGAAGAAATCGCCAAGCTTCTGAATATAAAAACATTCGAGTCATCAGATAAAATTGATTTTCTTCGATTAAGTGTAAGAGATAATGGAAGTGGTATTGAAAGTGAATTTATCCCTCCTCTTTTTGGTAGAGTTTTAACAGGTAGTAATTATGGTTCTCGCCAATCTCGTGGGCGATTTGGTTTAGGTGCTAAAATGGTCCTTTTAAATGCCATGTCTTCAGTTGATCTACCTCTTATTATTAAATCAAAGCATCTAAATGAAGAATTCACAAGTTATCACGAGTTAATGATTAATCTTGCTGAAAATGAACCAATTATTATCAATAAACGCGAAATTCCTCAAAATACAGCGGAAGCAATCATTGGTTCAGGAACAGAAGTAACCGTAACCTTCACCGGGTCATGGAACTTAGCTTCTAGGTGGATTCGTGAATATTTCTCTCAGTTATCACTAATTACACCTTATGCAAGTTTTTATATCACCTTTCCTGATTCAGATACTCCTGAAATTCTTGAAAGAGTTGTTGAAGAGATGCCTCCATACCCGCAACTCGCAAAAGTTCATCCTTGGGGTACTGACATCACTCAATTCAAAAGAGAACTCGCAGTAACTACTAGTTCGTCTATGGTCGAATTTATTCAAGATCATTTTCAAGGAATTGGTGAGAAAACTGCAAAAGAATTTTTAGATTTCGTCAAAATAACCTATGATCTCTCTCCTAATGATCTTTCTACTAGTGATATAAGACGAATTGTCCATGAAGGATTTATAATACCTGATTCAGACCCTAAAAAGCGAAGAAAACAAAGTTATTTTCCATTTCGGAGACCAAGTGGAGATTCTTTATCACCACTAGGCGCAGAACTCTTATCAAAGGGTATTGAAAAAGAATTATCTCCTCAATTCGTTCGTTCAGCCACAGGAGATGTTTCTGCTTATTCTGGGCATCCATTTATAATTGAAGCCGCACTCGCTTATGGTGGAACCGTTCTTTCAAAAGATGAAGCTTCAAAATCAGGTAATCCTCGTATTTATCGATTTGCTAATCGAATCCCTCTATTATTTGGAGCTGGGAATGATATTATAACGAAATGCGTTCAAAAGATGAACTGGAAGAATTATAAGATCAATATATCAAAATCACCGATAGCAATTGTTGTCTCGGTTGTATCTTCAAAAATTCCATTTCCTGAAACAAGTAAAGAATATATTGCCGATGTGGATGAACTTAGAGAAGAAATTATGCGTGTTTTGAAGAAACTTGCGAGGGGATTAAGCCAACATTTAGGAAGGGCAGAAAGAGAAAGACGGGAGAAACAAAGACAATCACGATTTGAAAGTGCAGCTCCCAAAGTTATTACTAATCTTGCTCATATTTTAGAGGGAATTTCTACTCCATTTTTACTTAATTCCACTGAAGAATCTTCTAAGCTTGAAAAAGCCCTTGCTTCAGCTGTTCCTCGCCATATCCGCAGATCATATCCCCCTAGCCCATTCATTTCTGATATTGGTGAATGGTTACCACCTGAAAGTTATGCTAAGCTCGTGGAGAATAACATTCAGACCATTTATCAATTCTTAAAGGCTCCAAATGCCGAATTAAGTAAAATAACTGGTTTTAGTGAAACGGAAATACTGACTACAAAAAGGAGGACAGTAACGAGTGAAGAACGATCCAAGTTTGCTCCTGCAATGCGAGATTTTGAAATTTTTGACAAAACCATCGAGAATGATTATGCCAAATTCAAGGAAGCTCCTAGGATTCATCGTGCTCTAAATAAGCGATGGATTGTTTCAACATTAGATTTTTTTGTTACCCCTATTTCCCAGCTTCGCTTAGTAGAATATTTCCAAGAGAAATTAATTTACGAATTAAAAATAAAAACAATAAACGATATTCTAGTTGGATTTCCTGTTGATTCCTTTGATCTTAATAAAATTTCTTGGATTACTCCAGATATTGATAAAGGATTGAAAACTTTTAAAATTACGAATATTTTTGAATATTTGGTTGCATTTCTTGAGAAACTTAGTGATATTCCTAGTCTTACGATTCACCTTATTGAGGGAATTAAACAGAATATCCAAGAAGGAGTCGGACAAGGTTATATTGATGAGGACAAGGTAATAGGTGCAGCTACGTTTGAATGGATGGATTATCGTGTTACTCCCCGTCTTAGAGGTAGGAATATTTCTAAAATCAGTGAATTTTTACAGACTCCTTCCGAAAAGCTAGCAGAAATTCAAGAATTAGTTGAAAATTTGATTTTACAATCGAAAAAATCGATTGCTGACTGTTTTCAAGAATTCAACACTGAAGAACTTTTAGAAAAATATACTAAGATTCAAAACTTTATGAAGTCTGATTTAGAAAGAATCCAAGTTCAAGGATTTATTGATTTTCTTTTAGTAAACGAAAAAGACCTATTAATAGTAAGAGGTTTAGTTGACAACCTTGTATCTCAAAAACAGGAAGATTTACTTGTTGAAATTGAACAAACTGCAGAATTTTTTCCTACTAAGAATGCATATTGGCTAAATCCACAGCTTGAGAATACTCTAAGATTGATTGGGATTCAGACAGTATTTGATTTCATTAAATATCCCTCTATAAAACTTTTAAAAATTAAGAATCTTAACCCCCTAGTATTAGAAAGTATTAAACGAGTTTATGGTTCTCCAATTCCTTTCTTATCCTCAGAAGAACACTCTCAGCTGGAAAAAAATAATATTTACTGTCTTGAGGAATTACAACCTGTAATTGAAGTAGAGAAACTTAAACCAGCAGCGTTAAATAATAAAATATTTGAAATTTTGGATGTTCTTCATCTTCCTATCTGCTTTCTATTAGTACCAAATAGATTTTACACTATTTTTCATCATGTAGGAATCTCTCGAATATTTGATTTCCTAATATGGCCTGACTCTGAATTACACTACAAGACTGGTATTCCGTATAAATATATAAATAAGATTAAAAATACGTTGACCTTAGAAAGAATTAGAGAGAATGTTAATCTTAAAGCAATCCCTGTCTCTGCGATTTCTGAAATTCTTCAGAAGGTTAAATTACAAAAATTAGTAAATGAAACACTTTCACTTCAAGAGATTTTTTATTTATTACCTTATAGTGATTTTACAAAAATCGGATTAACTCTAGATGAGAAAGCTCGGTTAGATCGAATCTATAAAACTCCAATATCTTTAATCCCTCAAATAAAATCTAAATGGATCAGCTCATTCTATTCTAATGGAATTAATACCTTTATTGATCTACTATCGTGGTCTAGAAAAGATTTGGCTGATATTATTGGTAGAGATCAGAATTTTATTGAAGAGTTATTAAAAGAATTTTCTGGTTTCACAAATGGTATGCCCCTTATCGGACTTGGGGTTTTTGATAACAATGAAATAAAAATATTGACATCTAAGGGGTATGAAACTGTTGAAGATCTTTATTTTTGTGCAAGGCGTGAAGTTTTTGGAGTTATGGGAGTTAAATGGAAAAAAGTTGAACGTTATCAGCGAATTCTAGAGACACCTGTAGCAATGCTTCAGCTTCAAAGTACTACTAAAGACAAATCCAGCGTTCGTATTTCCCATGATGGCTTAGAAAGACTTGCAGAAAATGGAATCGATCAAATTATAAAACTAGTGTATTGGAATGAGGAAGAGTTAAAATCAGTTCTAAAAATTTCATTAGAGAAAGTAAAAGAATTGAAACAAGCAATAGCCATTAAAGAACAAGGTATGCCTCTTGAAATCATTGCAGGATATAATCGTAAAACTATAACAACCTTAATTGGATATGGAATTGAAACAGTTGAAGATCTTTATTTCAGTGCTTCTGAAGATATGATTGATGAGGAAGATGATCTTGATTGGGGATATGTTGAAAAAGCGATCAAAGCATTAGACCTTCCCATCTCATTTGTAAGTGGCATTATTGCTGATAAATATATCAAGATTTTAATGAAAAAGAAAATTGATACGCTCCTTCGACTTTTAATAACCTCAGAAGAAGAACTTTCTGAGGTTTTGGAAACTCCTCTTGAAAATGTTGCGAATTTAAGGCAAAAATTAAACTTAATTAGGATTAAAGAGTCAACTGATACCTCTATCTCCATTTTGGAAGGATTATCTAGTGAAAATCTAAAGAATCTAGCTGATGAAGGAATTTTTACAATTTATGACTTTTTAACAACTACAGATGAGAAACTAGTAAATTCATTAGAATTAGATAACATTCAAGTTAAAGAGATGAAGGAAAGCTTGAATTATTCAAATATCGAATCATTAAAGGAAGAAAAGATGATTCCTCTATCTAAAATAGCATTAATTAACAAGAGAATGATTAAAAAACTTTCTAAGATCGGTATTGAGAGTTTAGGTGATCTTTATTATGTAGCTACACCAAAATCGATTGAACAAAGTGACATTAAATGGGAAGAGATTCAAGACATTAGAACTACTCTTGATATGCCTATTGAGACTAGTCCAATTATTCTTGTTGATGAATCTAAAATATTAAGAAATAACAAAATTGATACCATTTTAGATATCCTTATGGCTTCCCAAGAAGAATTAGAGAAAAAGACTAAAATTTCTACAGATAACATTAAGGCAATACAAGATTCTTATAATATGGATGAAATTCTAAATCTTTTAAGACGAATTCCCATAACAAAAGTTGATTTACCTAGAGAGTATCGTAATAAAATTGGATTAGATAAGATTACTAGCCTTTATGAACTTTTAAATCATCCTAGTGATGATTTATACATCTCAAAGAAAGGAGATCGGAAAATTAGAGTACCTCAGGAAAGCTGGGAGAAATTATTTATTTTAATCTCTCTCCCCTTATCATTGACTCTATCTCCCGATTCTGAAGAGGTCAAAAAATTAAGACAAAAGAAGTTATCTACTATTAGAGATGTCTATATAACCTCAGATGAGAAATTAGAAGAGATTTTAGAGACAAATCCTAATCAATTTTTACAAGAATTGGAGGATATTGACTATTCCACTCTATATGAATTCATACAAATTCCTGTTTGTTTTTTACCTAAACTTCCAAGTGAATGGCTTTCTTTATTAAAGGAATATTCATTATTACGAGTAATTCACTTCTTCTTAACTGACCCCAAAGATCTTTCCGAGAAGCTATCAACCTCTCTTCCAAAAATCAGAGCTTTTCTTTCAAGTTTATCGATGGCTGAAATTTTTAAGTGCTTAGAAGAGGAAATGATTCCTCTAGAAGACTTTTCCTATTTTCTATCTGAGTCTGATATTAAAAAATTAGGGGATCAAGGAGTTACTTCGGTTCAAGAATTCCTTTTACATGATAAAACAGAATTCAAACTTGAAAAGCTAAAAGAAATAATAGATTTTTTAGAAAGTCCAATAAATAGACTTTCAGATAATTTATCTTTAGCAGAGCTACGTAAACTTTCTAATCAAGGTATTAATACCATGAGTGATTGGTATTTTCTTCCTTCAGATACTCTAGCAAAAATTTTAGGACAAGATAAGGGAAAAATCAGGAAATTGAAACACGGATTCGATGTTCAATCTAGTAGAGAAATAATTGATTATGCTACTCCTTTAGATCGATACATCGAATCAGGATATGTTGATTTTGACGAATTGAACAAATTAGGTATCAAAGTTCTTGAGGATCTTATATTCATTGAAATCGAAAATTTAACAATATCTGACCAATTAAAGTCTCGTTTAGCTAATTTGAAGGATGCACTTAATTCATCACTTGCTTATTATTCATTATTACCCTCACAATTTGTTATTCCACTTGCTTTTAATGGAATAACCTCTGTATTTCAATTTATACAAACAGAATATTCTCAGCTTGAAAATCCAATGGTAATCAGCGAGGAAGAATTTAATAGAGCACGAGACAGCTTAAATCTTATTAGTATTATAACTCATAAAAAGAGTGAATCTGAATTTAGAGTAAAATTATCTTCTCTTCGAGCTTTCACATCAAATCAATTAGAACAGATTCAAAAGCTTGGTATTAGTGATGTTATTGATCTATATTTCCGTCTTGATTTAGAACAGGTTCCAAAATCCCTTGTAAATTCAGTTGAAAGCATTAAAAGAGTTCTTGAAAAACCTGTGGCCATTTTACCTAATGTGCAAGAAACTTACCCTCAAAAAATACCCCTTCTTTTCAACGCTGGGATTACTTCAACAATAGAATTTCTCTTCTGGAACAAAGATGAATTAGCTGATTTATTAGAAATCAAGCGATATGAAGTCTCACGGCTTAGAAAGA
>WOR8_10008874_pt1 | contig 11633 bp, 6 predicted proteins | sample DeeMarSeWOR38_10_FD_19890 | JGI IMG/M metagenome (IMG submission 19890) | reverse complement strand
CTTCGCAACGTCAAGCTGGTCGACTTTATTATCTTTGTAAATGTCACCATCTAACAAATCCCCGGTAGCTCCCCAATTATTCGCTAACAAAGTAAGATCAAAGAAGTTAACCATGTCATCCATGAGAAAGTCAGCCTCCAGCATACTATCGAGAACCGAAACCATCACCGGCGAATTAGGAATAGTAAGGTCCATCGTATGGAGCCCTGCACTGCCTGCAGCAACATATGTTTGAGAGCCTGAAGCGGCTGCATAAGGTGCCGATTGTAATCGATAAGCACCAAGCTCAGTAATTGGCTCAAAGGCATCTGTGACGTTTAGAATCTCCAGACCAGCGCTACCATCAGCGACATATATCTTCGTCCCTGAGGTAACCAGGTCTGATGCCTGGCCGGATGTGGAAAGAATGCTGGTAGAAAGGGGGATATTAGGATCTTCCAATGAAACGATCTCAGTTCCAGCCTCACCGTTAGCTACACATGCCACATCGTAATATGGCAAACTCATCACGGCTATCGAACGACCCTGCCCCGCTAACCGTGTTTGACCACGTAAAAATGGTGAAGCCAAATTGCTGACATCTACAACATAGAAGTTCCCAAGGCTGTCGGTAATGCAGGCCAACGAGCCGGAAAGGTAAATTGCCTGGCCAAATTCTATCTCATTGTAACTACCCAAAAAGGTACCAGTGGCTCCTGCAACGTCAATAATCTGCAGCCCGAGTTGATTATCGAGCACGTACGCCGTTATCCCGGATAGTGCCACAGCTGTGGCGGAGCCCTGCGTAAGGTAAGTTCCGCGCAGGACCGGTTCGTTCGGGATTGAGATATCATAAAAGGCCAGCCCGCCGGGACCATCCGCCACGCACAGTGTAGAACCGCTGACCGCAACATCGTAGGCGTATCCTGGTGTATCGCTGATATTCAATGCCACAGGCAAGAATGGATCGTTGATTCCGACAAGCATAAGACCCGATGAACCACCCGCTGCATAAGCTATATCTCCAAGAACAGCTATTTGTCGAATGAGATCAGCCATGCGAACTTGTCCGACAGAAGCAGGATTACAGGGATCGGATGTATCCAGTATTGTCAGTGTCGCGCCCTGCCCAAGAAGTGTGTATTGGTTCTTCGTTGCAACAGCAAGCGAACTGCCACCGACGCTCCCTGAAATTGCCAGAGACTTTTGAGGTGATGCGACACCCTCACCGCTTAGTAAAACCTCCACGACCGGCTCATTCGGATCGTCACTGCCTATGGCGATTGATGCATAATTGTATATCCTGGCACTGGGCGGTTCAAATCGAGTTGTAATAACCTGGCTGCCGGTTGAGGCGGGAATACTAAAGGGGACTGCAGGTGGTGAAACCAGGCTGTACGCCGATTTGTCAAGACCGGTAACCTCCAGAGACTGCACTTCGAGAGGAAATGGCCCTGTGTTATAGATACTGAAAATCAAATCACTCCAGGAACCGACATCTATCAGAGAGAATTCCAGAGCTTCAGGACTGACGCTTATATCAGGCTGAGGCTCTTGAACACCACCAACCATAACAAGTTCGGGAATCATCGATAAGTCCGAACTGCTGATATCTGTATTGTGTACCTCTATTGCAAAAACATTGTCTCCCGCTTCAAGTGTGTAGATATAGGGGGAAATATCGAATATTTCGGGAGTACCTGCTTCATGGTCTGGATTTGCTTCGGTATTATAGCTCTGACCTTCAGGCATATTTTCACTGCGGGCAACTTCCTCTCCGTTTATGAAAGCAACGAATCCATCATCATAGTCCACAGTAAAAATCAGGCTTGTAATCTGCCCAGGATAATCTACCTGGAAATCATAACGCATATAAACCGTCAGATAGTTATCTTCCATATCAGTTAGTTCAGTTGCATCATCATCGTCAGCATAGCCTATGCCCGTAGGCCCTGAAAACCAGCCGTCAAAATTAGTTAGACCGAGTCCGTTCCAATTAGACGGAGTTGAATAACCCTTAAAATATCTCCAGACGTCTCCTTCCTTAAAAATAACAGTCGAAGTAACCGCTTCAAAACTTTCTGTCGACGAAGCCCAGACACCTTTGCTTGAGTCTTCCACGTAACAGCGGTAATAATAAGTCTGGCCATCACTCAAACCGGAAATATCAGTATAGAATACCACTTCTCCCATTGTTCCAAGGGGTATAAGATGATCCCAGTTGCCAGCTGTTGTTCCCCCATCATTGTCACCCCAATAAACGTAAACAGCCGGATTCTCACCCTCTGTGCCGGTCACTATCCCGTTGAGTCTGGCTGAAGTCGATGTGATGTTGGTTGCTCCTGTATTATCAACACCAAGGCCGGCAGGAGTATATGTGAGGGTGACGTTGTTATATCCTCCCTGACTTGTAGGCCCCATAGACCATGTGGAATTGCCTTTGGTAATAGTGAAGTAGGTGAAGTTGCGCGGCAAACCGCTATCGGAATTGGTGCACTCAAAATAAAGCCGGTAAGTACCATCAGGAATTACCGAGTTATCCAGCTTTCTGAAATTCCAGTTGATATTGTATGTTTGGTAGGCCGTCTGTGTAGCACCGGTTCGTGCGTCGATATCCTCCTGTCGATCCGATGTCCACCACGTGTAAAAGGAGTCCCTGCGTGTATATGCCCATACAGCCCGTTCATTACCAACATTGGTTCCGACCGTACTGACGAAGCTTCCGCTTGTGGTTGCGAGCCAGACCACATGGATATGTCTGCTGCCATATTCTCCACCTGCATCCGTGGTTGTAAAAACGATGTTAAGGTTATCGTCCGCCTGCACCACAGTGGTTCCGAGAATGGAGCAGAAGCATGTCATCAATATTAGGTTCAAAAAGTTCCTGGACACAATAAATTTCATCTTTAGGTCCTCACTATTTCAATTCTGAGCACACAATGAATCGAGGTTGATATTTGATAGTTCAGTTTTTCTTATTTGTTCAGCTATTTTTCGGGCTGCTCCGGTAACCGACTTCAGAGTCGTACGGACAGTCTCCGACAATTCCATTCCATAATCGATTATCTCAGGTTCCACTCCGAGTATAATCAACTTTGGCCTCAAGTCTTTTCGTATAAGCTTCAGCACACCGATAATTCCGAGATCATGAAGCGAATATTGTTGCTGTGTTTCAATATTAATTGAATCAAACAGGTAAACAGAACCCGGCGGCCCATCGGCACGCACAGCATCGATTGCTATAACAATGTCAGCCTCCTCAAGAAGCTGCTGCGCATTGAGGGCTCTTGTGCCGATTTCAGCCAACAAGACGCCGGTGAGAGGTTCTTTCTGCAATTCTCTTACAGCATGGACACCCACCCCATCATCTGTCAGCAACTCATTGCCCAAACCGATAATTGCAATCTTTGGATATTCGGTTTCGAAAACCATTCAACAGACACCCATTCTGAAAATTTTTGTTTCCTTCCCGGGCCTGATCAGGTGTGTTGCGCAATCCAGGCACGGATCAAGCGAATGGATAATTCTCATCACCTCAACAGGCTCATCCGGGTTCTCAATCGGGGTTCCTAACAGAGCTTCTTCCAGCGGGCCGTGAACACCCTTATTGTCCCGCGGGCAGCAGTTCCATGTTGTCGGAGAAATAACCTGGTAATGCGCCAATTTACCATCGGTACCGATATCAAGCCAGTGTCCCAGTGCCCCACGCGGTGCCTCTGTCAGCCCGATTCCACTTACGGAAGTTTGAGGTGTAGGCTGGTGATATACCGGCCCGGCCGGATCAAGCTGTGTCAACCAGGTCTTCATTGCCTTGGCGACCTTCAAAGCCTCGTGGGCCCGGGCAATATGGCGGTCCATAACTGAAATACCGTTCTGGTAGTCACCGTTAATCCACATCCGCGCCAGTGGACCGACTTCATGGGGCTTTTCCTCATAACGCGGCGCTTTTAACCAGGAATAAGCATCATTTTTCGGATTTTTCGGGACGGTTTGTCCCGAAGCCGGATTAAGAGCTGAATTACCCTCGAACCAGGAATAAGCTATATGCTCGGTTATATCTGCAACGTTAAGAACCTGTGGTGTTCGAGAGCCGTTCGAGATTTGACCTCTTGCCAATAGCTTGTTCGTTCCATCCGAATTCAGATCGAACACCCCGTAAGAAAGCAGATTTTTGTGTCCCTGTCCTATGCTGAAATAATCTCGATACTTGGAGCCGAGCAGCACAACATCAGGGATGTAAGTTCCTTCTATGAAAGCAATCAGCTCGTCGAGGAAAGTATCAAAAGCATCGATCCGCTCCTGTCTCGGTGTACAGGTGAAGCCACCCGGAATGTACGCTGGAGGATGAGGTGCTTTGCCTCCAAACAGGGCCGTCATCTGATCCGCCTTGCGCCGCATTGTAAGCGCCTGCAGATAGTGACCCATCAATGCATCGTTGTCACTCTTGGACAAACGTCTGTCAACCTTCCAGTCTGCCTGCCATGGCGGCATAGCCGGGCCTTCGATAAAATCGGGAGCGGCAAGCAAAAAGAAGTGCAGAATGTGCGATTCCACAAAATTCGCTCCGTTCACCAGGTTGCGCATAATCCTTGCGTTTGTCGGGATGACCGTATCAAAAGCATCATCCTGCGCCCTGACCGATGCCACACCGTGAGCCACAGGACAGACTCCGCATATACGTTCGGTAATGTGCTGAGCATCACGCGGATCGCGTCCTATCAGGACCTTCTCGAAACCACGGAAAAGGCCTCCGCTCGATTTGGCTTCGACCACCTGTTGGGTGCCGCTGACCTTGTCTATAGTAAGCTCGATTTTCAGATGACCTTCAATTCGAGTTACAGGATCATAAGCTATTGTGAATTTCATATTAGGAATCTCCTTGGTCTTTTGAATTTATGCGTAGAAATTCCCACCGGGGAAGTCAGGTTCCACACAACCGATACACGGTGCATTGGCATCAATGCACCAGTTAGTCGGGCCGTTTTCACCTTTATTCCATCTCCGTGAAGGACAATCTGAAAACGTCAACGGCCCCCTGCAGCCGAGGCTTTCCAGGCACTTGCCGTCCTGACCGAACGTCGTTGCCAGCTCGTTCGGTGGACCCAAATTAACATTACGCGGACAGTTCTCATGAATATTAAGGACCACCTGATTTACATCTTTGTTGCCATAAAGAGCTGTCGGTCGACTGTAGTTGTCTAATTCAATGGGATTACCCAGAATCAGTTGAACAACCGCCCAAGCTATCCAGTCCGGATGTGAAGGACACCCCGGTATGTTCACCAGCAAAGGGACGCTAACACCAGCTAATGCCAGTGTTTCCTTGACACTGAGGATACCAGTCGGACCACTGGGCACATTGGCGGGCGGTGCAGGTGAAGGGTAGACACTACGTGGAATACCTCCATAAGAAGCGCATGTCCCAACACAAAGGACCGCTGCAGCACTTCTCGCAAAGTCCAGTACGACCTGTACGTATGTTTTTTCTTCTCCGTTGCTCGTCAGAATATTACATGCACGACCTTCGAATGCCGTGGCAATACCACCCTCACAAACGAGTACGTGACCACCCTTGCGATTGGCTTGCATTGCCATTGTCACTGCCGTTTCGCCGGCTGAAGCCATCACAACTGTATGATACGCCAGGTTGACATAATCCAATAGAACACCGCCTGCTGTCACGTCTCCGACAGGAGCTAAGTTCGCAAAGAGATTAAGAAAAGAAACCGAATCACCCTGACATCCGCTGCCGTGAAGCCAAATAATTGTCGGCGCTCCGTCGCTTGCAAGCGCAGCTTCAAGTTTACGCAAACCGGAAGCACTCAGACCAAGTGCAGCAGCTGAAGCTGCACAATACCTTAAAAAATCACGACGAGTAATCTTCATTTTACTTTATTCCTTCCTGTGATCTGTGGAAACCAGAAGAGTACGTTATGCTGAAAGTTGCGGTTATTACCGCGACCTGAATGTTACCGCCCCTCTTAGTAAAGAATGAACCCTTTTTTCGCTACGGGAACAAAAACTGCAGGTGAAAGACCATATTTCCATCCTTGGTATTAGATCGCCGAAAATGACGATAGAAAACAGGTCCTTCGCAACGTCTCATCAAGGTATCGAAAAAATAGCTCCTACAATGTGTGGTACCAATACTTCTATCGTATCATACTCACATCCATAAGCAGGTGAATACACTAACAAAGTAAATATAATTATAATTTGTCAGTAGTACGATGTCAATTGTAAAATGACAATCCATAAGTGAAGAAACAAGAATTCTCACAAATGAGAAAAACACATACTGTCACAAAATTTTAACTTCTTTTGTTTTTTAAGAGTTTTAACAGGAGCGTATAGATATGCATAAAATTATCTGTGCGCCTTGACTGAAACATTTAGATAAGAAGCCATACCGCAAGACAGCCTTATCCTGAGTAGCAAATTGTCAGAACTCTTCGTTAAAGTCATGTCACTATTTTATCACCACAGATTATGATATTGCTCAAATTGGCCACAAGTTAACATCAATTTTTGGCCTAACAGAGCGTTTTTTGAAAAAATATTTTGTTTGTGGAGGATTCAATGAAGATATGAAGAGCAAGGCATCCTTGAATATAATTCGGTTGAATATATTAACCCTTTATATAAAAGGAGTCCCTTATGGCAACGTACTATATTGGAGCAGATGTACACAGCAACAACACAGAACTGGCTATCGAAAAAAGAGGTAGAATAGTGGCAAGATATTCAGTCCCGACGAGCGTATCAGCGATCAGCACAGTCCTTAATTCACTTCAAGGCAAAAAGATCTTTGCAATGGAAGAAGGGCCTATGGCCGGCTGGTTATATCGCAACCTCAGCGAAAAGGTCGAGGAATTCATTGTCTCAGAGCCTCGCCGCAATAAGTTGATAAGTTGCGAAGGAGATAGAGATGACAGAATCGATTCAGGTAAACTTGCCGCTCTTCTGAGGGGTAATTTCCTGAAGGCTGTTCATCACACCAGCGACAGTAATCGAGCACATCTAAAACACTGGATCAATCTGTATCATGATAGAGTTCGTGACGCAGTCAGGAACATAAATAAGATACGCGCCTGTTGCAGGATGCATGGCCTAGCCATCCCCAGGAAGGTCCTTCGCAACAATATACATCGCCATGGTTGGCTCTCAGGACTGGACAATCCTGTCTTGAAAGCACAACTGCAAATGTTATGGATTGGCTTTGATGCCACCAAAGAACAGGTTGCGATGACTAAAAGGGAATTTAGCTTATTGGCCCGTAGATATCCGATCATCAAGCACTGGCGCAAGCTTCCAGGCGTAGGATTGATTCGCGCTGCGACTATTTTTGCCTATCTTGATACCCCCTGGCGGTTCAAGAACAGGGCTAAGCTGCACAAGTACTGTGGAGTCGGGCTTGTTAGAATGACCAGTGGAGCGGACAAAAAGGGCAAGCCCAAGCCGGCAAGATTGAAGCTGCCTTGGGCGGTAAACCGGAGAATAAAGAATGCGGTAATAGGTGCTACCACCAGCGCCATAAACCAGAAAGCCAATGTTTTCAAAGATTATTATGAAAGGATGCTCTCTAATGGAATAATTCCTTCCAATGCCAAACATTCGGTGGCCAGGAAAATGGTCTCGACAATGTCAGCCATGTGGAAAACAGACAGCAAATTTGATGAAAAGCTGTTTTAGCATGTTATCCTGAACAGGCGATGTTCGGCTTTTGGTAGGATGCAATATATATGATATCCAGTAGACTTTTAACGCTCTGAGTTCCAAACGGCCAATGGACCCGAGGTAACATGGAGTCCCAATTCAATGAATGAACCGGAGTTGATATTTTGCTATGTCTCAATGATCTGCATGAACTGCCTTGACATATGGCAAGTTCCGGATAGGTGTTTGGCAACGTTTTATAACGATTGCCCATGACATAGGTAGATTCACGATGTCCATTATAATGTGTCGTGAAGTCGAAAAGTTGTTCAAATAGGCTGTTAAGGTTAGCTGATTAGTCGTAATAGGATGCCTCAAAACAAAAAAAGTGTGGTAACTGGCCGATGCTGTAAAGTACATACTTGCAATCCCTCTTTTCTATCCCCGCAAGAGCCTCTTCAGATGTGTTTTACACATTTTTTCAACACGAATTTGGGAGACCAGCAATCACCGAAAACTGATTCTAAGCTTCTGGCAACTTGTCCAATCGAATCCTATGTCGTATAATGTGGTCTGTGTTGGTTCTTCTTCTGCAAAGGTCAGCACAGGTTTTATCAGATTGTAAAAAACTGTACAATTGGCTCGGAAGATAGTAATGCGACAGTTTTTGTGGGGCTAAGACAGCTCATGAATGCTTACTGAATTTCATCTGCTTTTGTTGTTGATTGGAGGAAGTAATATGAATTTGTCATCAAGGCGATCCTTTCTGAAACGCTTCTTGGCGACGTCCATGGCCTTTTCGGCCGGGGGGCGTATCCTGGGAGCTAATGGTGATATACGAGTTGCGGTGGTCGGCCTGGGCAATAAGGGTGGAGGACACGTAGACAGTTTTCGTAATGCAGAGGGAGTAAGAGTTGTCTGTCTTTGTGATGTGGATCCGAATCGGCTAGCCGAGAAGCTTAAATCGTTCGAGAGTAACCGGAACATCTTTGCCACAACCGATGTACGCCGAGTTATTGACCGTAAGGACATCGATGCGGTCATAATCGCAACCTGCAATCACTGGCACGGTCCGATCACCGTCTGGGCCTGCCAAGCCGGTAAGGATGTATATGTTGAAAAGCCCGTCTCGCACAATCTCCGGGAAGGTTCGCTGATGACGGAGGTGGCCAAGAAGTACAATCGGATCGTTCAGTCGGGTACACAATATCGCTCGGATCACGGTCTGCGGGCCGCAGCCGAATACATCCATCAGGGTAACATTGGCAAGATGTTATGGGGGCATGTTTTGTGGTACGAAAGACGTGGCAGTATAGGTAAAAAACCCCCTTGGAAGCCTGAATGGCTTGACTATGATCTCTACTGCGGCCCTGCTCCAGTCGAACTATTAACGCGAAATCAACTTCACTACGACTGGCACTGGGTGTGGTCCACCGGCGATGGTGATCTGGCCAACAGCGGGATTCACGCCTTTGATGTCTGCCGTATGTTTGCCGGATACGATCACCTTCCGGAAAGAGCAATGTGTACGGGCGGGCGCTTCGCGGTAAATGACGCGGGTCAGACCCCCAATACACAATTGACCGTTCTGGATTATAAACCAGTTCCGATTATCATCGAAAACCGTAACTTGCCGACGGCCAAAGGACGGCGAGCAATGGACCAACTGAAGGGAGTTCGGGAGGGGATTATCTTCCAGTGTGAGCATGGTTATTTTGCGGGATTCCGTGCGGGTGGCTGGGTATATGACAACAATGGCGAGAAGATCAAGCAATTTATCGGCGACGGAGGCAGAGATCATCATATCAATTTCATACAAGCTGTTAGGAATCGCAAATCCGATGCACTCAATGCCCCCATACGTCAGGGACACATCTCTTCGGCCGTATGTCACCTCGGCAACCTGTCTTACCGCCTGGGAGAGAGTGCGAATAGAAGAGAGATTCTCGACAAGATCGGCGACTGTGAACTTGCAGGGGAAATCTTCGAAAGAATGGAAAAGCACCTCGCCGCAAATGAGGTGGATCTCAGTCGGACGCCCATGAAACTCGGCCCGTGGCTAACAATAGATTCCGGAACGGACACCATATCACACTGCGACGGAAGGGACGATAAGGCCGCAGTTGCAGCCGCCAACAAGCTGGCAGGGGGTTCATACAGAAAGCCTTTTGTCATCCGAGAAAGTATATGACCGTTGCTCTCGAAAGGTTTCGCAATGAAAAAGGCCTCTTTTTCACTCATCTCATATATTTGCATTGCCGGTTCATGCTGGTGTGCTGCTACGGATGGTATTTCATTCGAGCAGCAGCAAGGCAAAGTACTGTTTAGGGTCGATGACCGTACTATTGCAACCTATGTCTATGAAGACCGGCAGATACTGCGGCCCTATTTCACCGGCCTCAAGACTCCAGATGGTGTTCAGGTTACCCGTCATCATCCGCCGCGTAAGAATGTAGACGCCGACGATCATGCAACAATGCATCCGGGATTGTGGCTGGGCTTTGGAGACATCAGCGGTAAGGATTTCTGGCGAAACAAAGCGAATGTGAAGCACGTGAGCTTCGTCAGAAAACCTTATGCTTGCGAGAACCGGGCGGGTTTTGCGGTTCTCAATAATTATGTTGCAGATGAAGAAAAAATCTGTCGGGAAGTCTGTGAGATTACGGTCTTTCTGCGTCCTCGAGGATACCTCATTCTCTGGGATAGTGAATTCAGTGCCGACAGCGGCCCATTCTACTTCGGCGATCAGGAAGAGATGGGGCTTGGCGTTCGTCTCGCCACTCCGATCGTGGTGAAGAATGAGAATGGCGGACGCATTATTGATGACAAGGGCAACCTTAATGAAAAGGCTATCTGGGGCAAACCTTCCCTATGGTGCGACTACGCAGGGCCGGTGGGTGAGGTCTTCGCAGGCGTAATGGTAATGCCTGATCCTGATAATTTCGGTCGCTGCCGATGGCACGTACGCGACTACGGCTTCATGACGGCTAATCCGTTCGGAAAGAAGGCGTTCAATCTTGGCGCACCGGGAAAGGTAATAGTCAGGAAAGGCGAGTCTCTCCGTCTGAAATTCGGTATATTAATTCACAGCTCAAGCAGCGAAAAGTCAATCGACTTGGAAGCCGCCTATACGGACTATTTGAAACTCAAGGCAAGAATAAAGTGAAAAACGAATATGAGTTTCTCATTCTGATTTGCTGGCCGAAAGAAAACTCAGCCAACCCCTGCATGAGCGCCGAGCATCTATAATCTCTGCCTATTATCGTAAAGGACACAAGAGCATGGCAGTTCAGCCTTATGTGCAAACATACTTTAGAAATCTGCTTATGATATTCACCCTGGCAGTGATGACGAGTGGTACAGACCTTTGGGCTGAACCGGAAGCAAGGATTCAACCAACTCGAGGAGAATACTTGGGGCAGAGTTGGCATATAGATGCCAATCATCTTTTATGGTGGGAGGGTAAGCCCTATGTTCGGTACGGCTTCACGGGAAACGGAAACGTGGATAGTTTCATGAAAAAGGGCTTTACTCAATTCAACGCGTACCCCAGCGAGGAACTGTGGGTATTTTCCAAAGACTCTGTCAAGAACCGGCAGGCCGTCCAAGAGGTGGACGTGTTCACTGATTTGCTACAGGAAAAGGGGGCGACGTATTATGCAGGGCTCAATCTTCTATGGCCGTGGCGTGGGAGCGGGAAAATTGCCCACGAGAATATGGTCAACTGCGTGTTTCGCAAGGTCTGGGACATCACAGAATTCTCAAAGAAAGACGAAGCTATCGAGTTGGAGTTCACAAGTGATGTTGCTCTCGCGGTGAAACAGCAGAAGGTGCAGGTGTATCTGTTTGACTTTGTCAGGGGGCGATATAGAGATATCTCGGACAAATTGCAAGTTATTCGAATTGCAGAAAAAACCATTGAGGAATCAGCCAGTGAAAGATATCGTTCGACTGCATACAGGCTAAAATTCGAGCCGATGCGTCTATCGGATGCCGGC
>WOR8_10009572_pt1 | contig 11638 bp, 12 predicted proteins | sample DeeMarSeWOR38_10_FD_19890 | JGI IMG/M metagenome (IMG submission 19890) | reverse complement strand
CTTGAATATCCTCTTTCAGGTATCCTTTTTCCGATACGAGTAGCTTTGCCACTGCCTGCCGGTTTTCTTCCGCCCCCACGTTGGGGACTTGCCGGCCGGTGACAAAATCCGTGATGGTGGTATAGGGCTTTAAGGTATCTGCCATGGGTGCCTTCCTTATAGAAGCTATCTCAAAAGGCCCACCTTTTCTAAAATAAAATCGATGGGTCATCCAGCTATGCTGGAAATGTCTTTTGGCCCAAACTCTTTGTTGGGCGCTCGGTTCCCCGCGTTGCGGGATGACCCGTCGAGTTTTATTTTAAACGTGGGCCTTAAATCCTCGAAATACTGGCGTATTCCTCCGGTTCAAACCTCGCGTCCGCCTCGATTTTGAACCAAAATCCTATTTTTGAGATCGCTTCATGTCAATAACCGGTGGCAAAAATCTGCGCGATTTTATTTCCAGATTCATCTATATTTATCACAATGGAGAGTTGCTGCAATTATATATCGGTTCTTCAAAGCCGGTGTTTCGATTCTTTTGGCATCCACCCACAGTCCCTCCAGGTCATAGAATTCACGCATCGGCTCATAAAACACATGGATGATCACATGCCCGTAATCGAGCAGCACCCAGTGACCGTCTTTTGATCCTTCCACGCTCAGCGGCTTGATTTTGTGCTTTTTTAAGTCGGTTTTAATATAGTCGGCAATGGCGCCTACCTGCCGGTTGGATCGTCCGCTGCAAATAATGAAGGTGTCTGCAATCGAAGTCAGTTCGGCCACGTCCAGGGCGACCACATTAAACGCTTTTTTCCCCAGTACGGCCTTGACATAAAGATCCAGGGTGGGATCCGTCTTTTTGGTCATCTATAAATTCCTTTGGTTCTAATATATTCCGCCACCTTGGTCGGCACCCAATAATCAATCGGCCGGTTTTCGCTGATCGCCCGGCGGATCCGGGTTGAGGAAATATCCAGGGCCGATACCTCCCAAACATAAATCGGTTGTCGGCCCCTGGCAAGGTAAGCGGACCGGGAGGCTGAAAAGGAATAGTCGGCCGCCAGCTCGGTGGCCAGGTAATCAGCCAGCAATTTCCATGGGCCGCCGGCGGCGCGGCTGTCGGCATGCGGTCGGTTGATGACAATAAACGGAATCAGTGCCAGCAATTCCCGGTAAGACTTCCAGGTATCGATTTCCAAAAATGCATCCAGCCCCATGATTAGAAACAAGCTGGATTCAGCCGGCAGGGTGCGTTTAAAATGGGCAACCGTATCGATGGTATAAGAGGGACCGGACCGCTTCAATTCGACATCGGAGACCTTGAGGCCGCCAGCGGTGCCAAGGGCCAGGTTAAGCATGTTCAGCCGATCGTCGGGAGCCGCCACTTCACCGGTCGCTTTGTGAGGCGGCAGGGCTGCGGGGATCAGATAAATCTCATCCAGCTCAAAGCCTTCCCTGACTTCCACGGCCGCCCGCAGATGCCCCAGATGAACCGGATTGAATGTCCCGCCAAACAGACCAATCTTCATACCTGCAATACCAATTATCAATTATTGGTTATCAGCTATAAGGCATAGACCAAGTATTTTCGCAGCCAATGTTAAATTCCAAATCACAAGCACCAAATCACAAAAAAATTCCAATATTCAATGACCAAAACATTAGAGTTAGACTCAAGCGTCATTTTAAATGATAAAAACCGCCATTGGTTTCGAATTTTGAATTTTGGTCATTGGGATTTGTTTGATATTTGTGATTTGTATTTTGTTATTTCAATTTCGTTTACACTTTATTATTCACGAATTTGTCCCGAACCAAACACCACAAACTTGGATGTGGTTAGTTCCTCCACCCCCATGGGCCCGAAGGCATGCAGTTTGGATGTGCTGATACCAATTTCGGCGCCGAGCCCCAACTGTCCGCCGTCATTAAACCGGGTCGAAGCATTCACCAGCACCACGGAGGAATCCGCTTCGCGCACAAAGCGTTGCGCGCGCGCATAATCACGGGTGACAATGGCCTCTGAATGGTTGGAGCTGTAAACGGCGATATGTGCCAGGGCTTCATCCATGTCATCAACCACCTTGACGGACAGAATCAAGTCCAGATATTCCGCCAACCAGTCAGATTCCTGGGCTTTATGGGCATCGGGCACGATACGACAGGTCGCCTCACACCCCCTGAGTTCCACGCCCGCCTCAGCAAACCGCTCGGCCATGACCGGCAGAAATTCTTCAGCCACCGACCGGTGCACCAGCAATGTCTCCATGGCATTGCAGACCCCGGGACGCTGAACTTTGGCATTCAAACAAATGTTTTGGGCCATGTCCAGATCGGCATCTTCATCGACATAAATATGGCACACTCCCTTGTAATGCTTTAACACGGGGATTTTGGAGTGCTCCACCACGGAACGAATCAGGCCTTCACCACCCCGGGGAATGATGAGATCAATAAAGGCCTCCTGGTTTAAGAGGGCAAACACGGCCTCGCGCTCCCGCACCGGCACCACCTGAGCGGCTTTATCCGGCAGTCCGGAATTTTCAAGGCCGCTTCGGATGATGGACGCCAGGGCCTGGTTGGAATAAAAGGCCTCTGATCCACCGCGCAAAATGACGGCATTGCCGGCTTTCAGGCACAACGCAGCGGCATCAATGGTCACATTGGGCCTTGATTCATAGATAATACCGACCACCCCCAGCGGAATCCGCATGCGGGCAACCCGTAGGCCGTTCGGTCGAATCCAGGTCGCGCTCAGGGTACCGACCGGGTCATCCAAGTGGACGATCTCCTCGAGCCCGGCAATCATGGCATCGATGGTCGCCGTGGTGACGGTCAGCCGGTCGATCATCGCGCTGGAGAGCCCCATTTCCTCCGCCCTCATTAGATCTTTTTGGTTTTCCGACTGGATAAAATCAGCTTGTGTTTTTAACCCGCCGGCGATGGCGCGCAGCGCCGCATTTTTTTGCCGGCTGGAAACACGACCCAGTTTATGGGCCGCGTTCCGGGCCGCCCGGGCCATGTCGTCAATGGTTGATTCGACTGTCATGGTTGTTTCCTAATGAAATTTCTCCAATTTTCAGTACAGCAGCTTATACAAAATGGTCTGCGGCATAGGGGTATAAGGCACAAGGGACTGCAAACAGAATACCGGACAGGTCGGACTTTCTATCTGTCATCTGTCTTCTGTCCTCTGATTTTTGCCTTATGCCTATGCCTTGCGCCCCTAACCTTCTACCTTCAAGCGTCAACCTTATACCCAGAATTTATACATCAACCGCAGCGGTGATGGCAAGATTATCCCGGTGAATGATCTCATCGTAGGATTTATGCCCCAGGACCTGTTTGATACGGTTGGATTTCAGTCCCATGATCCTTTTGATTTCAGAAGAACTGTAATTGACCAGGCCAATCCCCAGAACCTCGTTGTGCCGGTCCACAAATTCCACCGGCGCACCCACCCCGAAATCGCTGGTCACTTCCAGAATACCGCTGGGCAACAGGCTTTTGCCGTTTCTTAACAGGGCTGTGGCGGCACCGTCATCTATTTTGAGAACGCCCTGGGGTTTTAAGGAAAAGGCGATCCAGCACTTGCGGCTGGCCAACCGTTGCGTTTTGGGCACAAAATAGGTGCCATGTTTTTGTCCGTCAAACAATTTGATCAGAATATCGGGTTTATCACCCCGGGCAATCACCATGGGCACACCGGCTGAATTGACCTTGCGCGCGGCTTTAATCTTGCTGATCATGCCGCCGGTACCCAGGGCACCGGGGATATCACCGGCAAAGCGCTCGGTTTCTTTGGTGATGCGGGAAACGGTGGCAATCAATTGGGCTTGCGGATACGCCCGCGGATCCTGAGTATACAGGCCGTCGATATCCGTCAGGTTAACCATAACATCGGCATCCATCAGAAGCGTGATCATGGCGGCCAGATTATCGTTGTCGCCCAGTTTGATCTCCTCGATCCACACCGTGTCGTTTTCATTGACAATCGGCACCACCTGCCATGACAGCAGGGTATTGAGGGTGTTGCGGGCGTTTAAATAGCGTTTGCGGCTGGCAAGGTCTTCGCTGGTCAGTAAAATCTGGGCTACTTTCTGGTTATAACGGCCAAAGGCCTTCTCGTATTCCATCATCAGGCCGGCCTGGCCGATGGCAGCCACCGCCTGGCGCTTGGGAAGTTCATCGGGTCTTTTAACCAGACCGATTTTTTTTACCCCCGAAGCCATGGCTCCGGAGGACACCAGAATCACCTCCAGGCCGTTGTCAATTAACTTGCAGATCTGGCGGGCGATCGACCGCATGGCTTTCAGGTTTAGACCGTCGTCTGCGGTCAACACGTTACTGCCAACCTTAACGACGGCCCGTTTGACCCGCTGAAAACTAAATCTAGGGTTTGTCGACATTGTCCTGATCCCGGTTAAAATCCTCAAGATATTTGATCATCATGGCGGTCAGCTCCCGAACCCCTTTGCGGGTAGCAGCCGATATTTGAATCACCTCCCGATTTTTGGCAGCGGCCAAAAAAGCCTTGGCGGCCGCTTTTGTTCCGGGAATATCCATTTTGTTTAACGCCACTATCTGAGGTTTTTGCGTTAGTTGGGAGCTATAGCTGGCCAGCTCCTGGTTGATGGTTTCATATTCTGCCAGGGGGTTTTGCGGATCGATGATGGAAAGGTCGATAAGATGGACCAGAACCCGGGTGCGTTCGATGTGGCGCAGAAAGCGGGTGCCGAGCCCAACTCCTTGGTGAGCGCCTTCAATCAAGCCGGGTATATCGGCCACCACAAACGGCTCTCCCCCTCCGGCCTGGACCACCCCCAGCGTTGGTGTGAGGGTCGTAAACGGATAATCCGCAATTTTGGGGGTTGCAGAGGAGATGACGCTGATGAGGGTCGATTTGCCGGCGTTGGGTAAACCGATCAGCCCCACATCGGCCAGGAGTTTAAGTTCGAGCTTAAGTTTGAGAAACTTGCCCGGCTCACCGGGTTGGGCAAACCGCGGTGCCCGATGGGTGGATGTTTTGAAGCGGCTGTTGCCCTGGCCGCCGCGGCCGCCCTGGGCAATGATGTAGGTTGTGTCGGGCTGGGTGAAATCTTTTATAATTTCATTGGTTTCTTCATCGATAATGAGCGTTCCCGGCGGAATTTCGATGATAAGATCATCGCCATTTTTACCGGTTTTCTGCTTCCCCTGGCCGTGAGACCCGTTTTGGGCCTTAAACTGTCGTTTGAATCGAAACGGATACAGCGTGCGTCTGTGCGAGGAGCTTTTGAAAATAACATCACCGCCCTTACCCCCATCGCCACCGTCGGGGCCCCCGCGGGGAATGAATTTTTCACGCCGGAAACTCACACATCCACGGCCCCCGTCTCCGGACTGAACGGTGATAAACGCTTCATCAAAGAATTTCACTCTGCATAAACACTGATTTTTTTGCGTGAACGACCAATTCTTTCGAAGGAAACTCTTCCGTCGATTTTGGCAAACAGGGTGTAATCTTTGCCCATTCCAACGTTGTCGCCGGGATGGAATTGAGTTCCCAGCTGTCGGACCAGAATATTGCCGGCCTTAACCGGCTCGCCACCAAAGCACTTGACGCCGCGTCGTTGTCCATTGCTGTCGCGGCCGTTTTTAGAACTGCCGCCTGCCTTTTTATGAGCCATTGTGGGACTCCTTAATATTTTTAATCGGTTTTGCCCGCATTGGAATGTTGGAATACTGGAATATTGGAAAGCTGGGTTTTGGTGCGCCGGAAGGTTGGGTTAATGAGCGCATGCTTTGTTTACCGAGATTAAGAATTGATCGTAACCGTCAGAAACCCATTATTCCATCATTCCACTATTCCATGATGCCAAGATTGGGCTAAAAAATTGTAACTCATCTGTATGCTGAATATTTAAAAACCGGGTTTTACTTGTCCTTGTCCTCTTTTTTGGCTGTCAATTTCTTGGGCGCTGCTTTCTTGGCCTCGGTCTTTTTAGCGGTCTCTTTTTCGGGAGCTGCTTTTTTAGTAGCGGTTTCTTTGGCTACGGGCTTTTGGGGTGCTGCTTTCTTGGCTGCAGACTCCTCGCCTTCCGCCTTCGCCTCCGCTTTGGGATCAGCTGTTTTGGGCGCTTTGGCACCCTGGGCTTTGATGCTGTCTATTCGCACCGCTGTAAATTCCTGGCGATGCCCATTCTTGCGTCGAAAGCGTTTGCGCCGTTTGTATTTAAAAACGATAACCTTTGGGGCTTTGCCCTGCTCTACGATATGCCCTTCTACCAGGACACTGTCGAGTACCGGCTGACCGATGCTGACGCTTTCTCCGTCAGAATACAGCAACACCCGGTCAAACGTCACGGGGCTGCCAACATCGCCAGCAATCTTTTCGACTCTCATTACCGCCTGAATTTACTACCGCGTACATCGGATCGGCCTCCTGTCACCTATATTTTAATACCCTGTTCAAAATTTGCAAATATTAATCTTTCCGATGCATTTGTCAAGAGAAATTTACAATTTATCATCTTATTGGAATCTATCTCTCAAAAGTTGTCTCAACATTTCAGATTACGCTCAAGCGACCCGCTGTCGCGGGATGACACGTCTAATCTTAATAGGTTAGCCGGTTTTCCGGTTTGCCAGTCAGCCCGTTAAAAACGGATTTTATCCGATTCTAACCGGCTAACGGGACACGGGCTCAACCGGCCAACTCTTACTGTACGTGAGCATTTCAATTTGCAGGGCAACGCAGCTATTGGGTGTAATATGCCTATCTGAGACAGCTTTTTGGGGATCGGACCGATCCTGACCTAGGACGAACACTCTCAGGTAGGGCCGCAGCTCGACGGCGGTGACAGCGGTACCATTTCAGGCGGCTTGGGTGCTTTTTTTACCGGTCGTTTTAGACGGGGGGCGATCAGCCTGTAAAGCGGTTTGATCGACAACCCCACCACCACCAGCGCCCCCGCCCATTGCAGCCAGAGCGGCACCACTTCCGAGGCCTGGCCCACGATGGCCTGGGCTGAAAAACCCCAGTACCCGTAGATTCGATCGACCACCAGGCCGAAAATCACACTACAGACCGCAATCGACGACAGATAGATGGCAGTGGCACGCTTGCCCAGGGTGCCGACGAGCACGGTCAGGGAGGCCAGGTTCGTCGCCGGACCGGCCAGCAGGAAGACCAGGGCCGCACCCGGGCTGACGCCTTTTAAAATCAGTGCGGCCGCAATGGGGGTTGAGGCCGTGGCACAAATGTACAAAGGAATACCGACGGCCAGCATCAGCAACATGGCCGGCAGACCGGATCCGAGGTAGCGGCTGAAGATGTCATCCGGTATCAGCACCGTGATGAGGCCCGCCAGCAGCAGGCCAAACAGAAACCAGGCCGCAATATCGGTCCACAGATCTTTGAAGGCGTAGCCGAATCCGGCACGCAGCTTTTCAAAGAAGGTGTGGTGCCGGCTGTGCTTTTCAGGATCGCAGTTGACCCCATCACAGCAGCCGTCCACCGGACACCTGAGATCCGGCATGATTTCCCGGTCTTGCCGGTTGTAACTGAATAGATTTTCCGTCAGACCGGCAACAAAGGCCGTAACGAAAGCAACGACCGGCCGCGCCACCGTCATGATGGGATCCAGCAGGGCGTAGGTAATCGATATGGAATCCACGCCGGACTCCGGGGTTGAGATTAAAAAGGCGGTGGTAGCACCTCGGCTGGCGCCCTGTTTCCGCAGCGACACGGCTGCCGGTAGAACACCGCAGGATCACAACGGTATCGGGATGCCCAGAAAGGCGGCTTTGAAGACGGAAGCAAACCGTCCCCGTCCGAGGTGGGTGACAACGGTATTGGGGTTGAGAAAGACCCGCAATAATCCGCTGACAATCAAGCCCAGCAGAATGTAAATCGAGGCGTCCAGCAGCAGATGCCACGAGGTCTCAAACACTTCAATTATAAAATTCATAGTTTTATGGATCCTATTAAGTTTCAGAAGACAGAGGACAGAAAACAGACGACGGATGACACGTGAAAATTCAGATATCGTAAAAATTATAGATGATATCAAAAAAGCATTAGATTATTCAGATTATTATCGTCTGGCCGCTCCTATCTGTCATCTGTCCTCTGTCATCCGTCTTCTGGCATCTACTCGCGCACATGCTCCAGGCCGATTTTCAAAAGCGCCGATACATGCTCGTCATCCAGGGCATAATAAATAATCTGCCCATCCCGGCGGCTTTTGACCAGCGCCAGATCTTTGAGGCGGCGCAGTTGATGGGATACGCCCGATTCACTCAGCCCGGTGAACGCCGCCAGGTCACACACGCACATCTCGACATTTCGCAGCGCCATGACCATTTTGAGCCGGTTGGGATCTCCCAGCACTTTATAGGTGAGCGACAGTCGATCGAGTTCGCGGTCTGAGATGCTGTCCCTGCGGGCTTGCTCCACCCTGTCAAGGTGAACAACCCGCATCAGGCAGCCGTCTTCATTCAACATTTTGGCCCGGGCATTCCCCATTTATCTCCCCCTTCCTAATAATATATGAACATATGTTCATATATTATAAAAATCAAGGGCCGCCCGTCAAGCATTAATTCATAAATATAGAAAAACATTCTGAAAATATTGCTAAAGGGATCTGCATATTTACCGATACTTTTATTGGAACGTTCCGACGGAACCTGAAAGGGCAAACCACTTGAAAAAGTGGGGCGCAAAACTTCCGGCCTAATTTCGCATCTGCGAAAAAGGCAGCGGGGTTGCCAGGGTAAGTTGGAGGGGAAAACCCGTCTCTTTAACCGGAGGCGGGTTTTTACTTTCTACACAATTTAGGGGACGTCCGTGAAATTTGGATATTTGATGATTAATAAATATTTCAAATCAACAAATAAGTTAAAAGCCGAGTATATCTTTTTGAATTATTTTTAGATCATTTGCTTCTCGCCCCTTGATGACGGCCTTGCTCACAGTAGATGGACTAACTTTCAGCAGCCGGGCAACGTCCGCACAACTAATCATCAATTTCCTGACAGCTAAATATGATACCATTGATCGCGCGCGACTGATTCTTCTCGCCTTGCTGGAAGACTGCAAATCTTCAATATCAACTTGAAAATAGTTCGCAACTTTTTCAACTACCTCTTCAAGACTCGGTCCTTCAGCCTGAATTCTGGCTTTTTCTGCTAACTGCTCATTCGCCTGCTTCATTGTTTCTTGGACAAATTCGGAAGAGCCTAGGATGCGCTCATCGCCTTTGATTCGTAGGCCGATTCTACGATAACCCTTCAAAGCAGACCACCCGCCAACAGAGCGAATTAGTCCACCACCAACCAGCTCCGGACGCCGCCCGGCGGTTACCCCCTTTGCCATAAACATTGAATAGGCTTTTATAGCTCCCCGGGTTGTGTGACCGAACATACTGAGAACGTATTCTGTGTCCTGCCAATCATGATCATTTTTGCCCATTAAAATATGATGCCCGCTAAATGGATATGTGCTTAGTTGCTTCAAATCCTTTACCTCTCCAGCTCTTAAAGGATTCATGTGAATATAGCGAACCAGTTCCAAAAAGTAAGCATCTTCTTCACACAGAATGGACTTGTATCGATTCTGGAATAATTGACCATGTCGTTTGTGTCGGCGGTTAAATTGCTGAGCATAACCTGTCAGCAGTCTTTGCATAACTTTGGCTATAGGGGTCAAGCCAGTGCGCAACAAGAGATGAAAATGATTGAAAAGCAGTGCCCACGAAAAACAAGGAGTGGTGGTGTCAGAGAGGATGTCGCCCAATCGGTCGAGAAAATTATAGTTGTCGTGACGATCTTTGAATATAGCTCCTTTTTCAATGCCGCGCACAATAATATGGTGCAACGCTCCGGGACCATCTATGCGAGCTTTGCGCGGCATGAAATTTTCTTTACACATATCTGGTCAAATGTCAATATATCACGGACGTCCCCTATATTGAAAAATGTAAAACCAATCATTTAACTGTAATTTAACATTTGCCTAACTTTATGATAACAATAAAAAAATAAATTGCTCACATTGTATAATGATTAATTTAAAAGATGAAAAATTCTAACTGAAAATTGTGAGCGCATGCCATGGCCAAAGAAAAAATTCTTGTCGTCGACGACGAAGAAGATATCCTGGAGCTGGTCAGATATAATCTGAGCAGGGAAGGCTATCAGGTGGTCGGAACCCTGTCAGGCGAAGAGGCTCTGAAAAAAGCCCGCAGCGAAGCGTTTGATCTCATTGTACTGGATTTGATGCTGCCGGGAATCGACGGACTCGAGGTGACCAAAAAATTAAGGGACAATGACAAAACCCGGCATATCCCCGTTGTGATGCTGACCGCCAAAGGCGAAGAAGCCGATATTGTGACGGGCCTTGAGCTGGGCGCCGATGATTATATCACCAAGCCTTTTAGCCCCAGAGTTCTGATAGCCAGGGTCCGCACTGCCCTCCGCCGCCAGACCCGCAGACCGGACGATGCTACCGCTGTTATTCAGATACACGCCTTGGAAATACATCCCGGTCGGCGCACTGTGCTGGCCGCAGGCAATCCGGTTGATTTAACGTATACCGAATTTCAGTTGCTTTATACCCTGGCCCGACGACCGGGATGGGTGTTTACCCGCGGCCAGATCGTGGATGCCGTTCGGGGCGATGATTACCCGGTCACCGATCGCAGCGTAGATGTACAGATTGTCGGGCTTCGCAAAAAACTGGGTACTTACGGGAAATACATAGAAACCGTCCGGGGGGTTGGTTATCGGTTGCGGGAGAATCCATGAAGAAAAGCAAAAAATTAATATGGCAGATTTTCCCCCCTTTCCTGTTGATCACCCTCGTCTCCCTTCTGGCCGTCAGCTGGTATGCGTCCAGTTCAATGCGCCACTTTTTTTTAGATCAGACAGCGGTCGATTTGAATGCGAGAGCTATTCTTTTGCAAAATCAGGTCATCACGCAACTTCTGTCCCTGGATCACCCATCGGTGGACTCGGTTTGCAAGGCTATGGGAAGACAGTCTGCAACGCGCTTTACCGTCATTCTGCCTTCCGGTCGAGTGGTTGGTGATTCCCGGGAAACGCCTGATTTAATGGACAATCACGCCAACCGACCTGAAATCGCAATGGCATTGAGCGGAGAAACAGGCACATCCATCCGCTACAGCAATACCCTGCTGCAGTCTATGATGTACGTTGCAAGGCCCATCAAGGAAAACGACAATATCCTGGCGGTTATCAGGGCTGCGATACCGACGACGTTCGTCGAGCGGGAGCTGAAGTCGATCCAGCTTAAAATCGGACTGGGCGGACTGCTGATAGCCCTTCTGGCGGCCGGTATCAGTCTGTTGATATCCCGCCGCATCACCCATCCCATCGTGGCGATGAAAAAAAGTGCCGGCCAATTCGCCGACGGCGATTTCAGCCAACGCCTGATGGCACCGGATTCTGAAGAAATGGCCGGACTGGCCGAAGCCCTTAACCAGATGGCCTCACAGCTTGACAGCCGTATCAACACCATCATCAACCAGCGCAATGAACTCGAGACGGTGCTCTCCAGCATGCGCGAGGGCGTCGTGGCGGTTGACAATAGAGAGCGTATTATATCCATGAACGAAGCGGCAGCGGTTCTTTTCGAATGTGATCCAGTAGC
>WOR8_10009302_pt1 | contig 11638 bp, 11 predicted proteins | sample DeeMarSeWOR38_10_FD_19890 | JGI IMG/M metagenome (IMG submission 19890) | reverse complement strand
CCGGGCTAGACGATGGGGACGCAAGGTTTCGCAACGCACCTTGGGCAAAGCGCATGGCGTCAAGATCCGAGGCCAAGCCAGACTCTTTGCGTTTCGCGCTATGCACCAAGCGATAAATGGTGGGCCGTGTTGGATTCGAACCAACGACTCTCTGCTTAAAAGGCAGATACTCTACCTAACTGAGTTAACGGCCCATTAAAGCTATTTTATCTAACCATCTATTTGCGGCTTGTCAATAAAAAAGGCAAAAAGGTTTAGCCGGTAGGCCAGTTCTCCGGTTTGCTCCGTTAAAAATGGAATTATTCCTTTTTTTAACCGGTACACGGGCAAACGGGCTTAACGGGACAAACCTGCTGGAATATGCGATCTTTTGCGATGGAATCATATAGTCTCGGAATGGGCAAGCGCTTTGTAACGGGTTCAGGCTATTTTCGCCAAAATTCAGGTACCACCAAAATAATGATGGTAAAAATTTCAAGCCGACCCAAAAGCATGCACCAGACCAGCAGCCATTTGCCCAGATGGGGAATCTGGGCAAAATTATCCACCGGACCGACCATGCCAAATCCGGGGCCGATATTTCCGATGCAAGCTGCCACCGCAGCAAAGGAAGTCGTAAAATCAACTCCCATGCCGGCCAGAATCACAGAGCTGAGAGTAAAAAGCCCGATATACAGTGCCAGGAATCCGAGAATGCTTTGCATGACATCATCGGAAACAACCTTGCCGCCGATCTTGACGTGGGATACGGCATGGGGATGAATAAGGGAAAACAGCTGTTTGTAACAAAATTTGAAGCACAGCATCACCCGCAGGCATTTGATACCTCCGCCGGTGGAACCGGCAGATGCCCCGATAAACATACACAGCAATAGGATGAGCTGCGACATCGCCGGCCATTGCTCATAATCCGCAGTGGCATAGCCGGTGGTGGTTATAATGGAAACCACCTGAAAAGCACCGTAACGAAACGCTTGTCCCAGGGAGTCGTAGATGGATCCGTAGATGTTAAACGAGACCACCAAAACCAGAAACGCAACCGTTCCCAGGAAAAATCGAAATTCAGAATCTCTCCAGAAAGCCAGAGGCTTTCCTCTGAGCAGCTGGTAATGCAGGGAAAAGTTGATTCCGGCCATGAGCATGAAAAAGATAAAAATACAGTCAAAATAAATGCTGTTGAAATGCGCGATGGATGCGTTTTTGGTAGAAAACCCCCCGGTGGGCATGGTGGTAAAGGTGTGGCACAAGGCAGTGTAAAGATCCATACCGCCGACCATCAGCAGGACGACCTCGACAAGGGATATAAGAGCATAGACCTTCCACAACACGCTGGCCGTATCTCGGATGCGCGGCTTGAGCTTATCCGGAACCGGGCTGGGGACTTCCGCTTTATACAGCTGCATGCCCCCGACTCCCAAAAAGGGGAGAATAGCCACCGACAGGACAATAATGCCCATCCCTCCCAGCCACTGGATAAAACTGCGCCAAAAAAGAAGTCCCTTCGATAGCGCTTCAATGTTGGTTAGAATCGAAGCACCGGTGGTGGTAAATCCGGAAACGGATTCAAAAACCGCATCAACAAAAGTGAAACTTCCGTCGCCTAAAAAAAACGGAAGTGCCCCGAATAATCCCACCGCTGACCATCCCACCGCCACAATGGCCATGCCTTCACGCTGGCTGATGACCTCCGCTTTTTCTTTACGGAAAATAAGGTAAAGGGAAAACCCAACGAGAACAGTTATCCCCATGGATTTTAAAATTGGGATAACACTTTGATCTTGATAGTAGAGTCCCACGAAAAGCGGGAATACCATGGTGAGGCCGAAAAAAAAGGTTAATATCCCAATGATATTCAGGATAAAGCGCCATCGCATCTAAAAATACTCCAGTTTCACTGAGAGAATTTTTTCTATTTTAGGTACCGCTTGTTTGATTGCAAAAATAATAATCCGGTCATCAGGCTCGATAACGCTGTCGCCGGTGGGAATGATGATATCTTCTTTGCGGATAATTCCGGCAACCAAAGCCCCCTTGGGAAAGGAAATGTTTTTTAACGGCTTACCGACAATATCCGAGGTTTCCAAAGCGATAGCCTCGATGACTTCGGCCTGCTCGCCTTTAAGTGAAATGGCGGATAATACTTTGCCCTTGCGGATATGATGCAAAATGGTGTTTATTGCTGAAAGTCGGGGACTGACAACCTGTTCGATTCCGATAGCTGTCATTAAGGGAAAATAACTGAATTTACTGATTTTGGTAATTGACTTTCGCGCTCCCATGCGTGTGGCCAAAAGCGAAGCCAGGATATTGGTTTCTTCATTGTCGGTCAGCGTAACGACGACATCGATATCTCGAATGTTCTCTTCAGCGAGCAAGCTCTGATCAGAACCATCTCCACACAGCACGACGGCCTTGTTCAGACTTTCGGCCAGAACAGTGCAGCGATCCGGATTGCGTTCGATTATTTTAGTCTGAATGGATTTTTCCTCCAGCAAGCTGGCCAATCTGAAGCCGATGCGTCCCCCGCCGACGATAAGCACCCGATTCACGGGTTGGTCATGCTTACCAAAAACCGAGAGCGTTTCCAGCAGTTTGTCCTCCTCGCTGATAAAATAGACCAGATCCCCCGCAAGTAAACGATCATTTCCTCGAGGAATAATCAATTCCTCTTCGCGCACAACTGCAGCAATAAGCGGTCTGGCCTTACCCGTCTTTGCCGGAAGTTCAGATAACCGGATGCCTGCCAACTGGGCATTTTTTTCTAAATACACACCGACGAATTCAATGCGGCCATCGGCAAACTCACCGATATCAACGGCACCGGGAACACTCATGAGTCGATCGATTGTTTTGACGACCTCAATTTCAGGATTGATAATGGTATCGATATGAGGGGCATGCGAACTGAACATGTCATGATATTTATCGTAATCCGCATCGCGAATTCGAGCCAGCTTCTTTGTTGTGGGCGAAATCATGTTGGCCACCAGACAAGCAACCAGATTGGTTTCATCGCTGTCGGTGACCGCCAGGATTATCTCCGCATTTTGAATACCCGCTTCCTCCAAAACCACCGGACTGCTTCCCGACCCGTTTACGACTTGCACGTCGAGATTATCCGATAAACGGCGAATGGCATCCGGGTTTTTATCAATGACCACTACGTCCTTATTTTCAAGGGTCAGATGGTTTGCCACATGGAAACCGACCTCACCCGCTCCTACGATGACGATCCTCAATGCTTAGACTCCTCCAAATAGTTAACCGGCTAAACGCTGTTGATTGAAACTAGCAACGATTGCCGGTGTCACGAATGAATAATAAATCCCAATATTTTGATCAGGGATTACTGAAAGTGGTTTTAAGAGAAATTACTATAGAGTACCGCCGTTGTCAAATGAAGGTCAATTAAAAATGCTTCTAAATGATCAGAAGCAAAACACAAAGACCGCTAACCAACAAAAACGCGACCCAATCTTTTGGGCGAAAACAAAGATCGGGATCCATGCGGTTCTCATTATAACACCTTGCTTCCATTGCAAATATAAGTCTATCTGCATTTTCAAACATGCGGCGCAATAATGGAATCCCCATCTTTCTGATGCGGTATATTGGGTTTTTTCTATTTTCCACACAGCGTGCTTTTTGAGCATCTGCATTTTGTCTGGCCTGATTCAGGATTACGGGAATAAATCGCATTAACAAACTGAGCATCGTTGCCAACCGCTTGCCTGAGACGAAGGGAATCGGGTTTAAAAACCACTCAACGGCAGCTTTTATCTCAGACGGTCTTGTGGTTGATACAAACAGCAGGCCTACCAGCACCACTAAAAACAATCGCCAGCAGATCAGGGCGCCTTCATAAAGACCGTGCATCGAAATACTTAAAAAATAAAGCTTCAATACGATCGTACCTTTGGTCGACAGTGTGTGTGCAATTAGAATGACCATCATCAAAATTAAAAAATAACGAATCTCCCGCAGGAAGGATTTGAATTTCAGACGACAATCGATAGCTAAGATAATGAGCAGACTACTCAAGATGGTCAGCGAAAGAACACGAACATTTAAACTCACCATACTGATGAAAAGTAAACCCAGAATTTTAAAACGAACATCAATCCGGTGTAGCACGGAATGCCCCTTGCGGTAACTGAACAGGGTTAATTCAGCCATGATCTAAGTTCCATCCCCAAACGAGCATCACAGGGTTGTCTGACGCCGAATTTTTCAACTTCCGGAAGAATATTATGGGGTAAATCGTCTTTCACAATTTGGCCGTTGTGCATGAGAATCAGGCGATCCGCGTGAGCGATGACCTTTTCAAGATCATGGGTCACAATTAAAATGGTACGCCCGGACTGGTGCAGGGCCAGGATGTGTCGCAATACTTGCCGAACGCCCGGGTAATCAAGGCTGGCAAAGGGCTCGTCAAAAACAATAACTTGCGGATTCATTGCCAAAATACCGGCAATCGCCAGTCTGCGTTTCTCGCCCCCGGAAAGCAAATGGGGCCTGTGCTCGGAAAATTCCGTTAATCCCGCCGTATTCAATGCATCGGCTACCCTGCGCTTTATTTCAACGCGTTCCAAACGCAGGTTTTCCGGTCCAAAGGCGACATCCTCATATACCGTTTCGCCGACGATCTGGCTGTCAGCATCCTGAAACATCATGCCCACAAACTGCCTCGCTTTGACCACATCTTCGGAGACTGGCACACCGCCTAATTTTATCACTCCGGCAGTGGGATGCAACAGTCCGTTCAAATGACGCATTAGTGTTGTTTTCCCTGAGCCATTCGGGCCGGTAATAACGACAAAGGATCCTTTTTGAATGATGAGGTTTATGTCCTTAATTCCATAGGATCCATCATCAAACCGGTGACTTAAATTTTGTATTTCAATGATATTCATGTTCGAATTCAATCCTATATTTGCTAATTTTTCATTTATTCATGATTATCGGGCGAACTGCCTTCGCCGTCACAGCAGCCGCAACTGCCTTGATGACATCAAAAATAATGAACGGAAATACACCGAGTGCCATGGTTACCATCCATGTTTTTCCCAGCACTATTTTCAGCTGAATAACGCCAAGGGCATAAATAACAGCGGTTCCGCATAACATGGCGATGATGTCATAGATAAAACGCTGCTTGAATTTTTCGGAAATGAAGCCGATGATAAACACCGCCGGCAGAAAACCAATAAGATAGCCGCCGGTTGGACCCAAAAGAATTGCAAGGCCACCCTTGGCACCTGCAAAAACGGGCAAACCCAGGCTGCCGGCCAGAAGGTAAACAGCGATGCTCGCAGCGCCCCAGCGACTGCCCAGAAGCAGGCCCATCATCAGTATGAAAAAATTATACAGAACCACCGGAACTTCTCCGACCGGAATACTTATCAATGCACTGGCTGCAGTTAGAGCGGCCAGCAGCGAAGCATAAACCATCATACGAAGTGGTGTTTTTATTTGTGTTTCCGTCATATCGTTTCACCGGCAAAAGAAACAGCGCATCTATTGGTGGGCACCTGTTCCTGTGTTAGTTCTGATGAAAACAATCCCCATAAAGAATCTCCTTCAGGGATCCATCTGCCATTTTTAGAATCAACGCACCATTATCATCGACATCAGTCGCAATTCCTTCCAAGGTCTCCTGGTTTGTCACAATGCGAACGTGCCGATTTAACGTGATCGTATATTTTTTCCATTCGGATACAATGCAGTCAAAATCTACCAGCTGCATCCCGGATTCAAACTCATCGAGAAATCGTGAGAGAAGCTCTTTTCTGGAGATTTGCCTTCCCAGTATTTTTTTTAACGAAAACGCCTGCGCCACCGATCGGGATGGATCATTGTTGACGTTAATTCCAATTCCGATGTTAAAAAAATTAACTCGATCCGCTTCGGCTTCCATTTCTGTCAGCATTCCGGATATCTTGCGTTCATTCACCAGGATATCGTTGGGCCATTTAACCCTGGCATCTACATCATAACCCTCCCGTAATATACGAGCCAGTGTCATGGATGCTAAAAAGCTTATGCGGGTGCTTAACATAATCGGAATTTGGGGACGCAATACAATGGTAAAATAAAGTCCGCCGCGATCCGAACGCCAAATCCGATTTAACCGGCCCCGGCCTTTTTTTTGACGACCGGCCAAAACAACCGTAAAATCCGGGCAGCCTTTTCGGGCCAAATCCTTGGCAATATCCATTGTGGAGCTCGCCTCATGAAAATAAAAAAACTTCGACTCCCTTGCGGGAAATTCCCAAGGAAATGGGATATCAGGGGAATTTCTCAGTTGGTATCCGGTGGGAAAGCTCTGAATCGTGTAGCCGACTTCTCTTAGCCATTGAATGTGCTTCCAGATCGAAACCCTTGAAATTCCCAAAGCCGCACTAAGGGTCTCTCCGGAAACAATTCCGCTTTGCGCTCTTAATAATTTCAGGATCTGGGCTTTCATCGACGCTACATTTATTTTTGGTTACCATAAATTGAGAGGTAGGTTAACCAAACATGGGAAAGGTGTCAATAAGAAACGGCGGGTTACCCGAATCCAAATCACACTTTTTGGAATTTCTGGTTTAACCAAGGGTAAGTTTTTTAGATGGGAAAAAATAATCTGCTGCTCTCCCCCAAATGGCATCACGAACCGACTATTTGAACGTGGTACACGATGATGCCTCTCGAAGGCTCGCAGTTTTTTGCTACAAAGTAAAGGGTACGATTTATGTTTGGGGTGCCGCTTCTGACTTAGAATTATATTCTACACGCCAAAATCGGCGTTCCGAAATTGACAAGTTGTGTCCTCTGTTTTCTTTCTTCTTTCTTCTGACCTCTTTGCGTTGGTGCCACCAAAGCCAAACGAATTGGTCATTGCGATTTTAACCGGGGTCTTGCGGGCCACATTCGGCACGTAATCCAGGTCACATTCATCAGAAGGATTTTCATAATTTATCGTCGGCGGGATCATATCCTCATGAAGCGTCAGGGCGGTGAAGACCGTCTCTATTCCGCCGGCACCGCCAAGTAAATGCCCGGTCATGGATTTGGTTGAACTAATCGCCAATACATGGGCATGCTCTTTAAATACGGCCTTGATCGCCCGGGTTTCATAAAGATCGTTTAACGGCGTCGATGTGCCGTGGGCATTGATGTAATCCACTTTGTCATAGGAGATTTGAGCATCATCCAAGGCCGCGTTCATACAGCGCACCGCCCCATCGCCATCCGGGGGCGGAGCTGTGATATGATAGCCGTCGCCGGTCATCCCGTAGCCGATAATCTCCGCATAAATGCGGGCGCCCCTATCCAAAGCATGATCCAGGGCTTCGAGAATCAAAATTCCGCTGCCTTCTCCCACCACAAACCCGTCGCGGTCGCGGTCAAAGGGGCGTGAGGCTTTCTCGGGTGCATCGTTGCGGGTCGACAAGGCTTTCATGGCATTAAAACCGGCAATGCAGGTTGGGGTGATGACAGCCTCGGTACCTCCAGTGATCATTGCATCAGCCTGCCCTCTTTGAATGATGTTAAACGAATTACCTGCCGCATGCGCACCGGCGGCGCAAGCAGTGGCAAGCGAAGAATTGGGGCCTTTAGCGCCGAATTGAATCGATATCATCCCCGGGGCCATGTTGCCGATCATCATGGGAATGAAGAATGGGCTTACGCGTTTGGAGTTCACTTTGTAAACATTAAGAACGGTTTCCTCCATAAACCTGAGACCGCCGAGACCGCACCCGGTTACAGCACCGACTCGATGGGCATTCGAATCATCTATATTTAACTTGGCGTCCTCCAAGGCCATGCGAGTCGCCGCAATCGCATACGAGATAAAGCGCTTTAATCGGTTGGCATCTTTTTTAGCTAAAAAATCTTCGGGATGAAAATCTTTGACTTCGGCGGCGATCTTAGTTTGAAGCGCTGAAGTGTCAAAACGAGTAATTTCAGCTATACCTGATTTTCCGGCGCAAAGGGCCTCCCATGTTTCCTTGGTCCCAACGGCCAATGGCGTAACCAATCCCAAACCCGTAATGACAACTCTTCTATTCACGAAACCTCCTGATCACTAAATTGTATCTGAAAGGATACCTGCCGGTAGATGATACGATCTATTTCAAACTGCTGCTTTATCAAATGCGTATCCTGTGTTCTGGTGAGAGTCCATTCATTTCCGCCAAAGCGAAATTTGCGAGGTCACGGAAGAAAAATCCGCTCGGCGGATTAAAACCGCCCCGGTGAAATAGGCCCGCCCGCACGTGCCTAACGTATCAGGCGCTTAGCTCTCGCTCCATTCGGCCGATCATCCGGCCGACTTCAACCCTGAGGTTCATAACCCAAGGCGGATCACGCCGAGGGCTCATGGTTTAGGGGCTGGCGAGGCGGATGCAAGACTTTGAAAAATAGCCAATCATGAATGGACACAAATTAATGGGCATTGATATACGCTATGGCGTCTTTGACGGTGACAATTTGTTCTGCATCTTCATCGGATATATCCATATCAAATTCTTCCTCCATGGACATAATCAACTCAACCAAATCAAGGGAATCCGCACCCAGATCATCTACAAAAGAAGCATCAGGCACTACCTCATCCATATCCACACTCAGTTTTTCGGCAATAATCTTTTTTACTTTATCCTCAACAGACATCAGCATTACCTCCTTTTCCGGTCCAGCCGGGAAAATGATTAAGTGTAAAAATGAAGAAATCCTCTATTCAGTAAACCAATTAATAGTTCTACATGTACATACCGCCGGATACATGTATCACCTGACCGGTGATGTAGGCAGCGCTGTCAGAGGCTAGAAAAAGTATCACCTCAGCCACATCCCCAGGTTTGCCCGCTTTTCCTAACGGAATTTGGCTGAGCATGGCCTCTTTGACATTATCGGACAGGGATGCCGTCATATCCGTTTCTATGAAACCCGGTGCGACGGCATTTACGGTGATGCCTCTTGAAGCCAGTTCTTTGGCAACTGTTTTGGTAAGACCAATCATTCCGGCTTTTGAGGCCACATAATTCGCCTGACCGGGATTACCGATTACCCCAACTACCGAAGCTAAATTTATGATCCGCCCGGAACGCTGCTTCATCATTATTTTAGAAACCGCCTTGATGCAGTTAAAAGCACTTTTAAGATTGACGTTGATCACCGCATCCCAGTCGTCTTCCTTCATGCGCATAATCAGGCCGTCTCGTGTGATTCCGGCATTGTTAACCAGTACGTCAATTTGCCCGTATTTATCCGAAACACGTTCCACCCAGTTTAACACGGAGGTGCTGTCAGATACGTCTACCTGCTCGAAGGAGGCATCAGGTCCAAGTGCTTTTGCAGTGATTTCGCCTGCTTGCGGGTTGACATCGCAGATCGCGACTTTTGCGCCTTCTTTTGCAAAACCTTCCGCCGTGACTCGGCCGATTCCGGCCGCCCCTCCGGTAACCACCACAACTTTACTTTTAAATCGCAAGGCTTCCTCCTTTCACGCTATGACGACCTATTAAAAATGATGTCGGCCGCACGGTCCATGTCCGGAATCATGTTCCGATAACTTTCAACCAGTGCTGCATGCGATGTTTCCAACAGAAATTCAGATATTTTCTCCGAAGTGAACACGCCGGAGCCCAGCAGAATTTTCAGGATGTTGCGTGACACCAACTCCGCAACTTCGTTGACGAACAGTCTGGAGAAAACGCGTGTTTTTTCTGCATCAGGATTGCCGTCGCGTGTAAAAGAAGCCGCTTGCTGGGCCAGACTGGCAGCCACTTCCACATGCATCATCATATCCGCCAAGGCGAACATGATAAACTGTTCGCGGGTTAGCCGGTGGTCATTGACCAGAAAAATGATTTTATTCAGCGCCTGGGCTGCCAGACTGATGTAGCGGCAACCGGCGTCGCTGCACTCGGATTCGAGCCTATCCATCTCGCTAGCAATGCGATGGTAATATTCCCCTTTTGTTTTGCGGGTTTTCTTCCAGCGAAAGGTGCTGATAATGTTTTGTTGGATTTCGCTGGTGCCCTCGTAAATACAGGTAATTTTCACATCCCTTTTTATTTTTTCTACGCCATACTCGTAGATATATCCGTAGCCACCCAATGCCTGCATGGCATCATCGGCAGCCTTATTGGCAATTTCAGTGGCAAATAGTTTGGCGATGGAGCCCTCCACTTCCAGATCTTGTTCTCCGGCGTCGAGTCTTTCGGCCACCTCATCAATATAGGTCGCGGCCGCCGCCAGCCGAACAACATGGGGTACAACCAGCTTGTGCGTAAATCCCTGTTTTTCCGACAGTGGTGTTTTGAATTGAATCCGTTCTTTGGCGTAGGGTATAACGATATCGAGGGCAGCCTCCCCTCCGCCAAGGGCCATGGATGCGACCATCAATCGAGTATATCCGAATACCTTGCTGGCCTGTTTCAGTCCCTGTCCGGTTACACCGCCAATAACATTTTCCACCGGTACAAAAACATCCGTAAAGGTTAGGGGCGAGGTATTTGAAGCACGGATACCATGTTTTTCTTCACCCTTTCCCCGAATGAAGCCTTCTGTATCTTTTTCAATGATAAAAAAAGTCGCTCCTTCGGGGGTATTGCCCAGCAACGTGATGAAATCTGCATACCCGCCAGTTGAAATAAACTGCTTGCTACCATTTATCTTATAGCCGGTGATTTCTCCGGCTTCATCCGTCACCGGTTCAGCCTTGGTTTTTATGGCGGCGACGTTACTACCCGCATCTGGTTCAGTTACTGCATAAGCAACAAGCGCCTCTCCAGCGGCAATTTTACCAAGCCATTTTTGTTTCTGTTCTTCAGTGCCTGCTACGATGATCGGGTCTGCGCCGAGTTGAATGGCAAAAAAAGCGGTGGTGATACCCAAACATATCTTGGCCATCTCCCGGGTTACCGCGCAGCTATCCCGCGCACCGCCACCGAGTCCGCCATAGGCTTCTGGAATCATTAATAATTGTAGGCCGATCTCCGGCCCCAGCATCTCCCGAATCGTTTCTTCAGGAAAAATCTCTTCACGATCAAATTCGAAAATTTTTTCTTGCGTCAGAAGTCGCTTTTTTAGCTGGCCGATGGTGTCCAGAACCATTTGTCTGGATTCAAGATCCAATCCCATTAAGACGCCTTTTGATGCGGTCTCATATTCAGCCATAGATATTTATTCCTCGGTTTTTATTACCTTTCGCCCTTTATAATAACCGCAGCCAGGGCAGGCATGATGAGGCAACCTAGCCTCGCCGCACTCCGGACAGGTCGACAAATTCGGCGCGGTTAGTTTCTGATGTGTTCGCCGTTTATCCCGTTTTGATTTTGATTTTTTTCTCTTCGGTACTGCCATAAGTAATCTCCTAACTATAAGAAATATTTATAAATTTTATATTTCTTATACTCCGATTTTTAAGTGCGCCTCTAGTAATTTAAATCCCCGGGATTGTCAAGTGTTTTCATCGTGTTGGTTGATTTTATGCTCTTGTGCTCTCAATCCAACTGTGTTATGGAGATCTGCCGTGGGATAATTCGGCGGGTAATTGATAAGAACTTGTAATTATTATATATATTATGCCGATCTAAGGCTTTGGTTCAACGCCGGTATTTATCTTCGCTTTTGCGCAGCAGATCAT
>WOR8_10006045_pt1 | contig 11641 bp, 5 predicted proteins | sample DeeMarSeWOR38_10_FD_19890 | JGI IMG/M metagenome (IMG submission 19890) | reverse complement strand
ATAAATTATTTTGACAAAAATGCAATAATATTTAAACTTTTTCCGGTCTGATTTTCCATCTAAAGAGAGGATCAACATATTCGTTGCCGACCATCCCCCGCAGCATCACATATTATTTTGTCAATAGCATCTTACGGGTCAATATATGGTCCTCTGATTTGAGACGATAAAAATATATCCCCGAAGGTACAGCAATACCTGCTTTATTTTTCCCATCCCAGCTGATTTCATGGTTACCTGCTTTTTTATACCCGTTCATCAGGGTTCGTATTTTCTGCCCGAGTGTATTATACACTGTGAGTTGTACCATCCCACCGGATTCAAGCTGGTAAGGAATTATTGTATTTGGATTGAATGGATTTGGATAATTCTGATAGAGCACGAAATTAGCTGCAACCTCCTCTCCGATATCCGGAAGATCACTGGCTAAAAGATCGTACTTTGCGAGTCTGCCGGCAGGAATCCCTTCAACCTGCGTAAACTGGCCGCCTACATACATGGCATTACCGCTCACTGTTATCGACTGGACACCTGCGTTTGTTCCGCCACCCAGAGGTTCCCAGCTTTCACCGTCCCATTTGGCGATATAACTTTTCGCAGTATTTATCCCTCCAAAAGTAAAAAAGCCTCCTGCATAAACATCGGTTCCGACAATTTCGATATCATTCACCGGAAGATTAAAGCCTGTACCCATAGATTCCCAGTTGCTGCCGTTCCATTTGGCAATTTTATCTGCGGATGCATCACCCCCCGCATTATTAAAACCACCGCCTGCGTAAACATTCTCTCCATCTACAGCAATCGTAAACACATTACTGGCCAGCCCCGTACCAAAGGCTTCCCAGCCGCTGCCGTTCCATTTGGCGATCCGGTTGGCGCTGGTATTGCCTCCGGCATTGAAAAAATTTCCCCCTACATATACCTCACTCCCACTTACAGTGACCGCATTGACTTCGCTGTTCAACCCGGTTCCCAGTGCCTCCCAGCTGCTGCCGTTCCATTTTCCGATGCGGTCAATATTTTCATCGCCGCCAATATCTGTGAATCTGCCGCCAACATAGATATCACTGCCGTCTGCTGCAATAGCATATACAATATCATTCAAACCGGGTCCGAGCGCTTCCCAACTGCTGCCATTCCATTTGGCAATATAATCTGCCTCATCAATACTATCCGCATCCGTAAAATTGCCTCCTGCGTAAACATCATCCCCTGCAATACAAATGGTCCAGACCTCATTATTCAGACCATTTCCCAGTGGCTCCCAGCTGGTTCCGTTCCATTTAGCAATATTGTCACCCCCTTCATTGCCACCGGCATCAGTAAATCGCCCCCCGACATATATATCGGTGCCATTTACCGCAACGGTATAGATCTGATCATTCAATCCGGTTCCGAAGGAATTCCAGAAAATGCCATCCCAGCTGGCCAGATAGTCAGCGTTATCATTCCCTCCGCCATCGGTAAAATTACCTCCTATATATATGGATTCCGGGCCGAGTGCCATTGTCCCTACCACGCCGTTCGCTCCTTTACCTACCGGAACCAGTTCAGCGCCATCCCAGAAAACAATGTAATCTGCATCGGGAATATCACCGGCATTGACAAAATTACCGCCGATATAAAGACCTCCGTCCTCGGGAAGCAGTGTCAGTAAATCCGCGGGGCCCAGATTGTCGACCACCGATTCCCATTCCCCATAGTTCCATTTGGCAAGATAGGTGGTATTGGCCACCCCCCCGGCAGTGGGAAATGATCCGCCTACATACAACCCTGTCTCTGTTACCGCCAGTGCGCGCACCCAGCCGTTCACCCCGGCACCAACCGCCTCCCAGCTGCTGCCGTTCCATCTGGCCAGGTAATCGGGTTTGGTTTCGGCACCGTTGCCGTCCCAGAATGTTCCCCCGGCATACAGGCCATCAGGTGCAACGGCCAGTATATCGGGTGATGTAATCTCACTTGCCCCAAATCCGGACCATGTGCTGCCATCCCATTTGGCAATGTACTTTATGTTGGTACTATCACCTACTCTGGTAAAGTTGCCACCAATAATGACATCGTTGCCATCTGTGACAATTGTAAATACAGGAAGATTAACCCCTTTTTCAAGCGCTTCCCAATCACTGCCGTTCCACTTTGCGATAAAATCGCCATTGACATTCCCGCCGGCATCGGTAAACTCACCGCCAACATACAGTTCATCGTTCAACATAGCCATCGTATGCACCATCCCGTTCAGCCCGGTACCCAGTGCTTCCCATCTTTCACCATTCCATTTTGCAATGTAATCGGCATTCTCTTCATCTCCTGCGTTTGTGAACAATCCGCCGATATAGATTGCACCTTCAGTTATAACGATTGCTTTGACCTGATTGTTGAGGTTTGACGGCGTACCGCCAATGGGCGACCAAAACCCGCTATCCGCGGCTATATGAGCCGGATAGCTGCCTTCTGAAATTGTACCGGTTCGGGCAGGCTGCGCATGTATCTTCTCAAGTGCAGACAAAAGAACCATAATAAATATGAAAAGCAGTGCTGGTCTCATTTGAGTTTCCCCCTGTTTGTAAAACCCAATGATTAATTAAAGTCGCTTTATTGTTTTTGTTTGTCAGTTTGTCAGAATACGTGATTCACGAAAAAATAAACGCAGTTTTTGGGAAATGTAATCCCCGGTGTGGGCAATTAAATTTTTTGCATCCCAGGAACCGGTGATGAGAATAACAGGTTGACAGTTACCAAATCGTTTATCGAAAAAATTACCTAAGAAGGAATATTTTACCTTAAGAATACATCAGGTGAAGTGATGCCAATTTTGCCTGTGGTCCCTTCAATCTCCTGAAACCAGTCGATCATTCCAAGAATTGCCGGTATTCCGGCACTTTCGTGCGTACCCCCTTCAATGGTGATCAGTTCGATACTGACCGCAGATTGACTTTTGAGATTTTCCAAAGCTGTGAGTGCATTGCTGTAAGGAACCGCTTCATCCGCATCGCCATGAAAAAAACGGATCGGGGTCACCGGTGACCAGTCGAGCAGCGTATTTTCTGTTGCGGCATCCAGAACATCTGTTTCATTACCGGACAGATATGCATCGATAAATTCCGGTTTTAGCAGCGCCCTTAGCTCCACTGGCAGCTGCCGGTTGATATCACCGTATGACGTTGAGCCGTCAAACAGCCCCGGCATCATCGCCCCGTAAGGCTCCCGGAACATATCGTTAAGACGGTTCCATCCGTAGATCTTATCGTAAGCGGTCAGCAGAAAAGCAATGTATGCCGGATTATCATAGTATTGATTCTGTAAAACACTTTCAAACGTGCCGAGCAGGTCATAAGGTCCGGCCATAGGTGCAACCGCGGTCAGTTGAAATTCACCGGCGTAATCCTCTTCAATTTCCTTTTGGGTCGCCAGGGTGGCATAACCGCCTTCCGAATAACCGGTCAGATATATGTCGTCTGTCAGCGTAATAGTTGCATTCTGCGCGTGCCGACGGGTAGCGCGCAGCATATCGATAACCGCCAGTGCAAGCGAATGCGCGTGAACATACGGGTGGAACATATCGGATACACCGAAACCGGTATAATCCGGTACATTTGTCAGATAGCCGAGGGATGCGGCCATGACCCCCACTACCCCTTCCACGCTGTTTAGCGCACTGACTGAGGCGACTTCGTCTCTTCCGGTGACGGTGCCATGTTGTACCGACAGGAGTGGCATCGGACCGGAGGTTACCGGAACCATCAGCGCACCCGAAGCATGCACCGGCAGGTCCGTTGTTGTGACCGTCTGATATTCCATTTTGTAAACTTTCACCGGATAGGAGAACACCAGATCATGATCAATGCCATAAAAATCCAATACCAGTCCGATCTGTTCGGGTGTAAAAGTACCGGTTTCAACAAGACTATATACATAGCCCCGTTCCTGGACCTCGGGCTCTGTGGGCGGGGCCACTGAATTTTCGCAGCTGGCCAGCAGGAAAAATACCAGCATTACGGTGCTGTATTTCAAAAAAGATATCTTGATCATCATTTTAGCCCCTGCAATCGTTCACCGGTTGAATGTATAGAAAATATTACGCCGGCGCTACCTAAATGTTTCTCGATGGTTTTCCGAGCGAGAAAGTACCCGGGCAATGTGCCGCGGCAGGAGTTTGATCGCCACTCTGCGTTTGAGCTTTATATCCTGCGCCAGGTAAACAACCCCCATCCCACCCTCACCGAGCTTTTTGACTATCTTATAATGAAGAATATTTTTACCGATCATCATTTATTTTATCTGTTGTTGCAGGTTTACTAATTTTGAGCGGGGAAATTCATACGTTCAAGCAAACTCAGGTAGCGGGGATCCTTATTGATTTTTTTCCAGAAAAATTTTCCATCCAAAAATATCATTGGCATGAGTGAAGAACGTATTTCAAAACTTTTTTCCAGATATTGAAACATTTTATCTTGATCACCAACCAGGAAAAACATATCAGCCAAAGCATAAGGGTCAATAAAAGTTAGTTCTGCCTGGCTCTGTAATCTCGCAATCGTCTCTTTTATACGACCCTCATCACCGCACATATAAGCGATTTGAGCAAGCCAACTCTGTGCCAACGGACTTGGCAGTTTACCGGCAAGTAACTCATCTGCCCGAGCCAAAGCATACGTTGCATTTTCTTTATCACCCATAAGAGCACAAGCCATCCCCAGCTTAATATTGCCCCAAACCCATGTCGGATTAAGATCAATTGCTTTACGAAATTCGACTGCGGCTTCAGAAAGCCGGCCCGTTGCCAGAAGGCTCCACCCCACCTGGTGTGTCCCATAAACGGACAGTGGGTCCAGCGATTGTGCGATTCTTGCCTCGGCAATCGCTTTATCCAGATCGCCCATGGCCAATAAAAAGTTTGAATATTCGCGGTGTGCTAAATCACTTCCCGGATTGAGCTCAATAGCTTTCCGGTAGCCTTCTTCCGCTGCTGACCAGTCCCAATCAAAATACAGTGCGATCTCGCCTGCTAATATATGGACCTCAGATAAACCTGGGTCCAGATCTATCGCTTTTTTCAGAGATGCTTTTGCCAGTGGAACAATTTCATCACGGTCTCTCGAATTGAGCCAGGCCTGGCTCACATAGCTTTCACCGAGTCCGGCATGAGCAACGGCCAGGCGGGGCTCGCGTTCGATGGCCTGGCGGAAAAATTCCTGGGCGCGGGCGGGGCCGTCATCCGTCGTCCCCAGCATAATGTATCTGCCACGGAGATAGAGATCATAGGCCATCGGATCAATATCGGTATCATCCTGATTGTCATCCGAATCATCCCGGGCAAACCTCATTTTGAGTTTATCACCGATTCTCTTAACGATATCCCGTTCAACGGTAAGGATGTCTGTTCTGTTACGTTCAAAACGATCCCCCCACAATTGCCGCCCATCATCCACGTCAAGTAATTCCACATCCACCAGGAGATTTTCACCCCGGATATCCAGGTGGCCGGTCAAAACCGACCGGACAGCCAGCTGACGACCGGCAGACAGGGGATCATGATCGCCCTCTTTAAACCGGGCAATGCTGTGACGCGACATGACTTTCAGACCGGTGAGTTCTGAAAGACGGTTGATGAGATTCGCCGTGACCCCGTCACTGAGATATTCCGTATCAGGATCCTGACTGGCATTGACGAATGGCAGAACTGCCAGGGAATCGATCTTTTTATCACCGGTAAAAATAAAATACCCGGCGATGCTCAGCAAAGTGATCAATACGGCCGCCACGATATAAGGTACCCGGATTCGGAGACCGTTTTTATTGTTGGGAACTTCAGCAGTTGTACCTGCTGCGGAAGCTGTTTTGCTGTCTGAGGCAGTCGAGGTGGATTGAAAATTTAGTTTTTTTAGATCCTCTGCCATTCCCGCGACCTGTTGGTACCGGTCCCCGGTACTTTTGGCCAGCGCTTTACCAAGAATATTCTCCAATTCAGCCGGCAAATCGGATCGGAAGGTATGAACCGGTTCAAAAGGTTCATTGACGATGCAATAGATGATCGCCTGTTCATAATCACCTTTAAAGGGCTGCCGGCCCGTCAGCAATTCGTATAACAATACGCCAAAGGACCAGATATCGGTTCGCTGATCGACCACCTCACCCCGCGCCTGCTCCGGGGACATATAGGCGATGGTTCCGACAGTTGTCCCTATCTGAGTAAGTTGTGCTGTACCATGTACCTTGGCCAGGCCAAAATCCATGATCTTCACCTGCCCTTTTTCCGTGATCATAATATTGGATGATTTGATATCCCGGTGCACGATCCCCTTTTCATGGGCGGCCTGCAGGCCAGCGGCGATTTGGATGGCCATGTCAACGCAGTCGGCAGGAGGCAGTTGGCGGTCGGCAGAAATTTTTTCCTGAAGGGTTTGGCCTTCGATGTATTCCATGACAATAAACACATCATCTTCACTGTGTTCAATGGCATGGATGGTGGCAATGTTGGGATGGTTTAATGCAGCAGCCGCTTTTGCCTCGATCTCAAAGCGTTTACGTTCGTCGGAATTCGAGGCAATATTGCGTGGTAAAAATTTGATGGCTACCTTGCGTTCGAGCTTTGTGTCTTCCGCCAGGTAGACGATTCCCATGCCCCCTTCGCCGAGCTTTTCGATGATATTGTAATGCAGAATTTTTTTACCGATCATATATTATTTCTTTGAATAAAGTGATATTTATTTCTCAACGGGGCCCACGTATTTATCCAGCCAATTGAGCGTTTCCTTGATCAACTCCTGACGCGGGACGGAATGGCCATTGTCATAGACCATCCATTTTTTGTGTTCGATCGGAGTACCCAAAAGCTGATAAAGTGGCCGCTGTGATGCCTCGAGGGAGACCACATCATCAAACTTGCCGTTCAGCATCAGCACCGGCATGGTCACTCTCGGGGCAAAATTCAGAGGATCCACTTCGGGCAGAAATTTGTGCAGGGATAAACCGGCCACATAAAGCACACCCGTTTTGAGCCGATCTTCCACACCTAATATCATAGGTGCCATAAATCCGCCCATACTGAATCCGTAATAGCTTAATTTATTTTTATCGATATCATCCCTTGTGATCAGATAATCCACAACACGCTGTAAATCCTGTACCATATTTATTATCAGATCTCTGTGTAAAATGGGAAATTCCCAGACATTTTCCTTGACATATCGTTCATATGTTCCTTTATATACCGGATAAATTACCGCACGCCCTGATTTCGGGAAGAAATCAATCTGCCTGAAGTCTCTCAGCTTTTTACTGGAAAACGTTTCGGTCGCACCCGAACCCGGAAAATATATAACCGTTTGATACGGTGGCCTGGTGTTTCGCGGCAGAAAGAGAAATATCTTTATTTGCTCATCATTATAGGCCGCATCTACCGTTACGGTCTGTTTTATCCACTCCGCGCTGCTTTCATCCACTTCCTGGATCTTGGCATTCAAGGGTATTTTTGCATAGGAGTACATGTCTATTAAATCCCTGAACCTGGTATCGGAAACCGGCTTTTCCTGTTTCAGATCGCGTCTTTCCCGTTTTATTGGCTTTAATATATCATCGGTGGTTTTTGATGTCGGTAAATATTTCATACAGCGAAAACCATTAGTCGGCAAACGATCAAAAGGTAACTGAGCGAAATCATCACTGAACAGATACTCAGGATCTTTCCACCCGCCACCAAGGAGGTATCGTTTTTCAGTACCGGCGATTTTATTCCAGCACCACTCGCTTACGTTCCCGGCCATATCATAGGTTCCGAATCGATTCATACTGCCGCTTGAACCCACGGCAGACGCACCGGTCCCATTAAGATTGCTGAGCGGCACGATCTCCGGCTGGTGGAATGTCGCGGCTGTATACTGCCAATGATGATAAGACGGCAGACTTTTTCCTGCATACTCAGCATAAGCGGCTGCTTCATACCAGCTGATTCCGGATACGGGAAAATCGTCCTGACCTGCCGGATAGTCACCCACTTCCCAGGTCGCAGGACCGGTAACCCCCGTTTTGTCTTTAAACAGGTCGATCGCTTCTTCCCGGGACAGCAATTTTCCATTTTTAACTATATCGTGTTTCCAGTATGCTTTATTCTGGTATCCCCCCTGATCGATAAATTTCTTATAGGCGCGATTGGTTACTTCATACCGGTCGATCAGGAATTCACCCAGTTCTTCTGATCCGGATACTTTTACCATTTCTACCGGTAATTCATCCTCTGTGTTCAAAGCGTACTCATATCCTTTAATGGAAGTCCAGATCCAGATAATATCCCGGACGGTTCGATAACCGGATTTCTCGAATTTAACTCTTAAAAGAGATATCGGCAGTCTGATACTATCTATCGGCGTTTGACCCAGATGGTGCCAGACCGAATCCGGATTTCCGTATGGTTTTATATATAAATCGGCACCGGGAGGATCTGTCTTAAACCTGGTAAAAGTGGTATATTTAGCCTGGACATTTTCAAAAATCGGATCATCCGCGAGGTATTCTTTTGCCTGTTGCCCGAGTTCGTACGCCTGCCAGGATTGTAAGCCCTCACCTGTCCAGGGCATATCATCGGCCAGTTTTTCGATCTGCGGCAGCAGCACTTCCCGGGCATGGTTCAGAGCCATTTGACGGGTGTACATTTTATAGCCCAATATGCTGAGAATTATGACCAGAATTGCAAATGCCGTTATTGTTTTAATATTTATAAATCCTGTTTTGACCTTGTTATCCTCGGGTGTTGAGATTATAACGGTTTGCGATGATCCCACCAGCTGTTTTAAATCATGTAAAATTTCACCGGCATTATCATAGCGGTCATCCGGATTTTTTTGCAGCGATTTCTGTATGATATTTCTTAATGTCGGAGGGATATCATCACCATATGCATCCAGGTTTGGCGCTTCATTTATTATCGAATAAATGACCGCCTGGTCATAATCCCCTTTAAAAGGCAGCGCACCGGTCAGCAATTCATACAGCACCACACCAAAAGACCAGATATCCGCTTTCTGATCTGTCCCCTCTCCACGTGCCTGTTCCGGAGACATATAAGCAGCCGTTCCCACGGTGGTACCCTTTTGCGTCAGCTGGGCCGAACCGCGGAATTTGGCCAGACCAAAATCCATTATTTTTACATCATCCTTTTCCGTGATCATGATATTCGTGGATTTAATATCACGGTGGACGATCCCTTTTTCATGGGCCGCCTGCAGTCCCTTCGCAATCTGAATGGCGATCTCGATGCGGCGGGCCAGAGGCTGCTGATCATTTTCAATTGCCGTTTCTTCGTGCTGAGACGATTCAAATGAATCCCTAATAAATTGACGTAATTCCTGGCCATCAATATATTCCATGACCAAAAACATTTCAGAACTGGTCTCTTCTATGGCATAAATGGTCGCAATATTGGCATGATTGAGCGCCGCAGCAGCCTTTGCTTCCACCACAAAGCGTTTGCGTTCATTCGAATTTTCAGCGATTTTATTCGGAAGGAACTTAATCGCGACATGCCTTTCCAGTTTGGTGTCTTCGGCCAGATAGACCACGCCCATCCCGCCTTCACCAAGTTTTTTGATAATTTTATAATGCAGTATTTTTTTGCCGATCATATATCTCTCATTTGTTAAAAATCATGTCCAGTTCAGCGGTCCAGTTATAGATCATATTAAAGGCATTCAACTGTGCCTGGGCACCGGTATTCCGTATCATGACAAACCGTTCTCCATCCGGCACCATAGGCCGGTGTGTATACAACCGTATTCACACCCTGCCATGCCAGACCACGATAGGCCTGTTTCTGGTAAATCACATCAACGGTTCCGGTGATAACAGATACCCGTTTAAGCTGACCAGCTGCGTTAAAAGCAAGCCAGTTGCCGTCAGGCGAAAATGACGGTTCTCCGCTGACATTGCCCAGTCCTTCAAATTTTCTGACCTTAAAATCTTTCAGAGATTTTAAATAAAGTGTAGTGTTCAATCCTTCAACCACAAAATAGGCAATCGTTCTGCCATCGGGAGAGATGGCAATCACCTGCTGATCAGACCGCAGGATCTGTTCTTTTTCCCCTTCAAGCGCAGAAATATTAAAATACAGATCTTCATCAGGCCCGGAATAAAAATTAATGATCAACAGAACAGCGGAAACTACAAAAAGCAGTAAAAACGACGTCAGCAAAAGTATATTCTTATAACTGAACCGGATTTTATCATCAGCAAGTAAAGGTTTAATATTGGCAGACGGTTTTGAGGATTGCTTGATACGCGAGAAACCGCTGTCTTCCAGATTGACCGCATTCAGGTCAATAATCAGATCAGCGGCAGTCTGGTAACGCTCCGATGGACTTTTAGCCATTAACTTGCTGACCATCCATTCCAGAGACATAGGTACGCCGGTCCGGATAGCCGTCAAGGGCTCAGGTTCTTCATTCTGAATGGCATAAAATATTGCGCGGTCATAATCTCCGGCAAAAGGGAGCCGGCCGGCGATCATCTCATACAGCACTACGCCCAGTGACCACAGGTCACTGCGCTGGTCAACTTCCTCCCCATTGACCTGCTCCGGACTCATATAGGCGACCGTCCCGACCGTACTGCCCATTTGTGTCAGTTTGGTGGACATGGATGTTTTCGCCAGACCGAAATCAAGAATCTTGGCCTGCTTTTCCGGACCGATAATGATATTGGAACTTTTTATATCGCGATGAACGATCCCCTTGGCATGTGCCGCCTTCAATCCTCCAGCTACCTGAATGGCAATCTGAAGGGCCTCAGCCAACTTCATCGGTCCCTTTTCAATGTGATGATTGAGTGTCTGGCCCTCCACATGCTCCATTACAATAAAGGGCGTATGCTCATATTCATTTATTTCAAAAACCGTGGCAATATTTGCGTGGTGCAATGATGCCGCTGCTTTGGCTTCACGCGTGAAACGGGCCCGGTCATCGGCCGACACCAGTAAATGCGGCGGCAGCATTTTTAATGCAACAATTCGGTTCAGTCTGGTATCCTCTGCCTTATAAACAATACCCATACCACCCCGCCCCAGCTCTTCCAGAATCTGGTAATGAAGAATTTTTTTACCTTTCAAATGCGCAACTCCTGTCAGAAACCCGCCATGCTGTGCATATAATTTTTGTAATTATAAACTGTCACTTCCTGATACCTTTTACGCAACGAAATTTTGAAGATAAGAATTTCAAAATGTATGCAGGCGTAAGAAACCTACAACGCACATTATCACCACTTTATTTTTGTCCGAACAAATATTTTCAAAGAACCGGATTTGCCTCAGCCTTCCGGAAGCCTAAACCAATATAGATTATCGGTGCCTATGACCGCTACCGCGACCGAAAGATCTGTGCCTGGAAGTGATTATATATTTAAAATAATATTAATTATATTAATATATATTTGCTATAATATTAATTTATTTAATATTTATATTAACTTTTTTAATATTCTTTCGTATATTAAACAAAAAAGAAGGATAGACACATGAAACATGACTGGCAGGAACTTACCCGTATCACACGCGGGGATGAGATCGTCATCGAACAGGTTGGCCTGGTGAAACAGGGTATCTCCATCAAAGGCGCGTTTGATCTGCCGCCGCTGTCCCGGTTGACCTTTGAAG
>WOR8_10006038_pt1 | contig 11647 bp, 7 predicted proteins | sample DeeMarSeWOR38_10_FD_19890 | JGI IMG/M metagenome (IMG submission 19890) | reverse complement strand
CGCCCAGGGTCATCAGATTCAAGGTAAAGCCGCCGAAATACATCAGGGCAAAGGTGGCGACGATAGAAATCGGTATGGTGGTGGTGATGATGGCGGTGTTGGGTATATTGCGAAGAAACAGCAAAAGCACCAGGACGGCCAGCGCGCCGCCGTAAAGAATCGTGGTTCCGACATTGGTAATGGAGCGTTTAATATAATCGGAGGTATCAATAATGGGCGTGATCTGAATTTGGGGAATATCGGCATTGATACGTTCAAGTTCTCTGAGCACCCCGGCGGCAACTTCAACGGTGTTTTTGCCCGATTGTTTGTTGACGGACAACCGGATACCGGGCTGGCCGTTTACCCGAACAATCCGGGTAACTTTTTGCCAGGTATCGTCAACCGCAGCAATCTCTTTGAGCTGAATGGGGGCCGTCTGCCGAATGGCCACCACCGTGTTGCGAAGTTGATCCAGATTCGTGTAGATCCCGGGGGTTCGAATGGTAATATCCATTAATCCCTGCTCGATGGTTCCGGCCGGCAAATTGATGTTTTCGTCTTTAATGCGGTTGAGAATCTGGTCGATCGGCAAACCCAGGGCTTTGAGTTTTTCAGCATTGAGGTTCACATGAATCTCCCGATCGAGTCCGCCGCGGATATCCAGGGAGGCCACACCGGGAACGCGCTCGATACGGTATTTCACCTGATGGTCGATGATATTGCGCATCTGGATAAGATCCAGATTTCCGGAAACACCCAGGATCAGAATCGGAAAACTCGCCAGATCGAACTTGCGCAGTCTGGGGCGCTCGGAATCTTCCGGAAGACGATTAATGATACGGTCTAAACGATCGCGGATATCATTGGAGGCCGCATCCAGGTCGGTGCCCCAGACAAAGGTTACCCGCACGTCGCTGCGGCCTTCGGCCGATACCGAGGAAACTTCTTCCACTCCCGGCACCGCACTCATGGCCTCCTCGATGATCCGGGTAATCAGTTCCTCTGTTTCTTCCGGACTGGCGTTTTCATATTCGGTTGAAATGCTCAGGGTGGGATAGGTGATATCGGGCATCAGATCAATGGGAAGGCGTTGGAAAGAAACGATGCCCACAATAATGACGATCAATGCAACCATAACGGTCAGCACCGGGCGATGGACGGCAAAACGGGAGAGGTTCATGGTCTTGCTCCGGTCCCAGGCTTCTGAGGGTGCTGCGCGCCCGGTGGGCCGGATTTTCGAGGTGTGCGGTCCCCGGGGGTTTCGTCCGGCAGAATGATGTTGCCGCCGTCTTCGAGCAAATGCTGACCGAGCGTGACCACCGCATCGGATAGCGGCGGATTTAAGATCTCGGCCTGGGCGCCGTTGACGATGCCCAGTTCAACGGGAACGAAATGGGCCTTTTTTTCTGAGCGATCCACCTCAAAAACGCCCTGTTGCCCGTTTCGTTTAACCAGGGCCGCGATCGGAACCACCGTCACATTTTCATGCTGCTCAAATTCAATCTGCACCCGCACAAACATTCCCGGTTTCAACAGCATTTGATCGTTGGAGATTTCGATCTCAATTCTGGCCTCGCGGGATTTTTCCATCAAAAGGGGGGCAATGCGGACGACCCTGCCGCGAAACGTTCGGCCGGGAAAGGCATCGGTGCTGATCAGCGCTTCCAATCCCGTTCGGATTTTGGGATAATCGCGTTCGATGACATTAATGACGGCGATCAGGTTCCCGATATTCAATATGGAGACAATCGGCGTATTGGGAGCCAGCATGGCGCCCTCGTCCACGTAGCGCTCGCCCACCACCCGATGGTTGGCGGCGCGATTCTCAGGCACCTTGATTTGGGTATAGGAAAGCCGGACTTTGGCCATCTCCAATGCCGCCTTCTTCTGGGACACCTGCGCCCGGGCGACTTTGAGTTTGGCCTGCTGACCGTTGAATTCGGATTTTGCAGCATCCAGTTCAGATTCGGATGCGATCTTTTTTTCGCGCAATGCCACCGTTCTTTGATATTCACGCTTGGCGTTCTGAAGGGCGTTGTCGCGTTCCTCAAAATTGGCCTGGGCGACCTCGAGCTCGGCAATCGCCTGGTTGACCTGCTGACGGTATTCCTCATCATCCAATACAGCCACCAGTTGAGCGCCCTTGATGGTATCGCCGATGTTGACCAGGATTTTTTCCAGTCTTCCGGCAATTTTGGGTGCCACCTTGAACTCGGACAGGGGCAGCAAGGACCCGGTAAATTGTCCGATTTCACGGATAGATGTTTTCTGCACGGGGGCAATTTCGACAGCCACTGTGACATTACGGCGTCGCTGGTTCAATTCTTTGCCGGAAACGGAGGCCTTTTTGTATATTTGCCATCCCAAAAGACCGATGCCGATGATCAAGATCGCGATGGTAAAAATTTTTTTCATTTTGTGTTGGCCGAGTCAACGGCCACCCGCTTTGCGGGTGGCCTGGATTTTACCGCCTGCGACGGTAAAATCCAGGGGCGCGAAGTGCCCCTATCGTTGTGGTTTGGGAAAACCGAATTCAGTTGTTCGTTTTTCGGATTATATATTTTTTCGCCGCATTAAGACAATCAAAAAATGACCTGGACACATAAAAGGGGGCGCCAATACCGCAAACCACAAAATAGCCCGGTTGCCTTGTTCATAATTCGCATCGCAAGCCCTTTGACAAAAATATGTATTAAATTCAATTTAATTTCAAGGGGGAGCATTGTAATCTATGGCGTTTTGTTTCAAGACTTGACTTTTTTAAACAATTCGGCGTAATTAAAGGCTTCGAGAATTTTTGAGCTGCTGTCAAGATCGCAACTCAAAAATTCACCTGGCAAATGGCGGTTTTTTAGCGTAACTCTGTTAATTCATTAATCAACCATCTGGAGGAATATTATGAGAAGAAGAGAGTTTATTAAGAAAGCTGGTGCTGGAGCGATTGCTGCTGGAGCCCTGATTGCAGGAGCTCCTGCTGTACATGCACAAAAGACGATTGAAATTACAATGGTTACCACGTGGCCCCGGGATTTTCCCGGTCTGGGTACAGGTGCACAACGGTTTGCAAAGCGATTGTCGGATATGACCAATGGTCGGATGAAAGTGAACTATTTTGCCGCTGGTGAACGGGTAAAGGCATTTGATTCCTTCGATGAGGTTGCTTCTGGCAATGCGCAGATGTATCATGGCGCCGATTATTACTGGAAAGGCAAGCACCCGGGTTGGGCGTATTACTGCGGTGTTCCGTTTGGTTTAACCTACAACGAAATGAACGCCTGGATTCGCTTCGGTGGCGGCCAGGAATTATGGGATGAACTGGGTGCCGGTTTTGGCGTCAAAGGGCTCATGTGTGGTAACACCGGCTCGCAGATGGGCGGGTGGTTTCGCAAGGAAATCAACTCTCCTGATGATCTGAAGGGGCTCAAAATACGTATGCCCGGCCTTGGCGGCGATGTCATGGCCAAGCTCGGTGCCTCCCCTGTTTCCATTCCCGGTGGCCAGATTTATGAAAACCTGATTGCCGGATCAATTGATGCGACCGAATGGGTCGGCCCCTGGAATGACGGCTTCATGAAGTTATATGAAGCCGCCAAGTATTACTATTACCCGGGCATGCATGAGCCAGGATCGATGCTTGCGCTCGGCATGAACAAAAAATGGTGGGAGGGTCTTACAAAATCCGACCAGCTGATTATTGAATCGGCCGCATCCATGGAAAATGATGTCATGATGGCTGAATTCAATTCAAGAAATGGCGAAGCCCTTGCCAAACTGGTCAATGAGCAAGGCGTTAAACTGCGCGAATTTAACGATGATATCTACGATGCTTTTGGTGAAGCATCTGCGGAGGTATATGCAGAGACGAGAAAACACAGTAAATTGGCAGCAAGAATCCATGACAGTTTCGCCAGCGCACGCAAAGAGGTTGGCGGCTGGATGAAGATCTCCGATCAAGCTTACCTCAATAAGCGTAACCGTGTACTGGGTCTCTGATCGATACCTATAAAGCGCCCATTGAAATATGGTACCCCTTGGGGTACCATATTTCTCATTTTTATGGGATGTTTCATATAGCAAGTTTGGCTGTCCAACTTCCGACAGCTGTAATATAACAGTCCATCTGCTACCGGATATGGAAACAGTTCACAGCTCATGAGCCCATCAGACATTGCCGTTACAAATGATGTATCAGGCGCTGCTAACGAGAACGATGCTTCTGGTCATAAAGGCATCATTTTGCTGATACGAACATTTGCAGTATCGATCGTCGCGATCATGCTGCTTTTTTTAATTAACAACTACCTGAATTTCTGGCGGCAATGGCCGGGACTGCCCTCTCTTTTTTCACACTATGGCTGGTTTGGTCTGGAAGCCCTGAGCACCCCCCTCGCGGATGATCAGATTACAAAAGGGTGGCTTCAGCTTCTGAGTTACCTGGGAGCGGTTGCGCTGGTTGTCCTTTATGTCCTGTGGACTCCCAAACGGTCCCTGCGCTCGGATGCGGCCTTACTGACCGGGTTTGCGGCCTATATCATTCGTGCGGCCTTCTGGATCGTGCTGATTGTCGGCCTGGTCGATATCCTCATCTCTTTTCTCAGGGTGGAGAACATCCTACCACCATTAGTGGGTGATGATTTATCCCAGGCCCTTGGGCGCCCGCAATTTCGCGGCATTTATGTGCATTATCCATTGATCCTCGTATCCTTTGTCATCGCTTTTTTTAACCGATCTCTGGGATTTACCTGGCTGGCCTTTCTGGTCGTACTGGCAGAGTTCCAGATTGTCATTTCCCGATTTGTTTTTTCCTACGAACAGCCTTTCATGGGAGATCTCGTCCGTTTCTGGTATGCGGCCTTATTTCTTTTTGCCAGTGCCTATACGTTGGTTCATGAAGGCCATGTTCGTGTCGATGTTTTTTATTCGCGTTTCACCAAACGCAGCAAGGCATGGTCCAATGCGGTCGGCACCGTGTTGTTGGGCCTGCCATTGGGGTGGATTATCCTCGTGACCGGTATGTGGGATAGAACCAGTAGTATCAACAGTCCGGTATACAGTTTCGAAGTTTCGCAATCCGGTTATGGATTGTATGTGAAGTATCTGATGGTGGGGTTTTTAGCCGTTTACGCGGTGTCTATGATTATACAATTTTGCAGTTACCTGCTCGACAGGGTCGCTGACCTCCGTCAAGAACCGGCTGGTGATCAGTCCGCCGGTGGGTCCTAAAACGAAAATAAAATAAAAAGGGTCGCTACATGGAAGTCGTCTTTCTTGTTATTCTTCTTCTGGCGATGATGGTTGCGCTTTCTTCCGGTTTCCCGGTTGCCTTCTCATTGCCGGGAGCTGCCGTTTTATCCATTGGATTAGCAGCGCTATGCGGTTATCTGTTTGCAGGCGATTCCAGCGCCTTCTTTATAGAAGGAGGCCCCGTACAGTGGCTCAGTGCCGGCGTGACCAATTTTCGAAGTCTCTACTGGGATGTCGAACGGGATACCCTGATCGCGGTTCCATTGTTTATTTTTATGGGCATTATGCTCCAGCGTTCCAAAATCGCAGAAGATCTTTTGGTTGCAATGGCCCAGCTGTTCGGGCCGGTTCCCGGCGGGTTGGGCATTTCCGTTGTTCTGGTCGGCGCACTGCTCGCGGCTACCACCGGTATCGTAGGGGCAACGGTCGTTGCCATGGGGTTGATTTCACTTCCGGCGATGCTGCGAAATAAGTATTCCAAACCATTGGCAACGGGCACAATTTGCGCCTCGGGCACTTTAGGGCAGATCATTCCCCCCTCTATTGTTCTGATTATCCTTGCCGATCAGTTAACCGGTGCTTCCGATCAGGCCAGCACGATCCGCAAAGCAGCTTATAAAGCGGCAACCGGTGACTTTACCATGCCTTCGATACTGGATGTTACCTCTACCAGCGCCGGTGAAATGTTTATGGGAGCCCTGGTGCCCGGTTTAGTACTTGTCGGGTTATATGTCATTTATATCCTGATTGTAGCCTTATTTCGGAAAGGGTCCGCGCCGCCGGTACCTTATGAAGGAAAATACGATCGACAATTCATCAAAGGTGTATTGCTGGCTTTAACGCCGCCATTGACACTTATTTTTTTGGTGCTCGGTTCCATCATACTGGGCGTCGCCACTGTCAATCAAGCCGGTGCGGTTGGCGCCGTCGGCGCCATGATCATGGGGGGGTATCGCCTTACCGCCGGTCAACGCAACACCTATTACCCTGCAATTCTGGCAGTCGTCTCAACCGTTGCCATTGCGATTTTACTCGCCTTCTATGACCTGAATGTTAAAAGTATTAAAGAGGGGGATGCCATCGGTATCTTCCTGGCTGCGGTTGCGGCCACCGGGCTGTTGATTGCTGTTGCCTGGAGTACCTGGCGAATCTATAAAATTGACAATACCCTCCACGAGGTCATGGTTGAAACGGCCAAAACGACCTCCATGGTTTTTATTATTCTTATTGGTGCGGCCATGTTGACCTCTGCCTTTCGTGGTTTTGGAGGGGAAGAATTGGTCCGACATTTTTTAGCCAATCTGGAAGGCGGATTTTGGGTTCAATTTATCGTCGTAATGGCGGTGATGTTTATTCTCGGTTTTTTCATTGATTTTCTCGAAATAGCGGTCGTCGTCGTCCCCATTGTGGCGCCCATTCTGCTCGCCGACCCCGGTGCGAACGTGACCGCCGTGTGGTTTGGGGTGATGGTGGGTATGAATATTCAGACTTCATTTCTGACGCCGCCCTTTGGTTTTTCTTTGTTCTACCTTCGTGGCGTCGCACCCGCTGTCGTTAAAACACTGCAAATTTATCGTGGGGCGATTCCCTTTATTGTTTTGCAGCTGGTTGCCTTGGTGATTGTTGCGCTTACGCCCAGCATGGTGAACTACCTGCCCATGCGTATTTCTCTATCTGCTGAAACAGCGCCGCCGCCCATAAATCCGCGACTGCAATACTGTATTGAAGAAATGCTCTTTGAATACTATGATAATAACGACGGGCAGCTGCGCAGCCATGTCGACAGGTTGCGTGCCGCGGATCTCAGTGTTTTACCTGAAAAACAACACAAGGCCTTGAACCAAAGCCTGGAACGGACCCTGAATACCTTCGATTTAGTCGCTAAAGTTCGCCAGGCTGAAGCAGGGCTTGTCGGCTATTCATCCGAATACCGCCCACAGCATGAGCATGTTCGCAGCCTGCAGTCAAAAATGCGCAGTATCAAATTGAAAGTCAATAAATTGAAACAGGATCGGGCGAGAGCTTCACAGAGCGATTCCCCGGACAAGGAATATCTTGCCCGAATTGAAGCTCAAATCGAGAAAGAAGAGGCTGCGATAAAAGACCTTCAAAGCCAGATTCCCGAGAGCTGGGCGGCAGCCAGCAAACGTTATGCGGAATTGGAAAAGGCCGAAAAGAAAGCCCGTCGAGACTACCGCAACAACGTTGACGAAGCTTATGAAACGGTTGCAGAATTACGAAAGGTCATCGACGGCGCAGATGCACTGGCTGCTCTTGAACAGCAATTGACAGCTCTGGAAACTGCAATTGTCAATACGCCGCCGGAAGATGCAATGGATCGGATCAAACAATCAGAAAATGCCCTGGGTAAGGTGGCCGGCACCAGCGCCATTAAATCAAAGCTTTCCAAAGCACGTAGAGCGCTTAAAGGAAATGAGCCAGAGCCAGAAAAAGCAACTCAATTTCTGAAAGACGGCTTAACCTTATATGCTGCTGAAGTCGATTGGCGCCGTCGGGCAGCAGCTGAAATCGGTCCTGCGCTTACGGCCTATGACAATGCCATCAAGGGTTCAGTCGGTCTTCGATTGCAGCGAAGAATGTCGGGTGATCAGATAGAAACGGTTGCCAGTTGCCGGTCGATACACCGCGATTATTCACTGCAATTCTAATGATTTATTTCATCAAGCGATTAACCCATAACCAATAACGAATAACCCATAATCCCGGATTGAATGATACATTCAATCCGGGATTATTCTTTGATGTAGGGGATACCGATGGCGGCCGGGGGGGTGGCGCGGCCGACGGCGCTGGCCAGCACAAAAATGGTCAGCACGTAAGGGATCATATCGATAAATTGCGAGGGCACCACTTTGGGCAGATAGGGCTTGAGCGCTTCGCCAAAACCATCTTTAGAAGCAATCTTGTAAGGTTTTTTTAGAATTGGTTTTTGATGCATTCATTTCAAAATGCAAATTTCATTTATCCTGATCCCGGTTGGCCATGTGCATGCCCGCGACAAAGATCAAAAACCAACCCTTGGCATAGACTCACTATAGCAGAACGCCCTTCAAGGTTTTGACTCCATTATCGTGGTTGGTCGAAAATCGGTCTTTAGTCCAGATCAACTTACCTTGCAAATTCGAAATCTGAGAAATCATAGAAAAATCAACTAATTGTTTTGCATCCTTTTATTGATACTGATATAAGAAGCATATTTGTCAAACCAATATAAATTGGGGGTATTCAAATTGAGAATTCAATCTGTGGAATTACAAAGGGTGAAGATTCCACTTTCCCAGCCATACCTTTTTGGAAGGGGTTTAGTAGATGGTTTGGAAAGCATTATCACCAGGATCAAAGGAGAGGATGGCATTGAAGGTATTGGTGAGTGCGTGGTGCGCGCAATCACATCCAGTTTTGAATCAGCGGAGAAAGAATTGTTGAACAATTATATTCCGGCTGTTCTCGGTTTGGATTCAATGGATATAGAGTTGATAATGAAAAAGCTACACCCCGACAATTGTCCAGACCTCGGTCCTATCGCCAGCATTGATCTGGCTCTCTGGGATCTGAACGGTAAAGCGATGGGGTTGCCTGTCTATAAGCTTCTGGGTGGTGCTTATAACTTAAAAGTACCGGTAAGCTATACTTTAAGTATTGATACTCCCGAAGTAATGAGAAAAAATACACTCAAAATGATGCAATACGGTTATCACACTTTTGTCGTTAAAATCGGACACGGCCCAATAGAGGAGGACATTAGGAGAGTCCGGCTGATACGCAAAGCGGTTCCTCCCAGCATAAAAATAAGGCTTGATGCCAACGCGGCCTTTGATGTTGAAAGTGCTATCCATGTGCTTAGGGCAATTAAAGATTTAGATGTGGAGTATATAGAACAGCCGATACCACCCGGAAATATCGAAGGGCTAAAAAAAATTGCTGCAGCCACAGAAATTCCTATATGTATCGACGAAGGTCTGGAAAAAATTTCAGACGCTATTGACCTGGTTCGAAGTAATGCTGTTCGGATTTTTAATATTAAAATTCCTCAATGCGGTGGATTATGGTTATCCAAAAAAATCGCCGCGGTCGCTGCAGGTGCGGAAATACCATGTATTTGTGGCGGCAGGATGACATTGGAGATCACTCGACAAGCAAGTAGGCAATTTGCTGTCAGCACTCCCCAGGCGTGTTATGGATATGCCCATGAAGGTGCAGGCCCAGCATCACAATCCGTGACCGGTTCCGTAACAAAAACGACTCTGAACTACGATGATATCAAAGAAGGGCAGGGTTATCTCACCCCTACCAAAGGGAATGGATTGGGCATAGAACTTGATGAAGATATGGTTAATCGTTATTCGATGATTGATTAAAGCAGAAAATTTCAGCCAGAACAAACTAGTCGCTGACGAGCTTGATTACAACCGGGTATCTGTAGGAAAATGAATCTCTAAACCGCGTGAATTAATAAAATAAAGGGCATCATATCAAAACCTCACCATATTTTTCAGAACATATTCTCTTGACCGTCTGGAAGAATGATTCAGGAACATAAATTTTTTTTCTATCACCGACTGGAATAGCTTGGACTTCTATTTTCCAACGCAGGCCCAGCCCTTTAACCTCAATGAGGTGTTTAATAATATCGATTTCAGGGTCTACTATAATAGCGCATTGCGTTTGATCAAAGCCCAAGCTATGAATAGCAACAGTAGCAAACAAATTGACATTTTTAGGAAAAAGACGACAGGCTTTTCTTACTGGTCCCTCATAAATTACTGTCCGCTCTTTCACATCTTTCTTAATCAAATTCTTCAGATCGAAATAACCATGCTCAGGTCTTATGGTTAAAATTTTCACCTCTTTGATGATTTCTTTTCCATCTCTGATCCCATCTAATCCTGCGATCGCACCATGTGAAATATAATAACGCTTCCTGTTCAACGCTGCTACCGAGTCCAATTTCCCTTTCAATTTCTCATCAGCAAATGCTGAAACGGATGCTACCAAAAGGTCAGAAAATTCAAGCACAAATGCAGCATTTTCTGATACCCATTCCGAATTGACCATTTCAACGACAAGGTCTGGTCGTCGGCTCGGAGCCTCTGCCAAAGATTTAATCACCAGAGAGGGCTCCAGATCCTTTAATTTACTCCTGTCTACGTCATAAACAAACGCTATGTCCAGCTCCTTTTCACTATTTAACTTGCGTGCCAAATAAGAGCCAAGCAATCCATATCCGATGATTCCTACTCTTTTTCCCATAACTGCCACCGCCTGTTTCAATTTTGCGTTGATGGGTGCGGTTTATCAGAATACGTGGCCAGATTAGCTAGCGAGACCGGCTTTATGGGTGGTCGGACACTCAAATGACTTTGAACTAGTCCTTTGAAAAACGGCTGACCGGCCAGAAGTTCGGAGATCGCCGGGCCACACATCCGACCCTGACAGCGTCCCATACCGATTCTTGTTGTGCGTTTTATTTCATTGATGTCCAGTGCGCCTGCCTTGATAGCCTGCTTGACCTCACCGAGGTTGATCTCCTCGCATCGGCAAATGACTGTGTCATCGTCTGCCAATTCGTAAAGACCCGCACGCGGCTTTGAAATTTCATCTAAAACCCTACGAAAGCGGGACAATTTTTCCAAACGTTTTCGATGCTTATACAATTGCTTTCGGGCATGGTTATCCGAAAGGCAGCCCAAAGCATGGGCCACCGAAAGGCCTGCGATGCGGCCTTCTTCGATCGCTACCAGGCTTCCGGCGACACCAGCGCAGTCACCAACCGAGTATACGCCGGATGTACTTGTCTCCATTGTCTCTCGGCGCCAAGGTATCCAACCGCCAAGCAATGGATCATAAAGGTGTTCACATTTGGCTAATCGGGTTAACTCTGTTGAAGACACAAATCCAAAACCCAGGCATATCGTGTCCACTTTCAATGTTTGCCGGGTAGAAAGCATAGGTCGCCAATCTCTATCCACTCTGGCTATCACGGCTTCCTCGACTTTCTCCCCTCCTTGCGCTTCCAGAATAATATGCCTGCGCATAAGGGGTATTCCGGCCCTTTTTATATTGCGCCAGTAGCACCAACCGTCTGCCAGATATTCCCATTGTCCCCATAGACCTTTCATCAGAGGCAACCAGGGCCCTAAGTCGCTTGCTTCCAAAATAGCCTCAATTTTTCCACCCACTTTGATCATTTGTTCAGCTAATACGAGTTGCAATGGTCCTGTGCCGGCGAGCAGGATATTCTCTCCAGGCAACACACCTTGTGTTTTTACAAGGGTTTGCGCTCCACCAGCAGTGAGGACCCCCGGTAGAGTCCAACCGGGAAACGGAACCGGACGCTCATAAGCCCCGATGGCTAAAATAAGATTTTTATATTTAAGGCTCGCTGAAGTTTGTTGTTGCT
>WOR8_10009095_pt1 | contig 11649 bp, 11 predicted proteins | sample DeeMarSeWOR38_10_FD_19890 | JGI IMG/M metagenome (IMG submission 19890) | reverse complement strand
GCGATGAAGTACATCTATGATCAGATGTCAGAAGACAGATGACAGAGAACAGACGGCAAATCAGGATCTAGCTCCCTGTTGGTCGAATCTGCACGCTGAGCATACAGTTAGGCCAGCGGACTGGCTGGATTTCCACATGAGTTTAGAATTGAACAGCTAAATCGTTAAACGATAATAAATCGAAGACCCCACCGCCCATATCAGTACGGCCACGGTTACCACCCCACAAACGGCAGCAAGCGTCTTGTGGACGACGTTTTCCCTTTTTTTCTCCTGGTATCCCAAAAGCCGGCCAGAATCCCTCCGCCGTGACCCCAGTTGTTTATTCCGGGGACAATCAGGCCGAACATAAACAGAAAAATGACCCAGCTAAAAACCTGACGATACAGTGTCCCGCCGTAGATTCCGCCCCGGCTTTTCCCATAATACAGTAATGCCCCGATCAGGCCGCAGACAGACGCGGATGCACCAATGGTAAAGGCGACACCGGCCAGATATGAGATCCAGAACCCGAGGACGCCGCTCACGGTATAGATGACAAACATGCGATAGACACCGAACTCGCGATTAACAAGCGCAGCCAGCTGCCGCAAGGCCGCCATGTTAAAAAAAATGTGCAGAATTCCCCCGTGTAGAAAGCTTGCTGAGACGAGGGTCCAAAAGCGGTGATACTTGTCGATGGGCACTGTGCCCGTCGCCCCCAACAGCAATATGCTGGTATCGGAGGGAGACAGAAAGGTCAGCGGATTCAAGGACAAACCGGTGGCACGGGGATTAAACAATAACGAGATGATATACATGCCTACATTTGCTATGATAAGGATCTTCACGAATTGATTGGCGTCTCTGAAACCCCGGGTCCAGAAATTATTCTTCCACCGGGAGGCCGGGCGGGGCATGCCGCAGAAGGGACATCGAGCCTCCGATACGCTGATGAGCTTTCGACAATTGGGACAAAGCATCGACTGTATTTGAGAATTTGCCATGATATCCACTTGGTGCATTCGCATCCTTTATGCTATAGAACCACTAATCGGTATTTGCTGATGCGATTACAATAAGACCTGTGCCCGGATGGTCAAGTATGACGATGATCCGGTCCAGGGACAGATCCATTTGACACGCAATTCTCTTTATTTTATGATGTCACATTGTGTCATAAGAGGTCCACGTGATTGGTGAAAACAAAACATACCGCCGAGGCCAAACAGCTTCCAGTCTGGCCATTTTATGCTTGCTTGCCGTCATCGGTATCGGGATCTTTTGGGCCCAGTATAATCACAATCCCGCGGTATTGCAAAAAGAATTACGCTTGCAGTCCACCGCCACGGGCAAGGATTTTCCCCCGAAGGCATTAACGGACGCCATTATTCCGCTGCCGCCGGGCCTGGTCCCGCTCACATTGCCGGAATCATTTGACGCTCAGAATTTATCGGATAAAATCAACGGGAAAGCCGAGCTGTATTTATCGGCCGGTTTTAGCAGCCTGAGCAGTCAGCGGTTTAAGGATAAAAACGACGCCAACCTCTGGATCGAAGCCTTTGTGTATGACATGGGCAACGGTGAGAACGCTTTTTCCGTCTTCAGTGCCCAGCGCCGGGATGGGGGGGCAACCCTGGAGCTGACCCCCTATGCCTACCGCACCCCAAATGCCCTTTTTTTCGTGCACGGCAGTTATTATATCGAGGTGATCGCATCCGAGGCTACCGATCGTGCTTTCGGCCCCATGAAATTGCTCGCTGAAAGCTTTATCGCCGCCACCGCTGCGCGGACTCCGGTCATTCAGGAAAAAGACCTGTTCCCGCGTCAAGGCCTGGTCCCCGATAGTATGGCCCTTATTTCGGCCGACGCCTTTGGTTTTGAACACCTGAATCAGGTTTATACAGCGGAATATGAATTCGAAAACGGCCAGATGATGGCCTTTCTGTCCCGCCGTCAAGACGGCCGGGCGGCACAGGAACTGGCATCCGCCTACCAGGAATTTTTGGCAACTTTCGGCGGACAATTCCGGGACGCCGACTTGCCGATCAAAGGTGCCAGGCTGGTTGAAATTTTGGAAACCTATGAGGTTATTTTTTCCTGCGGTCCCTATGTCGCCGGCGTAAGGGAGGCCGACAACAAGGAACTGGCCATCCAACTATCCCAGCGACTCTATGATATGCTTAAAGGCGACGCCCCTGAATAAATGTTGGAATGATGGACTACTCTGATAATGGATTCTAATTCGGATAAACAAGATCTGACCCGGCGCCAGTTTATGATCCGCACCATCAAGGCTGGCGGCTCAATAGCAGCAGCCGGCGCTATTGGCCTCTGGTTTCATGATACCAAAGGCCCGGCGCGATCCAAACACGACCAATCGGATATTCGCCTGCCGGATTTCTCAATTCCCGGCATGGCGCCCAGGATGAGCATCATCCGGGGCCGCAACCGGGCTGACACCCTTCGCCTGGCGGTGAAGAGCATCGGCGGAATTGAAAGCTTCATTGAAAAAGGCGATCGGGTAATGTTGAAAGTCAATGCCGCTTTCGCCTCGCCGCAAATGCTATCGGCCACAACCCATCCGCAAGTCGTCGCTGAGCTGACGCGCCTTTGCCTTGATGCCGGCGCATCATCGGTTATCGTGACCGATAACCCCATCAATGATCCGAGCAGCTGTTTTACGCTGAGCGGCATTGCTGATGCCGCGCGCAGTGCCGGCGCCCGATTGGTCTTGCCGCGCGATGATGCGTTTGCGCCATTGACGGTGCCGGATGCAAAACTGATTCGCAAATGGCCGATACTTTATGGTCCCCTGAAAGACATCAACAAAATTATCGGCACGGCTCCGGTCAAGGATCACCATCGCAGCGGTGCGTCGATGATAATGAAAAACTGGTATGGACTTCTGGGCGGCCGCCGCAATATTTTCCATCAAAACATTCAGACAATTATCACCGAGCTGGCCATGATGATCCGGCCGACGCTGGTAATTTTGGACGGAACCACGACGATGATGACCAACGGACCCACCGGCGGATCGCTGACAGACCTGAAAGCAACCGATACCATGATCGCCGGCACGGATCAGGTGGCCGTTGACGCCTGCGGCGCGACCTTGCTGGGACGATCAGTGTCCGAGCTGCCGTTCATCGGCATGGCAGAGGCGGCCGGGCTGGGCACCGCCGACTACCGGTCGCTCAATCCGGTGGAAACTCAAGTCAGATGACAGAAGTCAGGGGACAGAAGACAGATGCCGGATGGGAAGGTCGTAATCTGAACCGTCAAAATCTGTCATCTGTTTTCTGTCCTCGGATACTTAAAACCATTTATGCTATTATAAACCTGTAAATATTAGAGCCTATTCGCGATTTATGGACATCAGAACCACCCGACGCATCAGCCAATCTTTTTTCTTTATCGTTTTCATCTGGTTCTGCCTGGTGACTGCCATTGGAGACCAATGGTGGCAGCTGCGCGGATGGCCGGTGAATTGGATCCTTCAGCTCGATCCCCTGGTCGGCCTGGCCACCTTGCTGAGCACCCGTACGGTATACGCCGGGCTGCTCTGGGGGCTTGCAACCGTTTGCCTGACGATATTATTGGGAAGATTTTTCTGCGGGTGGGTATGCCCGTTTGGTGCCATCCATCAGTTTAGCGGCTATATCGCCAACCGCAAAAAGAAGACTGCAGCCAAAATTAGACTCAACACCTATCACCCGGGACAGGTGATCAAATATTGGATTCTGGTGTTTCTGCTGACCATATCAGCGCTGGAACTGGTCGTTGATCTCATTCGCCTGCCCCGCAGCAATTTGTGGCTCTTCGTCATCCTGGTTCTGGCGGCCCTGGCAATTACGGCCAGACACACCCTGGGTCAAACCCGGACAGGTATCCCCGGGGCCCTCGGAAGCCGGCCGCACACCATCGGCCTCTCTTCAGATTGGATTGCTGGATCCCATCGCGCTGGTATCCCGCTCAATAAATTTGATCGTCCTGCCGCTGATGGATCAGACATCCTTGAGATGGACGCCGGCTCCGCGATTATATGACGGGACCTGGTTGATTGCGGCGGTGTTTATTGCGGCGGTTTTATTAAATCTCCTGGTGCCCCGGTTTTACTGCCGGTTTATCTGCCCGGCCGGTGCGCTTTTTGGTGTTTTAAGCCGCTTTGCCCTCTGGCGCATCGGCAAAACCAGTGATGACTGTTCCTATTGTCATGCCTGCGAAAAACACTGCGAGGGGGGCTGTTCGCCGACCACTCAGATCCGCTTCTACGAATGCGTGCTGTGCTTCAACTGCATGGGCGACTGCCGCCACGGTCTGATGACCTATCAAAACGCTCCCTCGGCCACCGGCGAGATCCTGGCGCTTGACCTGTCCCGCAGGCAGTTTCTGGTCTCGGCCCTATCCGGGGCAGCTGTCATACCGGCACTGCGGGTCAGCGGTAACCTGTCCACCAACTGGAGTCCCGCCCTGGTCCGTCCTCCGGGGGCATTGACGGAGCCGGAATTTCTGTCGCGCTGCATCAAGTGCGGGCAGTGTATGCGCATCTGCCCGACCAACGTCATTCACCCGGCCGGTCTGCAAGCCGGTCTCGAGGGCCTGTGGACCCCGGTGCTCAACTTCAGGATCGGCACCAGCGGCTGCCAGCTGAACTGCATTGCCTGCGGCCATTTGTGTCCGACGGCGGCCATTCGGCCGCTCAGTCTAGATGAACGCAAAGGCCAGGGCGATTTTGCCGATCAAGGACCGGTTACCATCGGAACGGCGTTTATCGATCGGGGTCGCTGTCTGCCCTGGGCAATGGATCGGCCCTGTATCGTCTGCCAGGAAAACTGCCCGGTAAGCCCCAAGGCCATCACGACTCGCACGGTGTTCAACACCATCAACCTCGGATCCGATCCGGTGGTCGAGAGGGCGGATGCCTTTTACGTCGAAATCCAACAAGCCGACCTTGCGGTTGACCAATATGCCACCGGAGATTATTACTGCCGGCCGGTGGCGGCGACCGACACTCGCCCGAGAAGGATTATCAGCAACTGGGAAAGGGGAATGAAAGTAGCCGGCGACCTGGCTTTTGAGCCGCCGCCGCCACCGGGCAGCCGGATCGAAATCCTGGTAAAACTGCAGCAACCCTACGTCGATCCCAACCGCTGCATCGGCTGCGGCATTTGCGAACATGAATGCCCGGTCCCGGGCAAAAGGGCTATTCGGGTGACGGCCGAAAATGAATCCAGATCGCGCGAGCATGCGCTCTTATTAAAGGAGCCGTAGAAAGTTAATCGTTGGTGGTCAAGGGTGAATGGATTGAAAGGGAGCATTCCCTGACAATCGACAGCGAACAACCGTTATTCAAACAATATCGGAACAAAAATCGATAAAGGGATAATCTGCAGTGACGGTCAAAAAAAATACGTGGTCCCGCCGGGAGTTCCTTAAAGCCGCCGGCATTGCCGGCAGCGGATCGGTTATGGCACCGTTTTGCAGGACGGCTAATGCTTCCGAAGGATCCGGCCACATGCCGCTGAGGCCTTTTGGAAACTCCGGAATCAACGTCTCCATTCTCTCTTTTGGGGGCAGCCTCGACACCTCGCTGAGCATGCTCGTTCTGCGTCAGGCCTTCAAGTGGGGGGTGACCTATTGGGATACCGCTCATTCTTACATGGGCGGCAGAAGTGAAAAAGGGTTCGGCAAATATCTTCAGAAATACCCCCAGGACCGCCCAAAAATTTTCCTGGTCTCCAAAACCTACGCCTGGACGTTGAAGGGCAAAAGCGAGGACCTTGATTTATCGCGGGAGCGCATGAAGACCGATTACGTCGATCTTTATCTTTTGCACTCCGTCGGAAATTCCAGCGAGCTTGACGATGACCTCAAATTATGGGCTGAAAAAAAGAAGGCCGAGGGCAAGATTCGCCTGTTTGGCTTCAGTACCCACACCAATATGGAAGAATGCCTGATGGGCGCATCAAAGCTTGGCTGGATCGATGGTATTATGATGACCTATAATTACCGCCTGATGCACACCGATGCGATGCGCAGGGCCGTTGATGCCTGTGTAAAAGCCGGCATCGGTTTGACGGCTATGAAAACCCAGGGCGAAGGCCAGGCCGGCACCGAGACTGAAACCGAGCGCCGACTGGTCGGCAAGTTTTTAGAACAGGGCTATACCGATGCCCAGGCCAAACTCAAGGCCGTCTGGGCCAACCCGTCTATCGCCAGCATCTGCTCGGAGATGCCCAATATGACCATCCTGAAGGCCAACGTTGCCGCGGCAAGGGATCAGCAGAAGCTTTCAGCGGACGGAAACGCGTTAATGCAGCAATATGCGCGGGAAACGCGACGGGCCTACTGTGCCGGTTGCACCGATCGCTGTGAATCGGCGGTGACCGGCAATATTCCCATCGGCGATGTCATGCGCTATCTCATGTATGCGCGCAGTTACGCAAACCCCCATCGGGCATGCACACGTTTTCGCAGAATTGCACCGGAGATCCGATTACATATGGCAAATGCCGATTATTCTGCCGCCGAGCGTCGGTGCCCCCAAAAAATGCCCATCGGTCGGCTGATGCGGGAAGCGTTGAAGGATCTGTCATAGCCCCCCGGGGAGTTAGGGCGTTATTTGCCGATGGTTAAGTGCAGGGAAAACCGGATTTAAGCTTCATCATTCACCATTAAGGTACGACAATCGACTATCACACCGGGCCGGCGAATTCCCCGGACGTGTCAACCAAATAGAAACAGCGGAGATCTTCATCATGTCAGCAACGAAAAATCACTGGACGCGCCGGCATTTTTTAAAAGCCACCGGAACCGCCGGCCTGGGTGCCCTCATGGCGTCAGCGGATCCACTCAAAGCTGCGGCCGCAACGCCGACCAAAGTGCCCGCGCGCCCCTTTGGCCGAACCGGTGCCGAGGTATCGATTCTCTCCCTGGGCGGGATGTTCGACATCGCATCCAATCAGTTGATGCTGAGACAGGCCCTGCGCTGGGGCGTCACCCACTGGGACACGGCCGACTGTTATCAGCGCGGCAGCGAAAGGGGCATCGGCAAATATTTCGAAAGATATCCTCAGGATCGCCCAAAGGTCTTTTTAGTCTCCAAATCCGATGCCCGTGATCCGGATGGGATGACCAGGCTGCTAAATCGCTCCCTTGAAAGGATGAATACCGATTACCTCGATCTTTATTTTGTCCACAGCATCTATAGCATCGACGAACTCGATGACAGCACCAGGGACTGGGCAGAAAAGGCCAAGGCAGCCGGTAAAATCCGCTTTTTCGGCTTCAGTACCCACAGCAACATGGAAGAATGCATGCTGGCGGGAGCCAAATTGGGCTGGATCGACGGAATCATGATGACCTATAATTACCGCCTGATGCACACCGATGCGATGCGCAGGGCCGTTGATGCCTGTGTAAAAGCCGGCATCGGATTGACTGCCATGAAAACCCAGGGCGGGGGATCTGTGCGCACGGATACCGACACCGAAATGGAGATGGCCGGCCGGTTCCTGGCAAAAGGGTTTACCGATGCCCAGGCCAAATTAATCGCCGTCTGGCAAAATCCCGACATCGCCAATATCTGCTCCCAGATGCCGAACATGAGCATTCTGATGTCCAACATAGCGGCCGCCGTAAACAAAACGGAATTATCGGTCCGCGATACCGGACTCCTGCAGCGTTATGCCAGGGAAACCCAATCCGATTATTGCACCGGGTGCACGAACATCTGTCAGGCGGCTGTGGGCGAGAATGTTCCCATCGGCGATGTCATGCGCTATCTCATGTATTGCCGCAGCTACGGCGATCGGCATTACGCCATGGAAGAGTTTAATAAAATGCCGGCTGGCATCCGCCGCCGGATGGCTACCATCGACTATTTAAAAGCAGAGCAGAGATGCCCGCAAAGAATGGCCATCGGCCGTCTGATGCGAGAGGCCATTAAAGAATTGTCTTAATCTGAAAATTGCGCTAATGTCCGGGCCTGCATATTCGTAAACACATGATGATTTCTTTTTGTCATTACCGCGCAGCAGACCGTGTCGCAGGCAAAAAAGGGGCTATTCTCTCTGGGGCATGCCGGGCCTGATCCGGCAGCCAGAAGCCCAGGGCTTTGAACCAGCAGTGGATGCCGGATCAAGTCCGGGATGACAAAACCGGGGCACCTGCAGGTTTGCCAATGCTGACACGGTCTTGGCGGCAGGAATCCAGGAAGTTTGGAAAAATGGGAAAAAAAAATACGGTCAAAAATAGCGTCAACGCCGGGGATGTCAACTACCTGAACCCATGGTCCGGCTGGCTTCTCATAACCGCAGCATTGGCTGGCCTTGGGATCTGCCTTTATCTGTATTCATTTCATATCGCCCTGACCATGGGGGAAATCAAGAGCGGTCTTTTGTGCGGCAGCGGCAATGGGCTGGGCTGCAATTCGGTCTCATCCAGCCCGTACAGCATCTTTCTGGGAATCCCGCTGGCCGCATGGGGCGTCGTTTATTATGGGGCCCTGGCACTGCTGGGCCTCGGGAGCCTGATTTTCAGAAAAGACTGCGGGAGGGTGTTTATCCGGTGGGCCTTGCTGCTCACATTGGCAGGCCTGGTGGTGGATCTGTATCTCGCCTATACAATGATTTTCAGAATCCGCGCGGTCTGTGGTCTTTGCCTGGCTACCTATGGCATTAATGTGGCGCTTATCCTTTTGCTTGCACCCCAGGTGTGGCGCGAACCTAGACCAAGGGCACCCTGGCTAACCATACTCCCCGGCAAAAAAGAGGATCAGGCGGTTGCGCTTTATTATCGCAACGTCATTAAAGGGTTTTTGATCGGTGCTGTGTTGCTCACCACCGTGATCGGTCTTGCCGGCTCCCAATTGCTTGCCGGTTCACTGACCGGCAGTGACAAGCAACAGCTGGCCAAAGTTAGCGAAAGTCTATTGCGGCAAAAATCCCATTCGCTCAAGATTGAAGGACGGCCCTTCATGGGCTCGGAGAGTGCGGGTTTGACGGTGGTGGAATTCAGCGATTTCTTGTGCCCATACTGTGCCAAAGCCGCCAAGTTCCTCAAGCTTGCAGGCTCCGGCAACCACGATAGAGCCCGCTTTGTTTTCCGGCACTACCCGCTGGATAAAGCCTGCAACCCAAGGCTTTCTTCCAATATCCACCCCGGCGCCTGTTTGCTGGCTGAAGGCGCCGTGTGCGCCCAGGAGCAGGGCAAGTTCTGGGCCTACCACGATATCGCTTTTGAAACCGAGGGAAAAATCTCCCGATCGGTGGTTCAAAATATTGCCGATCGGATCGAAATGGATTTAGAAGCGTTTAACAGTTGCCTGGATTCGCGCCGCGGTCTCGGCATCGTAACGGAAGACATTCAGGCCGCCATCAACGCCGGCGTAACCGCGACACCGACCCTGTTTATTAATGGAAGGAAGCTTAGGGGCGTTCCCAAGCCATGGGTACTCAATGAATTGTTGAAATTCAGTGAACAGAATCTGGCCCCGGCCCAATAGCATCGGAATAGTTTCCCAGCATGGCCTCGACTTCTCTGCGCGTCTCCTCACGCAATGAATCCGGCGCCAATACCCTCGCCTTGGACCCCCATTTCAAAACCCAGTATTTGATCTCCTCGATGCCGGCGACTTCGGCTTCAAAAATAACGGACCCGTCTGGCTGCGACGCAAGGCGCTGGCTGTCATGCCAGACTTTCTCCCCGATGTATTCGGCAATATCAGGTGCAAACCAGATGCGGACATGGACCGGCTCGCCGTGAAACACGCCGAAACTGGACCGCATGAATTCATCGATGTTGAAATCTTCCGGGGTTGTGAAGGATTCGTCGGTGATCGTAAGCGCTTTGATCCGGTCCAGGGCAAAAATACGGATATCCTCACGCAAACCGCAATTGGCGATTAAATAAAAGGTGCCGTCAAAATACCAGATCTTGTAAGGGGCTATTTTACGGCGGGTCTGGCTTTTGCGACTCATCGTATAATAGGTGATTTCAATCTGCTTTTTGCTGACCGCCGCTTCACTGACCATTTCGATGACGTCCCGCAGTTTGCCGTACTGTTTATACGGTCTGGCCCTCACTTCCAGGCTATCCTCGATATTTCCCAGATAATCAATGTACGCGGGCGGCAGGGTGGCTTTGATTTTATCGAACAGAGATTCCAGGGAGTCAAAGAACACGGTGTCTCTGAGCACTTTCATCATTCCTCGGCTGAAATACAGGGCCATCAGTTCCGGCAGGCTGAACGGAATGGGAATACTGTTTTTGGCGGTGTCCAGCAGGGCCCAGAGATTCCTGCCGCCGACCCTGTCCGTGTAAACCGGAAATCCGGCCACCTGCAGGGCTTCAAGGTCACGGTATACCGTCCGCCGGTGGCAGTGAAGCGCTTCAGCCAGATCGGAAACGGATTTGCCGTGCCGCGAAGATATCAGGGATTGAATTATCTTCCACTGTCGCGCCAATTGGTCACCGCGTGCCATTCTCCTCCTCCTACTTGTTTAATGGCTTCATTGTTTAGAAGACAGAAAGCAGAGGACAGAAGACAGATTGCGAATCAGACTCTTTAAGCCTAACTTCCAAAACCAAACTCCAGGTACGCTGCCGGTTCATCGGCTTTCTGTTATCTGACGTCTGTCCTCTGTCGCCTGTCCTCTGTCTTCTGTCCTCTGTCCTCTGTCCAGGATGCCTCGAAAGTTATCCATTTACAAGTTTTTATGTTTTTTTTTGAAAATAATCAATTTCTTCCAGAAACTGTGACCGGATCTGTCACACCACCCTGCTAAAGTTGGATTTAAAATGCGAAAAAGGCTTTACCTTACCAACCCATTCTCAGCGCCGAAAGGAGGCAACCCAAATGACCAAAGACATTTCGCACCCGGATTATTACGATTGCTATGAGTATCACGGCAACACGACGATTGAACTCACCCGCAGGCAGAACGGGGTGGTCGTCTGGCGGGACTGGATCATGTTCGATTCGGTGGAGGAGGCCACCGAATATTTCAATGATGCGTGTGTACTGAATTAGAGCCCATCTCTCCGTTTGAGCGGACAGCGTCAATTTCGGATGGCCTTAAAGACCGCTATGGTCCAGCGCTGCGCGTCATTGCCGCATCTGAGGAAATCCGGTCTGTTCGGATGATACGGACGCTTTTTTGCCGCAGAGATGCAATTGTGCACGTTCTGCAAGCTGGACAACCTTGAACGTCGGACCTCGAATCTTGAAGGATTTTATAATGAAACCACAGACTGTTAACGGTATCGGGTGCTATGCCAAACCGGAAAGGCTCAGCCGTATTTTCAAAAAACTGGTGCAGGACTATACCCTGGGTCCGTTTAAAGGAAGCCAGGTGTTCGATGGGCCCGCATCAACCGAAATCAAAGGCGTCGATCTGCTGCAAGCGCTCAGGGCGCCGAAATCAAAGGCGTCGATCTGCTGCAAGCGCTCAGGGCGGGTCAGATATCACACATCCGCCCAGGGGGTCGTGAAAGCCCCAGTCTTAAAGCATTCTCAAAAATTACAGGTTTTTATCTCACTTTGAATGATCAAGGCTTGATTCTGTCAATCTTTGCCAGATCTAACGGCTGCCGGCCGGAGATTATTACGACACGTCTGGATGGATTGACAAAATTAAGGCAGAAAAGATTACATTGAGTCCC
>WOR8_10009054_pt1 | contig 11652 bp, 8 predicted proteins | sample DeeMarSeWOR38_10_FD_19890 | JGI IMG/M metagenome (IMG submission 19890) | reverse complement strand
AGGCTGCAGGACCTCCGCTGGAAGAAATTCCGCCGGATGAGATGCTCGAACACATCGAAGCCATTCGCGAAATCATGGAATTCAGCGATAAGGAAAAAGAAATCAGAGTTATGTGCGAGCAGAGTTCCATCCCCAAGTGCCTTGTGGACATTGCTGTTTCGGAGCCTGACAGACTGGATGAGCTCGAAAAAGAGGCGGAGGGATAACAGGAATATTCGTGAACTGTGTCAGGTCTTGAGAAATCAGGATTCGGTTGAAAAGCTCTATTCTGAAGGTTCTAAAGGCAAAAAAACTGCCATAGTCACTGAAACTGGTGTTCAACATAGTTTAGCGACATTGTATTCTGATATTGGCAAAGACCTGCCGCGAGAAATAAGAATTTTTTCAAATTTAAAATCAGCAAAGGTTTGGATTAAACAATAATATGCGCTAAAGTATTCGAGTTTATTTTTCCAGGGCAAAAACAGTTAGTTTATGCGCTCCTTCAAGGGTTTCCGCTTTCGCGAGGAAACATCCATTGGGGCAGTGAAGAGCATCATGAACACCAAATATTTCGGCAAAATCCTTCTGCCTTCCTCCCCACTCTGAAGGCAATAATTTGCAACATTCAAACTTTTTCCCCTTTTGGGGAACACTTCTTATGGCCCAAGTCTTCCTATGCGTGGGGAATATAACAAATCTGGCTTTTTCAGACTCTTGCGAAAAAAAATTTAACCAGGTTTTATCAAATTTCTTGAATATCAATATTCGAGGATCGTCAGCGACCTTTATGGCATTTCGAATATTTGGTAATGCAATTGCAAATAATTCTTTTGCCAATTTAATCTGTCTTCTCATATACGAGGTGGCAAAATTTAAGGCACGGTCAAATCCTTTTTGTACCTTTTCATCATCGACATTACTTGGCACAAAGGACTCAATGATATCTGATAATGTATGGAATCGTATCCCATCGACTATTGTTCCGAAAATTTCAAACTTTGCTTATTATTAGGTTTTGTGCGAAGATGGGCGGACGATTTAAGTTTTGCTGAACTAATATTCCATATAATCAGCTTTTCGGCGGGATTTGATGGAAGTTCACAATTTTCGTAAGGATGAAATTTTGTATATTTGTCATTGTGCAATCTACAAAAGCACCAGCTAGAATTGCAGCACGAATATTCAAATCAAGATACCAGTATCGGGCTCAAACTGCAGCATTTTCTAAAAAACCTTGTGATATTCCTTTTATATCTGTAAGATTGCAAAAATACATGTATTCTCAATTAATCAGGAGAATGCATCTTCGAACCGAGGAGGTATGAAAAAATATCAAGCACCTTACTCTCAAAAACTTTAGGCAATCTTAAAATTACGTTTTATTGGTTACATAGGACTTTAAAAAAATAATTACCAGCTTATATGGTGGTGTACAACAAGGTAGTTGATGATCACTTGAACACATTCATCTACCTGCATCTTATATGTATGTAGGTGAATTTCCGGGTTTACGGGTGTTTCATAAGGGGCGCTTATGCCTGTAAATTCCTTAATAATTCCTGCACGCGCCTTTTTATATGAATCGTTTGGATCTCTTTGTTCACAGATTTCAACTGGACAGTCAACGAAGACTTCAATAAAGTCTCCACTCCGATTAAGATCTCTAGCGGCTTTGCGATCTTTGCGATAAGGTGAAATAAAGGCCGTCAAATTGATAATTCCACAGTCGGTAAAGAGCTTTGCTACTTCACCGATCCTCCGTATATTCTCATTACGGTCCTCGGGTGAGAAACCTAAATTTTTATTGAGACCATGTCTAATATTGTCTCCATCAAGGATATAGGTATGGCAGCCGCGTTCAAACAAAGCCTTCTCGGTGGCAACCGTTAAGGTGGATTTCCCGGCAGCTGATAGCCCAGTGAACCAAATGGTGAACCCTCGATGCCCTTTTAAACCTTCACGATCCGAGCGCTGAACCGCTCCATAATGCCAGTGAATGTCAGTTGCCTTTTGGTCAACCATAATTTATTTCTCGCCTTTCTTTTCTGTTCAACTGTGGTCCTCATTGCACTTGATGCAATTTTCATCTAAACTGGTACATCCAATCTTGACCACGGCCTTGGTTTCTTGCTTATTTCCAAAAGCCTGGCCTTACGGCGGCTACAATGCTTTTCAGGAAAAGCAATAGATATGCCAACAGATAATTCCCATTTAAAATATAGGTCAACTGCTTGATATAATATAATATTATTAAATAATGGCAGAATTTTTGACAGATTGGAAAGACCGAGATGTGGCGGAATTTTTTACGAATTGTAAAAACTAAGGGTGTCTGACCAAATCGGCAAGAATAAAGCCACGTTTTACGAACCTTCTGTTTGACACCAACCTTAAATATGCTACAGTTGCATATATCCGTTTGGTATCTGCAATAATTTCATTGATTTTAATAGATAGGTTTGTCTCAATCTATCTGCATTGCTGGCTGACATTTGCTTTTTTTGTGGTAAGTTAATATCTTGCTATCCCTCCTCTAAACGATGAAGCCCTCTCTAAAAGGTGGTATTTTCCCCGCAGTAGTGAGAAAATGATTACATAACCTATTTAATTTAGTAAAAATTATCTCGATTTTTTCTTGACAACTATAACCACTTTTCGTAAATGTGTAGACGGCCTAACCTGAACTGGATTACTCCGTTTGAAACGAATCCTGTATCCGTCCGTCTTTTATTGACCCGAGCTCGAAGCGACCTCTCAAGGCCAAAAAAGAATATCAGGAGATTTTTTTATCGGCTAATAACCTAAAAACCGATACATCCTCCTGCAAAAAGCCATGTCCAGACTTATCCAGAAGATACATAAATGAAAGCCTCAAAGGGGTTTTATACCCATTTAAAAACGCATTTTTTTGGATTCTAAGCAGGAATTTAGTTAAAAAATCTACTCAATGCCAGGTGCCTGAAATGAAGAGTTATCAGATATCCGGCAGTTTTCATAAGGAGGTTTTCTTTGAAACTAACAAGGGAGGCAAATGACAATGAAAAAGTTCATCTATTTAATTAGTGCTTTGTTTATGGTCTGCTTGATAGGAGCTTTTGCACATGCTGAGATGGTCATTGAAATTGAAGCGCATATTGACGGTCTAGACCGATTAATCATCAAAGGAAACACACTTCAGTGGCACCATTTAGAATTTGCAGCTGTCGGTCGTCACGAAGGCGCAAATTCGCCTACTATCATTTATACCACAGAAAATGGGTCGGCAGTAGCAGATGCGAGGTGGCTCCCGGACTGGCCAGAGCCGTATCCGGACCCAATTCTCTTTGAGGCGTTTTCATCCGAGTTCAGTGAATTAACCCCAGCATTTCCTGCCGATGATGTACCATGGAATCTAACAAAGCTTTTCGGGCGGGGTGAAGTGAACATTGTTGAGCAGCCCAACGCCGGCAATGATTTTACCTTAGTGGTGGAGTTCGACGATACCGCTTTTACTGGTTCAAGATTCTATGGAATTAGGCTAAACCGCGATGGCGATGACGATGGCATTCCTGACGACGATGATGCGTGCCTCGACTCCGATTTGAGCGCTACGGTTGTCATCGACGGTTGCGATTCAGAAGTCGAAAACACATTTTTCGACAATGGCTGCACGATCGCTGACCTCGTCATGAAATGCGCTGAGACAAGCGGCAATCATGGAAAGTTCAACAAATGCGTCGCCCGTTTTACTAAGAAACTAAAGAAGCGTAAAATCATTACCGGCCAAGAAAAAGGGGCAATTCAAAGCTGCGCTGGACAGGCTGACATTCCTTGATCTAGTCGATAGCTAAATCACATCTGGATACCGAATCTCTATCAGTGCATGAGGGCAAGGTCAATCACGGTCCTGCCTTTTAACCCATATTTTTCAGCCATTTTTTTTGACTATAAGTTGTCGCAACTTAACTGTTGCATATTACAGGCTTCTTTGCAGTTTTACATCCTGTGATAGCTCCAACATATATCATTTTCATATCACTGGTGATAAATTTCTCTTCAGAGGCTGTCAATTAATTTGAAAACAAAGATTTGATCATCACGATGTCCACAAGACAACCTATTGAAAAATACGATAGATTAGCGCACGCAATAAATAACCATCCAATGGATTATCGAACACCTTATCAGGGAGGTGGGCGTCTTGCCACACATGCATTCAAAAAAGGTAAACCAATCTTGCGCAAGGCGATTATTAATTAAACGGGAGCCGCCCCATGCTCGATGGTAAGCGCAACGATATCCGCGGCATCTATTTCTCTCGAAGGAACGCCTCTCTTTATAGCAAGGAATGCGGCTGCGCCCATGGCCTGTCCCATGGCCATACAAGTGCATTGGGCGCGAATACCTGCAAGCGCCATTCTTTCCGCAGAAACGATCCGACCGGCAACGGTAATCCTTGAACTCCCCTTGGGAATAAGCGCCCTAAATGGTACCTTGGGTATCAGGTCTTTGGAGTCATGAAAATGCACATCGCACCCTTTTTCACGGCTGTGCATGTCTATATAGTTAAAGGCGTTGCATATTTTATCTTTGAAATCTGTCGCTTTCATGAAATCATCTTTTGTGATGATATATTCTCCTTCGGTTCGATAGGTTTCGCGTGCAACCGCATGTGAATACATTGTTTTAAGAACGGCTCTTTCGCAGCCGGGTATCGACGAGGTTACGAATTTGAACATCCGCAGCATTCTCTCCCGGCCCTCCAAATTGGCTCTCGTCTGACCCTCGGCGTCGGATGTATCCGCATCATAGACATGGGTGGCATTATGGCCGCCGTGAGCAAGATAATAATTGAAGGGCAGCGAGTTGGCATAGGCATAATCGCCTTTCTTTAAAGTACCGTTTTCCATTGCCTCTTCGTATATCGTTTGAACTTCTTTTTCCCATATCTGCTCATATTCAATCCCCTCAATTTTATACTGATACGTACCGGGCTGTCTGGCATCATCACGAAGGACTCCAAGACCGAGTATTCTGACCACATCAGAATCCCCTGTGCAATCGATGATTTCTTTTGCTTTCGTGGTTCGTTTGATACCGCGACCCAAGGAGCTAATTTCCCAATAATTTCCGATCGATTTTATATCAGCAATGAACTCATGATAGTGCAATATGATCCCGGCTTTTCCAGCCTCTTCTTCTGCAATCGCGGTGTATATTGGAACATTAATATAGCTGTAATAGCCCGGACTTTCCGCGGGTCTTCTCTTTCTGTAATCGGGTATTGGCAGACCTTCGATCTTCTTTGCTTTACAATATAGCTCCCAGGGGATACCGAGAACGACCGGGCCTTCAGTGCTGAAAAAGTGATTCGGCATATAAACGCCACCGGCGGTCATCGTGCCGCCAAGCATGGTTCCTGCTTCGATGACGGAGGTTTTTATTCCGGCTCTGGCAGCCTGCAATGCTGCAACGTGTCCTGCCGTGCCTCCGCCCGCGACAACGAGATCCACTGACTCTTTAATTGTTCTCATAGCGCTTATTCCTTTGGCTAACTGATGCGAAATAAAAAATATCGATTTACATCTAAAATATGAGTTGATTTGTAATTGGATATTATTTATCTGTCAATTAACAAATAAATGGCATCAATCTTTGTGATCATCGTATAATATGGACCATCGCTGATTTCCGAAAACCGTTTTCAGGAACTGATAGTGAATCCATTTTCTTTCCTGGGCGTCAACCCCGTGTGCTTCGGTATAAACCGGGTCGAAAAGCTAGCAGAGGACATTGCCGAGCTGAACCGTAAGGCCTCCGAAGTGTTGGTGATCGGTGATGCCGGCGTTGCCAAGGTCGGCATCACTGATCGCATCAGGAGAGTGTTGGAACGATCCGGATACGATGTGACAGTTTTCAGCGAGTTGACGGGCGAACCCCACGCTGCCACCGTCGACAAAGCGGGGATGCTTTTACGCCAGCTTGATCACCCCTTTGTTGTCGGTGTGGGGGGTGGGTCGGTCCTCGATGTCGCCAAACTTGCTGCGGTCGTGGCCGAAGATGAGATTCCCGCCGAAGATTATGCCCTGTGTGCCCGCCCTTTTCCCAAACCCCGGTTGAAAAGGATCATGATTCCCACAACAGCGGGAACCGGATCTGAAGTCACGCGTACCGCCGTGTTTACCACCAGCAAGGGAAACAAGGTGTGGGCATGGGGGCATGAGCTCCTGCCGGATCTGGTGCTGCTGGACCCCAGTTTGACAGTGAGTCTGCCGGCCGATATTACAGCCAGCACAGGGCTTGATGCGATGGTGCACGCCATTGAGGCCTGCACATGCCGCAACCGGAATCCGATGGCCGATGCTTTGGGCCTGCATGCCATCCGTCTTGCCAAACAGCATCTGATAACCGCGATCGAAAAACCTGGAGACTGCGATGCCAGGGGCGGAATGCTCATCGCTGCCACTCTTGCGGGCAGTGCTTTTGCCCAAACAGGAACCGCCGCTGCCCATGCTATCGGACATGCGCTGGCAACCATTGCGGGTATCCCCCACGGTCGCGCCGTCACCATCGGTATGGAAGTCCTCCTGCCGTGGAATGCCGAAGCTTCCCCTGAGACTCATGCGGCCGTGGCCGAAGCATTCGGATGTGAGAAAAGCGCCGACCAATCCGCACCGGCATTCAGGGCCTTGATCGAACGCACCGGTGTTGATCGCTCGCTGGACCACAAGGATATTGAACCGGAAACACTTGCCCGCGTCATGATGTCGGCAGAGAATCTGCCCATGCTTGAAAACAATGCACGCCCGATCTCTAAAAACGACGCGCTCGTACTGGCCCGACGGATGTTGGTTCTATAAAACAATCCAACCATGCCAACGAGCACGACAGCGGCCAATATCCTTGGGAAGTGCAGGCGTCGTTAAGGTCATATCTAATTTATCGACTCTGGTGAACTTGATTCTTGCCGGAGAGCAAAACGTCCTTTGACAAAAGATTAAACAGATAGTATGTCAACTTTACGATTTGACAGGATCGACTTCCACTTCAACCATTCAAACCACGAAGGAGGATTTAATGAAACCATTAGATTATCTGGAAAACTTGTTTTTGGAAGGAAAAATCAGCCGGAGGCAATTTTTAGCCCGGGCAGCGGCCCTTGGACTGACGGTGGCTGTATCTCCGTCATTGCTGTCTCGCAAGGCAGAGGCTGCTGTGCCTAAAAAGGGCGGGCATTTTATCCAGGCCCAGACCGGTGGTTCCACCACCGATACGCTGGATCCGGCAACCCACACCTCAAGCTGGAACATCAACGTCGAGTGGCAGCTGCGAAACTGCCTGGTGGAGATCGATCACAATTTCAAACCCATCCCGGAACTGGCCGAGAGCTGGGACTCCAGCCCGGACGCCAAGAAATGGATTTTCAATTTGCGCAAGGGCGTGGAATTTCACGACGGCAAGGCCCTGGAGGCGGAGGATGTGATCTATACCATGAACCACCATCGGGGAGAGGACTCCAAATCCGCTGCCAAGCCGTATCTTGAGCCAGTCAAAAACATCACGGCGGACGGCAAGCACAAGGTGATTTTCGAGCTCTCGGCCGGCGTCGCCGACTTTCCCTTCATCATGGGCGATTACCATCTGGCCGTATTCAAGGCCGGCACCAAAGGGGATGAGTTTGAAAAGGGGATCGGCACGGGGCCCTATATTTTGGAGAAATGGGAGCCGGGCGTGACCGCCATCGTTCGTAGGAATCCGAACTACTGGAAAGAAGGCCGCGCACACTTCGACAAAGTCGAAACCCTGAGCATCAACGATGTCAATGCGCGCACCAATGCAATCAAGACCGGCCAGATTCACTTCATGGATCGTTGCGAACGCAAAACGGTTCGCCTTCTTAAAAGGGTAAAAGGCATCGAGGTCAGCGCCGTAACCGCTACATTTCATTACTCGCTGCCCATGCATACAAAAATGAAACCCTATGACAACAATGATGTCCGCTTGGGTCTCAAGTATGCCATCAACCGGGACGAACTGGTCAAGCGCATACTGAACGGCTACGGTGAAGCCGGAAACGACCATCCGATTGCACCTGTCAACCGCTATTTTGCCAAAGATCTGCCCAAACGAACCTATGATCCGGAGAAAGCCAAATATTATATGAAAAAGGCCGGCATGCTGGACCACACCTTCAACCTGCACACGGCCGAAGCCGCCTTTCAGGGCGCCGACGATGCCGCCATTTTGTACCAGGAGCATGCCAAAAAAGCCGGGATCAAGATCAAGGTGGTGCGGGAGCCCAGCGACGGATACTGGAGCAATGTCTGGACCAAAAAAGAATTCTGCATGTGTTACTGGAGCGGGCGTCCGACCGAAGATCTGATGTTTTCGGTGGCCTATGCCGCCGATGCACCTTGGAACGACGCCCACTGGGACAACGAACGCTTCAACAAGCTGCTGATTGAAGCCCGCTCAGAGCTCGATGAAAAAAAGCGCGCCGAGATGTACGCTGAAATGCAGCAAATCTGCAAAGATGAGGGCGGAACGATCATTCCCATGTTCGCTCAAATCGTCGAAGCGCTTTCCGAGAAAATCGCTCACGGCCCCATATCCGGTCACATGGAAGCCGATGGCCACCGCAACGCCGAGCGCTGGTGGTTCAAGTAAAGCCGAAGTGAAAATATAATAATGTCCTGCAAGGAGTGCCGCATTTTTCTTCGACAGTCGCCACTGCTTTGCCGGGAAAATAAGAGCCTTTTCAGGAGAACCCCTCGAACTTGAGACAAATCGTTTCCAGGGGTATATGAAAGCCGGGATTTCTGATCCCGGCTTTTAATAGATGTCTAGGTGTTTCGGATAGCCTGATGGATTGGCGAAAGCCGATGAAAATACGCTCGCCGCAAGGAGGATAAGCTTCATGAAAATTACGGATGTAAAAACCTATGTGGTGGAAAATCCGCCTCCCCATTACGGCGGGCTTTACTGGGTATTTATAAAACTTACAACCGACAACGGGGTAAATGGTTTTGGTGAGGCTTATTCTGTACCGTTTCATCCGCAAATTGTCGCGCGCATGATAGCGGATGTATACGAACGTTATGTTATGGGTTTCGACCCATTCAAAATTGAGAGGCTCTGGCGAATTATTTATTCCAGCGGCTATACCCAGCGCTCCGACCTTTCCATTATGGGGGTGCTCAGTGCGATTGAGATGGCGTGCTGGGACATTATCGGCAAAGAACTCGACAAGCCGGTCTATGAATTGCTGGGGGGGCAGGTGCATGAGAAGTTGAGGGCCTATTCCTACCTCTATCCGCAGGAAACGGATAAAACAAGCGTGTATAATGACCCTGAACTTGCTGCTGAACGAGCGGCGGAGTATGTTAAAAAGGGGTTCACCGCCGTAAAATTTGACCCGGTCAGACCCTATTCTGCTTTTGATCCCAGGCAGCTGTCGCTGGCGGCGCTGGAACATGCAGAAAAATTCGTAAAGCTCCTTCGAGACGCCGTCGGCAGCAAATGCGATCTGCTTTTGGGAACCCATGGCCAGATGACCGCTTCCGGTGCCATCCGTTTGGCCAAACGCTTGGAAAAATTCGATCCACTATGGTTTGAGGAGCCAGTGCCGCCCGAAAACATGGAAGAAATGGCCTGGGTTGCATGCTCGACCAGCATCCCCATCGCAACCGGGGAGCGGTTGGCAACCAAGTATGAGTTTGCCAGATTACTGAAGATGCAGGCCGCATCCATTTTGCAAATGGCATTAGGAAGAGTTGGCGGAATCCTCGAAGCCAAGAAGATTGCCGGCATGGCCGAAGCACACTATGCTCAGATTGCACCGCATCTGTATTGTGGCCCCATAGAAGGAGCTGCCAACATCCAGATAGACACCTGCAGCCCCAATTTTCTGATACAAGAGGGCATTGAAACATGGGGCGGCTTTCACGCCGAGATTCTAAAAGACCCGATACGCTGGGAAGAAGGATATATCATTCCTCCAACCAAGCCTGGCTTGGGCGTTGAACTGGACGAAGAGGTCGCCGCCATGCACCCGTATACGGGCAAACGGCTTCATCTTGAGATGCTGGACAAACCGGTTCAATGATCATGACCCAAGATTACGGCAAGCATTTTAAATCTAAGCGAAGAGGTTAAAAACCAATGAAGAAAGATAAAATCATAAAGATCGGTTGGGTTGGACTTGGAAATATCGGATCGGTTATGGCTGACAATCTTTTAAAGGCCGGCTATCAGCTGACCGTGCATGATATTCGACCTGAAGCCGGAGAGAAACTGGTTGCCGCGGGTGCTCACTGGGTCGGTACGCCCCGTGAAGTCGCCGAAGCATCGGACACCATCTGCACATCGCTACCCGGCCCGCCCCAGGTTAAGGCGGTGATGGAAGGCGAGCAGGGAGTGTTCTCAGGTCTTCACGCCGGTTGTACCTGGATAGATATGTCGACGAGCGATGATAAAGAAGTTCAGCGACTTGGGGCAATCGCGGAGGAAAAGGGTGCCTCTGTCCTCGAGGCTCCTGTGACAGGCGGGTTGACGCTGGCGAAAGCAGGCGGGATAACGATTCTTGTAGGCGGGAAGAAGGATGTATTTGAAGCGCAGCTGCCGGTGCTTCAGGTGATCGGCGGAAAAATACTGCACATGGGGCCACTGGGAAGCGCAAGCGTTGTCAAGGTCATCACAAACTTATTGGCGCTGGGTCACCTGATCATGGCCGGTGAAGCTTTTATGCTGGGAAAGCAGGCAGGAATAGATGCTAGGCGACTTTTGGAGGGAATTAAGGCCAGTTCCGGTAGCAGCTATACTATTGAGAAGGAGATGCCGCTGGTCTATAACGGCAGCTATGAGGTGGGGTTTTCAATGGCGTTGGCCTGCAAAGACTTAGGGCTGACGATGCAACTTGCTCGCAAACATACAGTGCCGCTTGAAATCGGCGCCTTGGTTGAACAGATCTTTGTTCGGGCAAAAGTTCAATACGGCGAGGACGCAAATTCCACTCAAGCGGTGAAGTTGCTGGAAGACGCCATGAATGTCTACCTGCGAGCACCAGGCTATGAGGATTTTCGGTAAGGAGCAGACCATACCATATGGATTATAATGGAAAAATACTGCCTATTTAAAATTATCCATGCTGATAAATTCCATTTATTCAGGCTGAAATTTTTCTGCTATTTTTCCCCTCTCAATGAAGCTGACGATGTCATCCAAAGCATTTTTATAGATGGACATTGCTGTTTTCAGTTTATTGACAATCGGGTCATCCCTATTTAGTGCCTTTGCTGCTTTCGATAACAGCATCTGACCGCTTTCGAAATGATTCGATATTTCATCCAATAATTCTTTGCGTTTCTCATGTTTTTTGCGCTCATTCGCAATAATCGGCAAAAGCCTTCGGACTGAATATTCCACCAAAGCATCCCTTGGCGCATTATGCTTACTGGAAATCATATCTAAAAACGACAATGACCTGCGGCTGATGACAAAGGTTTTTTGGATACGCTCATGGCGATCAAATTCAGTGTTTGCAAGTTCACGAGCCATGTCCTTTAAGGTCTGAACATCTTCCATTAAATGGTCAAAAACCGATTTTTGTTTGATCCCCAACTGTGCCGAAAGAATACTGATGGCATCAATACAGGCTTCTGAAAGTCGAAATGTGGCCCGCACGGATTGCCG
>WOR8_10006032_pt1 | contig 11653 bp, 9 predicted proteins | sample DeeMarSeWOR38_10_FD_19890 | JGI IMG/M metagenome (IMG submission 19890) | reverse complement strand
TCAAACCAGCTGATACCTTCATCCGGAGATTTCAATACTCGGCTACCACTACCGGCGACAAAAATCGTTTGCCGGTTCAGCAGATAAATTGCCTTTAGATCATGAGAAGTGCCGGAGATTAGCGCTGTCCAGCCCGACTGACCGTGTAATACTCCGGTCAGGATCAGTATTAAACAGAGGAGTAGATTGATGATGTGATGATGAGACTTCAAGTTTCACCCCGGTCTTTGGGTGAATCAGTTTAACTTAGTTTTAAGTTAGCGGGCGTCTCGGAAATAATCAACTAAAATAAGGGAAGAATGGATCAGGATCGCCCCACAAGAACAATTCTGAACAATATATGTGAAGGATTACTATAAAGAGACCTTGTTTAAACCATCCAGTGCCGCCACTTTGTAAGCCTCAGCCAGTGTAGGATAGTTGAAAACGGCATCCCGGAAATATTCCAGAGTTCCGTTCATGGCAATAGCGGCTTGCCCGATATGGATGAGCTCGGTGGCGCTTTCTCCGATGACGTGGACGCCCAGAATATGCAGGTCTTCCGGATCAAACAGTATTTTCAGTAATCCGATGCGGTCTCCCAGAATCTGTCCACGGGCCAGTTCTTCATATTTGGCAATACCAAATTCATAGGGGATTTTCTCTTGCGTCAGCTGTTTTTCGGTTTTTCCGACAATGGAAATTTCGGGTATGGTGTAAATGCCATAAGGGAGCAATTCTGGGGTATGTCTGACGGGAGAACCGAACATATGATAACTGGCAATCCGCCCCTGTTCCATGGAGGTCGACGCCAAAGCGGGAAAACCGATGACATCTCCTGCTGCATAAATATGGGACTGTTCGGTTTGGTAAAAATCATTCACCTTTATGCGACCACGATTATCAGTTGTGACTTTTGCATTATCCAAATTCAGTGTATCCGCATTGGTCTCCCTGCCGACCGCATACAGCAGGGTCTGAGCTCGAATCTTTTTGCGGCTTTCCAGGCTTGCTACCACCCAACCGCTCTGGTCCTGTTCCACGGATACCACTTTTTCTCCTAACCGAAAGGTTACGCCCAGGTTACGCATATGATAACGGAGTCGTTCAGTGATTTCATCGTCGATGAAACTCAATATTTCATTCCGTTGTTCAATCACAGTCACCTTGATATTCAGGGCCGCAAACATGGCAGCAAATTCAAGTCCGATTACTCCCGCCCCCACGATAATGGTATGCTGTGGCAGAACTTCCAGTAACCCCAGCTGGTCAACATCAAAGATCTTCGCACCGTCAACAGGAACCTTGGGATTGTGAGCCGAGCGGGTACCACAGGCTATCAGGATATTTTCTCCGGTAACCCGGGACTGGCCCTCATCTGAAGTTACCTCCAGGGTGTGGGGATCAACAAACTGGGCGGTTCCGTTAAGGAAAACCACCTGGTTTCTTCTGAACTGGCTGCGAATGATCTCAATTTCCCGGTGAAGTACTCTCCTGACCCGCAGGCGAAGATCGTTACGATTGATTTTATCTTTAACAGTATAGTCTTTCCCGTAGAATGCCCGCTGTTCCAGGCCGGAGAGATACAGGATGGCCTCCCGCAAGGTTTTACTGGGAATAGTGCCACTGTGCAATGAGACTCCGCCAACCATATCTTCGCGGTCGATGACGGCAACTGATTTTCCAAGCTTTGAAGCTGCGATAGCACCTTTTTGTCCGGCCGGACCGGATCCGATGACCAGTAAATCATAATTGTATTTACGCATAGAAATTTAAACCTCTTCTCGATGGGTTCCTGAATAAAAAACCCTTGTTCTTATAGATCATAATAAAAAAGCGTAAATGCAGGCAATACTCTTCATTCAGGGAGGACAGTTAACGTGAGAAATTTTCCCTGATAAATCGAGCGTAATAATAATAAATTATTACGCTTTAAGCCACTGTTTTTGTTCTGAAATCTAATCTATGAAGAGAATTAATCGGTCGTTTCAGCTATTGGACAATGCGCTGATAACGCCGAACGGTATGGGCGCTAAAATAACCTAATGAGTTATTTGATAAATTTGATTTTGGATTAGCCGGAGAGACCGGAAAAAACTCGGGTATTTCAGGGTCATAACCACCGCCACCTTCGTCTGGATTGAGCATGGCCAGATATTCATATATTTCTTCAGTTATGGTTAGAAGCTCAACCACAATATTATCATTTCTTGAAAAGGTAACACCGAATTCATCCAGAACAATTTGTTCACCATCGGTGTATTCACCCTGGTATAAATATTTTTCAACCAGCTCTCCATTTTTATATATCTTAAGACGGCAAAAATCCTTTATCCCTTCCCGGTCTGTAAAGCCACAGCTTAAAATAAATTCCCAGCCATGATTCTGAAGAGTCAGAAAATCCAGCGTCAATGCTTCAGGCATTTTAGAACTTGCATGGTACTCTTTCCCTTCCGCCTGCACCTGCAGGCTGTAAGTTCGGCCAGTTCTCCCCCGCAAGGATTGAGAATGATACTGGCCAGGCTCGGCTTCGGTCAACATCTCGAAATTACCCAGATCATCCCGAATGAACACTTCCGCCCCGGTTACCAGCGGGAAATTGGATAGCTGATTATATCCGCCCGCTTTGCTGATTCTTATTTGATAAGGTCCGTTCTGATCGGTAATGTTGCCCTCAATCACCAGCTGCGGCTCGATGTTCTCAAGGTTTAAGTTAATAATATCTCGATAACAGGATAAACCGCTTATCCAGATGATACACATGAGGGATATCCAGGTTTTTTTAAGGTATAATGATTTGAAATATTGTTTATTCATCATATAATCCTTAGAAAGTGAATTGATAGGAAAGTGACGGTATGAATGAAAAAAGTGATAACCTGACAGGCCGCAGGATTTGGGGATTGTCTTCATTCTCCTCAAAAATAATTGCATAGGCATTTTTACGACCATAGGCGTTATAAAGCGTGAAATTGAGTTCGCTTCTTTTTCCAATGAGGTAGGTAAAGCCAATGTCCAGACGATGATAAGCCGGCATTCGGTATGCATTTCGGGCAGTGTACGCATCCACGACCCGGTTGTCCACCACATATTTTCCATATTGAATGGTTACCGGCGCCCCGGTTTGGTAAATCCAGTTTGCAGAGAGAGTCAGATGGGATCCCATCTGATATATACCCACAATTGCCACGTCGTGGATTTTGTCGTTACTGGCAGGGAAGGTGTTGCCTTCATTAATTTCGGCGAACTTGCGCTGGCTTCTGGACCAGGTGTAGCCAATCCATCCGCTTAACCGACCCGCCCGTTTTTTGACTAATAATTCGATACCATAGGCCCAGCCCCTGCCCGTTGTCAGCTCTGATTCAAATAAGCTGCCCAACAAAACATCTGCCCCATCTTTGTATTCCAGCTGGTTTCTCATATCTTTGTAAAATATTTCGTAGGACATTTCCAGCGGAGTTCCAGCTGGGTTCTGGTATAATCCCAAAGAGACCTGGTCTGCCCGTTGGGGTTTGATGGTTGAACTACTCGGGTGCCAGACATTGAGGGGTGTTCCGGATGTCGCGTTTGAAAGCATGTGCACATTTTGGTAGTTTCGGGCGTATCCCGCTTTGATCGAGGTGGTGGAATTGAGCAAATAATTGGCAGAGAAACGGGGTTCAAAACCGGAATGCATTTTTTGTTCTTCGGTGTGACGGGTCAGACCATAAAATTCATGAGGGATGTCATCCATGCGTTCAATTTCGAAAAGGTCGGGCTGACCGGAGACCAAAAACATCCAGCCCCGGACTCCATAATTCAGTTTTAGTTTAATATTTATCTGATGTTCATGGGAAACGTAACCGCCCCACTCCTTGGCTTTTCTTTCTCCGATACGTATGTCAAAATATTCGCTACCGTTAATCAACCAGCGAGAGGGTTCATAATGATGATTGATAAATTGTACGCCAAAGTAAATAGCACTACCTGGATTGTTGAAGTATTCGAAGTCCACTTTCAGTGTGAGGTCATTGACCAAGGAGTTCAGATCCACCGTTTCGTACTCATGGACATTACCCACCCCGTACCGGAAACGGCTGAAGATGAGAGAAGAATTTGAGAACAGTTTTTCATTGAACAGATGATTCCAGCGTAAGGTACCGGTTTTGTTTTCCCAAAGTATCGACGTGGCATCTGTTTCCTCTTCAATATTGAGAAAATCCCGGCCAAAGTAGCCGGAAAGATAGATGCGGTCTTTTTCAGTATGACGATAGTTTGCTTTCAGGTTGAAATCGTAGAAATACATCTGTGAATTTCTTACGCTTTCATCTGAAGAAAATTTGGTAAAAATATCGGCGTAGGTACGCCTTCCGGAGACAAGGAAAGATGCCCGGTCTTTGAGAAGAGGTCCTTCCAGAGTTAACCTGGAAAATACAGTGCCGATGCCGGCTTTCCCGCCAAACTGTTTTGAACTGCCTTCACGCATTTGAATATCAAGTACCGACGACAGTTTCCCCCCATATTTTGCCGGGGCAGAACCCTTGATTAATTTGACTTCCCGGATCACATCCGAATTAAACACTGAGAATGATCCCAGGAGATGCACCGCATTGTACACGGGCGCCTCATCCAGCAATACCAGGTTTTGGTCGGAGCTCCCCCCCCTCACGTAAAATCCGCAGTCAGCTTCCCGGATCTGAGTAACCCCGGGTAAAAGCTGGATGGATCTGAATATGTCCCGCTCTCCCAAGAATACCGGAATGTGACTCTGCTCTTTGGGAATAAGCGTAAAAGTTCCAATCTCAGTAGTCCTGAGGGTATGTTCTTCCGGGGAGGCACTAACAACCACCGTATCCCCTAGAAATGGGGAGGACTGCAGTTCAATATTCTGTCTGATGTTCTGATGAAGCGACAGCTCCAGATCCTTCGGTTGATATCCGATATAACCGTAGTTGATTGTATAATTCCCCGCCGGTACGGTCAGGGAATAAAACCCATATACATTTGAAGTGCATCCTGCTTTAAGGTCTACAACAGATACATTAGTACCTATCAATGCCTCACCGGTTTCGGCGTCTGTGATAAAACCACTGATGGTATATTTCTTGATTTTTTCAAGATATTCTGAACTGACCAGAACCACTTGGTTGTCCCCCATGACAATAAAACCGACCCCGGTGTTCGCCAGTAGCTCGCCGAGAATAGTGCTTATGGCTATGTTTGTATATTGTCCGGATACAAGCAGTTCTGACGGAACCACATCGACACTGTAGTTCAAATGAAACTGTCCCTTCTCCGCCAGCAGGGTAAGCGCATCAATCAGTGGGAGGTCCTGAAAATAGATAGATATCTCCTGTTGGAGTGCATCCGGAACTGGTTCGCCCCGGGAGTCAGTCGGAAAATTCCTCTGGGCATATAGGGATGCGATGAAACAGATCAGCACCAGAATGAGCAGAAATACAAGCGCTGATCGATGATTATTTTCCATAAGTAACTCAATTTATATTTTACCGTTTATAAAGGGTTTTATTTTCTGATTGAAAGACATCGGTTATTCCCGGTAAGAAAAAATGATTTTATGGTCCTCCTCTCTAAAAGAAAGGTTGTTCATCATGGCGATGATCTGTAGTGTTTCGGTTAGCGGTTTATCTTCAACATACAGGGTTACCCGGCCGTTACCCAGCGTACTATCGGGAAGTAAAATTTCCTGGTTATACCAGCGCTCAAGCTGATCGAGCACTTCCCCCAACGGGGCATTCTCAAAATGCATTTCACGTTCCATCCACGATATATACTTTTGAATATCTGCAGGACGCGGAAGGGTGGGAGCCTCATTAGGGATCAACTCGCTTACCTGACCCGCCGAGATGATGACTTTTTCGGAGGCATGTGGTTGATTTTCAGCCCGTAGTGAAACGTTTCCCTCCAGCACCGCCACCGTAACCCGGGGGTTGCGATTTCTTTGCCAGGCCCGGACATTGAATTTGGTTCCAAGAACCCTGATCATGGCATTATTGGTTTTGATGATAAAAGGGAGATCAGGATTTGGTGTAACGTCAAAATACCCCTCACCGTTCAGGTAAATTTGCCGGGTTTGAGCGTTGAAAACTTCCGGATAGCGAAGGATACTACCGGCATCCAGCGTAATCCGGGTTCCGTCGGAAAGGGTTACTTCCATTTTCTGAGCTTTTTGGACATGAAGCTCTTTTAGGGATGGTGGTTCGGTAAATAAGGAAAAAATAAATGGAATTAGAATGAGAACGAGAATGACTGCAGCATACGGCCATAATTTTTTGTTCCAGTTATTGCGTAAGATGAAGCTGTTTTTTTCTGGAAGCTGCAGGGGAGTATTTTGAGGAGCACCGTCAGCTTCGATTCCCGCAGCATGTTTACATTTCTGCCAGGCCAATTCAATAAAAGGCTCAGGCAGATCAATCTCTGGTGTATGCCAGATATGTTGAATATTCTGCAGGGTTTTCCGGTTTTGTTGGTCGGATTGAATCCACTCATGTAATTTTTCCTTTTCTGCGGGGCTCAGAGAATTATCCAGATATTTTAAAATCAGTTCCCACTCATTGTTGTTTTTCATTTCACATTCTTCCGGTTAGATGGAATCAAAGGGCCCTAAGTCGCCTTTCTTCTCATAAGACAATTGAAAACAGATTTTGGGTGACAGATTAGGAGAATTTTTAGTTGAATGCTATTTTCATCGATCCAGGAATGGACTTAATTCGCGGAGGAGTGATTTAAGGGCTCTTTTCATCTGGGTTTTTACAGTGTTAACGGAGATATTCAGAATACGTGCAATCTCAGCATATTTCATCTGGTCGTACCGTTTCATCAGATAAATCTGCCGGCAGCGCAGAGGGAGCTTGTCAATCGCACGGTGAACAGCGAGGTATAACTCCTTTTCAACCGCATTTTCTTCGGGAGAGGGTGTGGTTTTATGATACGCCAGGGCTATTTCCTCATAGGAAAAGTTTTTACGTTCCCGTTTGAGCAGGTTCAGGGACTGGTTGTGCACCATCTGGTAGAGGTAAGCCTTTAAGCTGGTTTGAATATTGCGCTTTTCGCGCTCAATCCATAAATTGACGAATACATTTTGAACAATATTCTCAGCGGTTGGTCCATCTTTTATGAATCTTCCTGCAAATCGGAATAAGGGTGCATAATATCTTTTAAACAGGATCGAGAACTCAGCTTTATCACCCGCGCAGATCTTCCTCCAAGTTATCAGGTCTGCATCCTCGGAAGCATTTTTATTTTCTTGCATCGATCTGTTCAAAATAAGGTCTGCTAAAATTTCAAATGAGAAGTTTAGCATAATTTACGTTATCTGATGATTAAAATGGTATATGCAACAGATCAAACGGGTGTTTAGAGCAGAAAATATGAAAATGAAAAGAACTTTATCTAAACGTAAAGTCATCGTTTTGGGGATGTTTCATTTGTAATAATGCAGGGAGATACGGAAAAGGGGGCTACAATGTTCCAAATTTGGCGGAAAATGTTTTAAAGGTCAACAAAAAACAGGTACTGGCTAAAAATTTTCATGGTTAATTGATGTTGGGTAAAACAATTTCCCGGTAACCCCCAAAGGATAGCAGAAATTTCAGATATATAACAGTGCAAATATATTAAAATGGCAATTAGATCGTCCAATGGAGTTCGGAAAAAGACTAATCCCTGGATTCTTAGTTCCAGATACTGATCTCTTGTTGATTATATAGTTTCTTTATGGGTGTGATGCGCCTGAAATGATATTGCATAAAACGCGTTGTTTTCGTTTATATTATTCTGTGAAGAAAGGCAACGAATAAGTAAATTTATTTTGTGTTTTATCTACTTTCCATAATAAAGGAAATTTGGATTGGATAGTCAACATAAAGCAATATTCAGTCCTAATTGGCTAATAAAGTCAGTCAGGCGTGAAGTTGTCTTTATTTTTGTATTAGCACTTCTTATTCGCACCGTTTTTTTGTTTTCCTGGATGATTCCGACAGAATATATCTTGCCCGAAACCGTCGGTGAAATCGGCCGGGTGGGGCAGAACCTGGCACTCACCGGAAACTATGCAGATCCCTATCTCGTGCCCAGCGGTCCTACGGCTCACCCGCTTCCATTGTTTACCGGACTGCTCGCCTTGATATATAAATTGTTTGGTGTTACGCTTACCGCCGGCTACATTCGTTGTTTTCTCTGTATCACCAGTTACTCGGCCATGTATGCCATGTTGCCTTGGTTCGCGGCGCAGATAGGCCTGGAAAGAAAAGCAGGATTTTTGGGAGGTCTGGTTGGTGCCCTGGTTGTTCCGCTAGGGACTGCAGAGGTTATTGGATGGACGGCTAACGAACCGATCACGGCCATCCTCTTGGGCGGGTTATTAATCGGGTTTTTTAGGAGATGGGAAAAAACGCAATACGGCAAGATAGGGGTTTTTCCACTAGGCCTAATATTCGGCCTGGCATTTCATTTCTCTCCCGCCTTACTTACAGTCTTGGTGGGACTGATATTGTTTGAGCTTTACTGGCGACGTGATTCCGGAAAATGGGTTTCTGTTTTGATCCTGTTATTAGGAATAACACTGGCCTGCATTCCCTGGAACTGGCGCAATATAACCACTTTCCAAGAGTTCTTTTTTCTGCGTAGCAATTTCGGCCTGGAACTTCGTCTGGGTAATCATGCCGGGGCTGAGGCAGATATGGATCGGATGGACGTGAGAGAGGGAAAGGGCATGCGGCATCCCAGCAACAACCGCGGTGAGGCACTTCGGGTCCGGGAACTGGGTGAGATTGTATACATGCGACAGGCTAGACAGGAGGCCCTGCAGTGGATAAAAGACTATCCTGTGGAATTTATTCGGCTTACTCTGTTAAGAATGCTTTATTTCTGGTTTGGATCTTGGTACGATCCGGTTCTATCATCCGGAATTTCCTTGCTAATGGTCCTGGCTTTCCTAGGGGGATGGCGTTCTGTGCGACAATTGACAATTCCGGCACGTGCAGTGCTCCTAATTCCGCTGGTCACCTATCCGCTAACCTACTATCTGGTACCCTATATGATGCGATATACCGTTCCGGTGCTCTGGATGGTCCTGCTTCTGGTGGGAGTTGAAATGAATTCCTTGATCGGAAAGGATATCTTTAAAAAACAAAAACCGGTCAGGAAACTGACCGGTCTATTTATTGGATAAAATTAATTTCAATTTAAAGCTACGAATTCACCGGGTCCTGATGAACGCTATTCTACTGCAACGTAAGTGAACCCAGATCAAAATTTGTCCCCGCCTGGACCATTACCCCGGATTGTTCGAAGGACTGATCCAGCGTATCTCTGACAGATACGGTATATTCTCCTGCCGGCAGGAAAGAAAGCTTAAAATAACCGCTGCTTGAATCGGGCAGACTACTGGTGGTGGTATCGTCATTCTGAATCGCATAAGCCACCGGCAGGTGTTCCGGGTTGGTAATGATTCCGGAGATGGAGCCGGTAATAGCCAGGGGTGAAATCCGGATGTGGGGTTTGAGCTTGTATCCCTTGGGATTGAAAGGCGGACCGGTGGTAACGATGGATCGGTTGACATCAAAGTCGACCACCATTTCGTAGGTGACGCCCTCGGCAATGGAAAATTCCGGACCAAATTTCAGGCCACTGGTGGATCCGCTGGGGACATCCATAGGATGTCTATATCCATCCACCACCACCCAGGCGTTGGTAATTTTCAGGCGGATCTGGGTATAGTGACCGGCGGGCACTTCATCACTGCCGATGACAACCGTATTACCATTGGTCAGTTCCAGCAGGTTGACAGTCATCAACGTATCAGCCAGAATAATCCAGGATGAATCCAAATGGGCGCTTACTCCGGAGAAAGTGATTTTGACCGAATCGTATACAGAAGCCGGGGCGTCGGTTAAATACAGCCGCAGTGTGGCCGTGCCGGTTGAGTTGGAATTGTTATCTATGTCGGTGCTGTTTTTCTCACAGGCTATAAAAAATACCGAGATGAACAGTAACGATATCAGAATCAAAATTCCATTTTTCATAATATCTCCTCCATTTTCTCAAATTTATTTAATTTTATATACAATTGATATGATAAAGATCAAAATTTTTTTTGACAGTATATTTAAATGTGGCACAGGTTTTCAAGTAACCTCAAGAGAGTATTCCATCTGGTATTTCTCCCGGTGACGTTAGACCGTGTCCAATCGGGCTGATAATATCTGACTGACTTTTTTTACTTTCACCATAAAAAGATTGTTTTTGAATCTAAAAGAAGTTACTTTGTTTAATAATGTTGAGATTGATTCTCAACATTATCCAAATTTCGAATTTTTCCCGCTCCTGATTATAAAGTGTAAAACATCTATACCTTTTATCTACAAGTATCCCGTTTATTTTCATACTGTGTATCGTTTTGATTTATGAGTTACCACTCGGTATATATGTATTTGGATTAAATTCATATAATTTAGGAGAAATTTTATGAAACCCCTGGCGGATAAAACCCGCCGGCGCCTGGAGATTCAGGGCTTCGAAAATGTGGAAGAGAATTTACTGCGGGAAACCGCTCCCTGGCTTCGTTTTTCGTTTGCCCTGTGTACGATCCTCACGGCTTTGGGAACGATCCTGGCCTCACCGTTTTTTCTCTGGTCATTAATTCCCGTTTCAGCCATAGCGGCCTTTCCGCCGGTACATCCCTTTGATTTAATTTATAATTTTGGAATACGTTATTTTACCGGAACGTCTCCCCTTCCTCCAAGAGGTACGCCCAATCGGTTTGCCTGCGGGGTGGGGACGGTCTGGCTCTTGCTCACCGGTCTGGCCTTCTATGCCGGATACATCACAACAGGGTATATTCTGGGTGCATTACTATGTGTCGTCGGGATTCTGGTTAGCACCATTAATTTTTGTATTCCCTCATTTATTTACCGGATGATTTTCGGATTTTCCTCCAAATCGGCTTTGCATAAAATTTAGTTTATCCAGGAAAAGCCACCTTATGAAGGGCATCCAAATCAATTTTTTAATTCACAGTCACCCAATTAAGAAGGAACAGCATATGAATAATACAGTGGAAACCCAAGCCCCATTGGAATCGGTGCTCAAGGATGAAATTATCCGCATGTATCAGGAAGTCGCTGATAATCCTGATCATGAATTTCATTTCTTCCACGGCCACCGAGCGGCAGAAATGTTTAACTATAATCCGGAATGACGTTTACATTGTGGTTACCTGATCTTTTCGCAGTATCCAGAAGGCTCGGATCTTTTTGCGGTACATTTTACCCCCTTACTCAAAATTAAGGAGATCTCTTGTCAATAATTAATATAAATAGTCATGTGATTGACGAATTTAAAAATAGTCTGAGGGGCCAGCTTTTGTTGCCCGGCAGCTCGGATTATCAAAATGCCCGGTCAATTTGGAATGGTATGATTGACAGACATCCGGCGCTAATTGCACGTTGCCTGGGTGTTTCAGACGTAATAACAAGTGTGCAGTTTGCAAAAAAACAGGGACTCACCATTTGCATCAAAGGGGGAGGACATAACATTGCCGGTCTTGCGGTTTGTGATGATGGGCTGATGATAGATATGTCACTCATGCGCGGGGTGTGGGTTGATGCAGCAAATCGAACCGCCCAGGCACAAGCCGGCTGCCTGCTGGGCGATGTGGATCGTGAAACTCAGA
>WOR8_10006031_pt1 | contig 11654 bp, 7 predicted proteins | sample DeeMarSeWOR38_10_FD_19890 | JGI IMG/M metagenome (IMG submission 19890) | reverse complement strand
CGTCATCCTGAACTTGTTTCAGGATCTAAATATTTGATTTTTCATAGATTCCGAAACAAGTTCGGAATGACAAATGTTGTTTCTGATAAAATTACCGATGATCATTTGTTTGTAAACACCAAGTCAACACAAGACAATTAAATCGTGAACATCGCGATCTAAACACACAAAAGATTTTTGTTTATACTTCCCTTTTCTATCAGTATATTTACCAAGGAGCCTTCCGGCTAATCAAACTGAGACAGACTTAGCCAATATTTTTCATACTGACCCACTCAAGGACACATAATTGATCATAATTGATTCAGAGGCAACAGAATAACAGAATTAATGCCACTATTTCAAGGATTAAAAGTCGCACACTGCACACCGTAATCTTTTGATTTTGTGCTTTAAAGACTCCAGGATTTCACCACCAAGCGGATTGTTTATTATGACTTTAAAATTATAACAGGCTTATAATTACTTGAAAATAATTTCTTTTTCACCAGCGATATTAGATATACCAATATACCAAATCCTTCAGAGGAGAGTTGAACATGAAAAATAAATATGGTTTGTTTTGCACAATATTCATGTTACTGGTTTTTTTCGCCTCATGGATCCTTGTCTCAGCCGAGGCGAAAGATCGCAGATCCAGTATCTCAGGTACGCCTGATTTGACGCTGCTTAATATCAACAATTTGAGTACAACCGTCGGTTCAAACGGATCCTTCCCCAGCGAAAATCCATCCCGGCCCGGCAGCGGCAGTACAATATTTCCGAAAGGCATCGCACCCTTCATTTTTACCGAAGGCTTCGTCTGGGGCGGTATTCTGGCTGATGGCGATACAGAAGAGGTCCGTGTGGGGGGTAACACCTATCGCTCAGGATTGAGACCGGGGGCTATTCTTGGTCTGAATACGGGTACTCCCCAAGATCCTTCAAACCCTGACGTCCGGATCTGGCGCATCCGCCCGGATTGGGAATATGCGGATCTGTCGGCAGAAGTGGCGGAGATGAATTATCAGGTTTCCGAAACGGACCTGCGGAATCAGTACGAAAAAGACTGGAATGAATGGCCGGCGGAATGGGGGGCACCCTATGTTGACAAGGATGGCAATCATCAATACGATCCCACCGATATCCCCGGTATACCGGGTGCCAGCCAGACGATCTGGCTGGTTGCCAATGACCTTGATGAATCTGCCTGCATAGGATTGTACGGTTCGGCTCCATTAGGACTGGAAATTCAAATGACATTATGGGCATATGACCGGCCTGAAGGGGATCCGTTCGACGATATATCTTTCCGTCGTATACGGATTATTTACAAAGGGACAGGACATACAGGCGTCGATGCCATCATTGATCAAATGTACATCTCGCAGTGGGCCGATCCGGATATAGGCAACTATACCAATGATCTGGCCGGCTGCGACAGTTCTCTTGAACTTGTTTTTGCTTATAACGGTATGTCTGAGGACGATGATTTTAAGGTGTATGATCTGAAACCGCCGGCGGCCGGATATACCCTGCTTCAGGGACCAATGGTCGTGAGCCCGGGCGACACAGCATATGCCGGTTTTCAGAAAAAAGCCGGATACCGGAATCTGGGCGTGAGCTCGAGCTATTTTTTTGCTTCCGGCAGCGCTGATAGTGACCCCAGCCTTGGTGTCTACAACGGAACCCTGCAGTTTTACAACCTTCTGCTTGGTTTAAGACCGCGCCCCGAGTATCCTTACGGTTTACCGTGGATAAGTCCGATTGACAATACACCGACCAAATTTCCTCTTTCCGGGAATCCCCTCTCCGGGCAGGGGTGGATCGACGGCAATCCCTATGGCCCCGGCGACCGCCGTATAGGAGTGAATACCGGCCCGTTCACTATGGCGCTTGGAGACACGCAGGAAGTGATCACTGCACTAATCGGAGATCTGCGTGAAAATGACGACTTCGCACGCTTTAGACATATCAATGGCGTCAAACGCAAGGCAGTGGCGATAAAATCGTTTCTCTCGGACGGAATTGCGGTCGATATTATTGGCCCACATCTTGTAAAAAAGCAGGAAGAAGTCCTGTTGAAGGCTGCCTGTCTGTTTTTGGATCCGGATGATCAGACCCAGTCGATTGTCTGGGAAATAACGGACAAACCTTCAGGCAGCGGCGTTTCGCTTGAATCTGGTCAGGGCGAAAGCACAACCTTTGCACCTGATTCGGCCGGACCATACAGAATAACCGCTACAGTAACTTCTGTGTTGGGAAAAACCAGGGATGCCGATATAGTCGTCGAGGCATCCGACAACCGGCCGCCTGAAATAAAGTTGGCACTCGACAAGCGCGATATCGTCTGGGGCGATTCCGTATTCGTAGATGCAAGCAGCACGACAGATCCCGACAATGACAGTCTGAATTTTGGGTTTGAATCGGATGCTTTTGTTAGCCCTGCACCCGGGGGCAAAGGGGCATATATACGGCCTCTTACAACTGGTCTTGTACGAGTTACGGTCCGTGCTTTTGACGGATATTTTGGATCATCAATCCAGGATTCGTTTTTTGTCGATCCATTGAGTTCTCCCGGAATATCGATAAAATATTCGTTTCTTGATCCAGCGTGGGTACCGTTCTATTTACCCTATTTCCTCGGTGACACGCTGATGACCATTTGTCCTTATTCTACAGATGCCGGCATTCGTGTGTATAAGATCGCTGAGGATACGATTGTATTCGGGCAAAAAATTGAGATGACGGATGTGGTCAGAATATATGGCATCAGAAATGATATGTTATATATCGGAACACGCAGTTCTATTTCCGGTTTCACCGGCCCGGGTCCGCTCTCAATTTATGCCGTTGGAGAAAGTTGGGCTCTTACACCGGTGCTCGAGGAATATCTTCCCGATAATAATGAGATCCAGAGCATGCAGTTTTATGAAAATGAAGCGCTCGTGCGGGCCAGAGGCTACATGCCGTACAGAGATTATCTGTACAAAATTGATTTCATGACCAATCCCTCTGCCCCGCAGATCGTCGCAACTAAGGAATTCGCATATCCATTGCAATTATATGGTATTACAATACTTAACGAAAATTATATCATTGCCAAAATTGTAGAATACTCAGAAAAAATTAATCTAATTATTACCCGCACAAATTTCAGCGAGGTTGGTTCCTTTACGATTCCTGGAAACTGGCGCAACTTTTCCCTGCAGGATAACCGCATGTATGTTACCTATTCCGACTCAGTGGCTATTTATGATATCTCCAGTATTCTGAATCCTGTATGGTTATCCCGGATACAGGTTGATCCGCCGGCCGGTTGGGTCGGCACAGCTGGTTTCCATTCATCTGCTGACGAAATTTCTGAAAACAGTCTATATATAAAGACAAGTTATGGCTTTAATCTTTTTGATATTTCTAATCCTGTGGATATGGTGAGGACAGATTTCTTTTATGGTAATGATGCATCTTTAATCTACCATACAGGTGACTATTATATGGTAAATAACTCTGCAGACCTGGATAATCCGTATTCGGGAATCAATAAAATTGACATTATCACAGGGATACCTGCGCATAGCACCGGTGTTCCAAACAGTTTTTGCCTGTTCCAGAATTTTCCCAATCCGTTCAATCCGGTAACCAGGATCAATCTCACGATTCCGAACAGGGAAAAAGTAGAACTGGTTGTTTACGATATCCTCGGCCGCAGGGTTGTCGAACTCCTGGACAGTGTACTTCCCCCGGGAATGCATCGGATCGATTTTAACGGCGAAAACCTGGCCAGCGGGATTTATTTCTATATCATCCGGGCAGGTGATTTTAGGGATGTCAAAAAGATGGTATTGATCAGATAGTGTCAAATGACGATAGGACCTTAATTCAGACAGGATAATCCCGAAGGAAGGGATCCCTTTGGGATTATCTCGTCAAACAAAAGCAACCTATGGTCATATGAAACAAACTTACAACGACCTTAAGATTTTAACTATTTTTTAACAGCAAAACCGATTCAGCTTTAGAATAGTATTTTCGTTTTATAGTGCGGATTAAAGTATCTTAGGCAAGATTAAGCCCAAAACAGACCTTTTAATTACTGTTGAAAACAAAGGACGATATTTACGCAGGAAATGCGCCAATCTCTCCTTTCTATTTGGTCATTTCCTGAGGTTCATCCCTTTTCAAGTCTGGTGGAGCAAAAATATAATAATCCGTCACTCCCGAGATCCCTCCGTATACGCCTCCCAACAACAGTCCGATTGCTGCCCCGGCCATATATGATATCGTTTCATCCGAGGCAACTATTTTGGTTTCTTCATCTCCGGATGTAACTGCTCCGATAATGCCACCGATAAAAAATCCTGATAATAATCCCCAGCCCATTCCCTTGATGACACCCTTGCCGTGATTTTTTCTCTGAAGCTCCTTCGCCTTATCAATTGCAATAGTTTCGGTTCCAACAGTTATCGAATCGGTAAAAATTCCGATATATTCACCGGCAAGTTCTTCCCCGTTTGATTTTACGCAAGTCACCGTCTTGCCCGTTAATTTTAGATTGACTTCCTGATACGAAGAATCCGTGTGCTGTATCAGGCGCGTTGAACTCATGCAGGAAACAAGAAAGACAACCGGAATGATAAATATCATTTTGTTTTTCACTTTTTGCTCCTTTATCGGTCTGATAGGTTCAGTCATTCAATAAAAATATAGAAAAATGACCGATTAAAATTGTCATAAAAATGTCATCAATATGCTAAAATTGTATCTGAATGAAGGGGATAGCCAGGGAAAACTGTTGCCACCTGCTCGTATGGAAAGGAAGATATTCAGTTGAACCGGAAATTGGAAAATTGGCTGAAGATTTACAACTTTGTCCGGGTACCGAAGTAGATAACTGTGTAAATTTTTATGTCGAGCTTAAAGATTTAATATTTAAATTGCAGTGTCTTCACCATGTGTTTACAGATTAAGAATGATTATTATTTTAGTCCATGCAAGTAAAAGTCATTCTGAACGCGGTTCAGAATCTTATAATAAACAATAGGTTAGATCCTGAAACAAGTTCAGGATGACATAAATTATAATGGTTTTTTATTCAAATAGGTACCTTAAATTGTGTAAACACCAAGTTAGGATATAACATATAAATCAATGCAAAATATGTCTCTTAAGGACTGACTTCACTATATATAAGGCTATACATATGCAATTGAGCACTCTTAAATTCAGAATACTGGAGATATGGACTTTCCTGAAGACTTATTACACAATCATTTTCTGGCTGGTCTGGGGCCTCATTATGAGTCTGATTTTTGGTATGATACTCCAGGATTTTCAGACCGCCTTCACTATATTGATGGGATTTGGGATTTTCCTGGGACTGACATTTCAATTTGTTAAAGTAACATGGCTCAAAAGCTTGGCCGTATTTATATGTGTGGTTATCGCCGTAATTATCGTCTGGAAACCGGTGGTCAGTTTCACGCAAAGGATCCTTCATCAGAATATCAGCCGGAATTTTCTGGTCGATGATGTGCGGCAGATGGCTTCCATCCTGGAGGCGACCCATCCTGATCCCTATAGCAAAGGCGGCGGCAGGATCGCGTTTCACCGGAGAATGCAGGATCTGATCCGGACAATACCCGAAGAGGGTTTGACCCAGACCGAGTTTTATCAGCACCTGTGCCCATTCCTGGCCGCGGTGGGAGACGGCCATACAACCCTGTGGCCACCCTTTCACTTAAAAAGTCAGTCTCCGGGGGGGATACCGCTGTATTTTCAGGCAGTGGAGGATTTGTTGTACGTTGCCGGCGTAATCGATTCTGCCCATCAGCACCTGATCGGATCCAGACTGGTATCAGTGGAAACTATCCCAATAGATGACCTGCTTGACCGTCAGGCCCGGATAAAGGGATATGACAATGAATACCAGCTGATGCGCTACCTGGGGTATGACGGGTCGCTCTGGTACAGGAATTTTTTGTCACATCTGATTCCGGAGTGGCAGGGTGGCCCGGTTCGTGTCGTTTTAAAAAATCCGAAAGGCCTTGAAATAGAACTTAATTTAGAACCGAATAACCGGGGGCAAGATGATTTGATAACTGCCGCGACAACTGTAAATCTGCCTTCCACCGAGAAAAGCGATTATATATACCGTTTCATGGATGAAGAAAAGAAGACCGTACTGCTTTTGATCGAAAATATGTATACCTACCGGGAAACCTTTGAGATGGAAATGGTACTGCAGGGATCCCTGCGGAAAGATCTGGCGAAGTATATCTATCAGAAATATAATGATGCACCCCCTCCCGGAAGTACGCAAGACCTGGTTGCCGGAATACCTTCGGCCACCGGATTATGCCGGGAGCTTGTCGAGGCAATGGAAAAAAATCAGTCGGAGAATCTGATCATTGATCTGAGGAGGAATCAGGGGGGTAATGCATTTATTTCCACGATTTTTCTATATTATTTGTACGGAAAGGAAGCTCTGATATCCCTCAGTGACAAAAAAAGCATTTTTATCAAAAAGTATTCGCCCCTTTTCTGGAGACAATACCCTGGCTGGAATATCGATGATATCAACCGGCATCAGTCAATCGAATTGACCGGGGATGACTATGACTTTTCGGGTTATCCTGCACCAGGCGACAGTTTAAGCCGTGAAGCATCGATCCGGATCATCGAAGAGGAGGCCTCCACGGCTGCCTCGTTCTGGGATGAATATCAATCGGAGAAATATTCCGGATACTATCGGCCGAAAAATATTATAATCCTCTGCTCGCCATTGACCACCAGTTCAGGCTATGCCTTTATGTACGATCACTGGGCTGCCGGGGGCAAGGTTGTTGGCATACCTTCATCGCAGGCCGGCAATGCCTGCGGGGCCTGGGTCGGATTTACATTATACCATTCCTGGCTGAAAGGCGGCATCTCCCATCTCTATATAACCCACTTTCGTGATGATCCAGAAATGGGCAGGACTTTCCGCCCGGATCATGAAATAACCTATGATGACCTGAAATCCTTTAATTTCGATCCGCATGCAGAGATTCTGTTTGCATTGGAACTCATCAACAAACCGGAAAATAATTCTATTGGATCGTCAGCTTTATTGCCAATACATCCCGCAAAAAATACAAAACATTTGCTGCAAACGATGGCACCTTAACATTAATTCAATTTGAATTCGGGAAATCATACCGCCTTCGTTTTCGAAGCCCTTTTATACCGTGACTTGATCATTATCAAACACTCCTTTTTTGATGCGTTGCGCATAGAAAACTGGCATATACAAATTACGAGCCAACTATATATTTCTCTAATTGCCATGGTTATATCTAATATGAGCCAATTGACTGAATATCCTTCAATAACTTTTCCTTTTACAATCACTCATAGTGTTAGTATATTAATCATATCAAAATCCAATACATACAGCGAAGTCCAAACGCTTTATTTATTGCTACATGCGGAATCATTGCCGGCTGCTTATAGTGTATAATCAAATCATCATTTCATTGGGAAAACTCTGATGATTGATAAAGAAATTTCACACTATAAAATCCTTGAAAAACTGGGTGGAGGAGGAATGGGCATTGTGTACAAGGCCCGGGACCTCAGACTCGACCGTCATGTGGCCCTCAAATTTTTACCGCCCGAACTCACCCGCGATCCCGTTGCAAAAAAACGGTTTGTTCAGGAGGCGAAAGCCGCATCGGCGCTTGAACATCCCAACATTTGTACGGTATTCGAAATTGATGAAACAGAGGATGAGCAGTGTTTTATCGCCATGTCCTATTGTGAAGGTGAAACGCTGAGAAAGAAACTTGACCGACATGTACTGGATATAAACGAAGCGATTGATATCGGCATTCAGATTGCGCTCGGTCTGGCAAAAGCCCATGAAAAGAAAATCATTCACCGTGATATCAAACCTGCCAATATTGCCATAACCGCTGATGGGATGGTAAAGATACTCGATTTTGGCCTGGCAAAACTGTCTGCCGGCACAAAACTTACCCGGGAGACAGCGACGTTTGGAACAGTTTCCTATATGTCACCGGAACAGGCAAGAGGTGAACAGGTCGACCACCGGACAGATATCTGGTCGCTCGGTGTGGTATTATTCGAAATGCTGACCGGGAAGCTGCCGTTTATAAGTGACTATGACCAGGCGATCATCTACTCCATTCTGAACGAGCGACAGCCCCGCATGCACAATATTCGTCCGGAGATACCGGTTGAATTAGAATCGATTGTCGAAAGGGCGCTGGCGAAGACTCCGGACCAGCGCTATCAGCGCGTGGATGAGATCGTTAAAGATTTAAGACGCCTCACAGCAAATCTGCCGCAAAAAGCGGCATTCCATCGTCCGGCGCAGACTCCGCCGGAAGAAGAGCGGAAATTAGCTGCAATTATGTTCACGGATATGGTCGGGTACAGCGCCCTGACCCAAAAAAATGAAAGATTAGCGCTTGAATTATTGGAAGAACACCGGCGCATCCTGCGCTCCTTTTTTCCAATGCACAGTGGCCGCGAAGTTGAAACGATTGGTGATGCCTTCTTTGTTGAATTCACCAGCGCCTTAGAGGCGGTACGCTGCGCAATTGATATCCAGAAAGCCCTGTATGACCGCAATAATACCGTCGCGGAGGATAATCAGATCCGGATACGTATCGGTGTTCATCTGGGTGACGTGATTCACAGCGGCAACAATGTCCTGGGGGATGGCGTAAATATTGCGGCCAGAATAGAACCATGCGCCCATTCCAGCGGCATCTGTGTTTCCCAGGACGTCGCGCGTCAGATACACAACAAGATAGATCACCCCCTGAAAAAAATAAGAAAAAGCCAGCTCAAAAATATACAATTGCCGGTGGAGATTTATGCCGTAGTCCTGCCCTGGCAAAAAAAGGACTCGGCATTTGCATTCTTCCCGAATGCAAAGAAAATACGCAGATTCATCGTCGCAATTGTTCTGCCCGTGATTTTCTTAATCATTGCTATATTTACCTGGCGGATATTTTCAAATGACGCAACAGAAAAAAATTCAATTGCCGTGCTCCCTTTTAAGAATCTCAGCGGAAAAATAGAAAACGAATATTTCAGTGACGGGATCACGGAAGATATAATTGCCTGCCTGTCCAAAATCAAGAACCTGAAGGTCATATCACGGACATCGGTCATGCAGTATAAAAACAGCGAAAAGAATCTGCGTGACATCGGCCAGGAACTGGATGTTGCAACGATCATGGAGGGGAGTGTCCGCTGTGATAACAACAGGGTGCGCATCGTGGCCCAGCTGATCGACGCACAGGAAGATGAACACCTGTGGACGGAAACCTACGATGAATTTATGACGGAAATATTTGACATACAGTCTGCTGTGGCCGAGAAGATTGCTGTTTCACTGAGAGCAAACATCACCCCTGTCAAAAATGACTTTTTTAACGTGAAAGCCACGGAAAATATGGAGGCCTATGATCTCTATCTGAAAGGAAGATATCATTTGAACAAACGCATGCCTGATGATTTAAAAAAGGGAATTGACTTTTTTACCCAGGCGCTGGCCAGTGATCCGAATTACGCGCACGCCTATTCCGGCCTGGCGGATTCTTATATGATACTTGGCAACTATAATTTGGAACCCCCGCTAACGGCATTCACAAAAGCAAAGGAAGCCGCCGGGAAAGCCCTGGAAATAAACGACGGACTCGCTGAGGCCTATTCTTCTCTGGCTTTCGTTCAGATGCACGGGGACTGGAACTGGGCCGCCGCTGAAAAAGGCTTTAAGAAAGCAATTGATCTTGATCCGGGATACGCAACGGCTTACAGCCTGTATGCATCTTATCTGACTGCACTGGGCCGTTCCGATGAAGCACAGAATATGCGGCAGCATGCCCGGGAACTGGACCCGCTCTCCACATATATATTGCTCGATGAGGCACTTGAGCTGTATTTTGAGGAAAAATATGACCGAACGATAGAACATTGCCGGAAGTTGATCCAGACCGATCCTTTTTTAATTTTGGCTTACATTCCATTATGCGGCGCCTATATTCAGAAGTCAATGTATGATGATGCTATCGGGATATTAACAAGGGCCAGCTGGTTCTCCGGCGGCAACCAGGCGGTCGTAGCGGCAATGGGATATACCTATGCCGCGTCCGGAAAGACCGGCGATGCGCAAATGATGGCCGAGTTGCTCATTGAAAAATCGCAGGAGGAATATGTCTCACCGTTCTGGATAGCGGTTGTTTATACGGGTCTGAACAATAAAGACGAAGCTTTTTCATGGCTTGAGAAAGCTGCCCGGCAGCGAGACGGGTCGATGGTATTTTTGAATGTGACACCGATATTCAAACCACTCCGTTCAGATCCCAGGTTTCAAAAACTGTTGCTGCAGATCGGACTCATTTGATACCTTAAGAACCTGTTGGAATTCCTTTACCGGCGATGTATATTTTACCCATATAGGAGTGAAAGGGGGAGCCGGCCGGACTGTATAATCCGGTAAATCGCCGGAAAAAGATTATGCAGTGGAAAATGGGAGATGATCCCATGAACAATTACTGTCTGGTAACTTTATTCGCCTTTCTGATAATTTCTATTTCATCCGCACAGATACAGGAAATCAGATTTGAACATCTTGACACCAAAAACGGCCTTGCCTCCGAAAGCGTAGATAATATCCTGCAGGACCGGTCGGGATTTATGTGGTTCGCCACCCGGGACGGACTGCATAGATACGCGCTTTACAACCATCGGGCCGCTTGTATTTGATCATTATACCATCACATCCACCGATAGCATTCCCAATCCAGGCAACCGGCTGCGGTTCAATCTTACCTTGCGCAACGACGGCAGGGCGGCTACCGCGACCGGTATTACCGCCAGACTCCGGGTGCTCGACACCCTGGCGACGGTCATCTTTGAAGAATACCTGCTGGAATTCAGCGATATCCCTCCGGACACAGCGGTGCCCAGCAGCAATAACAAATGGATCAAATTCTCGGACCAGTTCACCGGCGTCGCTGACACGGTGCGCTTTGCCATCGAAATCGCCAGCCAGGGCTACACGTTCTGGTATGATACGACCATGCGGGTGGTGGTAAACCTGGGGCATGACCAGGTGGAAATACCCAGAACGACTGAATTACATCAGAACTTCCCAAATCCATTCAATCCGATAACCACAATTGCGTATCAACTGTCCAGAGTCAGCCAAGTCGATTTGAGTGTTTTCAACATTCTCGGGCAAAAAGTAGCGACGCTGGTCTCAGAAAAACAGAAAGCGGGAAATTACAAGGTAGAATGGGATGCTACAGGATTTGCAAGCGGTGTATATCTCTACCGGCTATCAACAGACAAGGATTATGTGCAAACAAAAAAACTTGTATTTTTAAAATAGGATACGCATCTGTACAGAAATATAAGTGGTGGGTTATCAAAAGACCAGGCAGGAAACCTGGTCTTTTTTTTGCAATAATAAGGCTTCTGGTCTTGTAAACTTTAAAAATATTCCCGGGTCTAAATCACTAATTTGCAGTTTCTGTCTTATATCTCTTTCAATCCTTTGATTGAAACATTGTACTTTTTACCCTGACAGGCCAGATTGTGCAGTTCTGCGCGTGCATCAAACCGGTTGAACTGTGGCCGGGCGCCGCCGTCCCCGG
>WOR8_10006027_pt1 | contig 11656 bp, 9 predicted proteins | sample DeeMarSeWOR38_10_FD_19890 | JGI IMG/M metagenome (IMG submission 19890) | reverse complement strand
GGAGACGGTGTGGCTCTAGCAATGTATAATACAGATGAATCAATTTATGGCTTTGCAAGAGCCTGTATGAACCAGTCCCTGAACAAAGGCTGGCCCTTGTATATGTCAACAAAAAATACTATATTAAAAAAGTATGATGGCAGGTTCAAGGACATCTTCGAGGATGTTTATGAAAATGAATTCAGGTCCGCCTTTGAAGCTGCAGGCATATATTACGAACACAGGTTAATTGATGATATGGTCGCTGCTGCCCTGAAGTGGGAAGGTGGATTTGTATGGGCCTGCAAGAATTATGATGGTGATGTGCAATCCGACACAATAGCACAGGGATTCGGATCGCTCGGACTAATGACATCTACGCTGATCACCCCGGATGGGAAGACCATGGAAGCAGAAGCTGCTCATGGTACGGTAACAAGACACTACAGGTTACACCAGCAGGGCAAGGAGACATCTACTAATCCCATCGCATCGATATTTGCATGGACAAGAGGATTAAGCTTCAGGGGGAAACTGGATAGGAACGATGACCTGATCCTGTTTGCTGACAAACTGGAAAGAGCATGTATTGAGACAGTTGAAGAGGGAAAAATGACCAAGGACCTGGCCTTGTTGATTCATGGAAACGACCTGGGGAAGAATGGTTATCTTAATACACAGGATTTCCTGGTAGCGATTGAACGAAAACTTAATATGAAAATGTCATACAAGAGTAACAATGGATAATAATATTTTAAGTACTTTTTCTGATAAGATCAGATTATCAAGTGATATAGATTCCGATCTATTTGTCAAATACCAGGTAAAAAGAGGGCTTAGAAATGCAGACGATTCGGGTGTTCTTGTCGGGTTGTCGAACATCAGCGATGTAAGGGGATATGAAAAAACAGATAAAGGTATAGTGCCAATAGATGGGCAACTTATATACCGGGGGATAGACATACATGAGCTTGTAGAAGGATTCCAGAAGGAAGGACGTCACGGATTTGAGGAAACAGTATACCTGTTAATGACCGGGGAACTACCCAACAGGCAGAAGCTTATTGATTTTTCATCACTTCTTGTATCGCTGCGGGATCTTCCTGAAGAATTCCGGAGAGCGAACATGATCGCAAACAGGGGATCTGACATTATGAATATGCTGGCCAGAAATATACTCTTCCTCTACACGTTCGACAAGAATGCAGAAGACACCTCACAGATAGCCCTTGTTGAGCAGTGCCTGAGCCTGGTAGCAAAATTTCCCCAGATTGTCGCTCATTTATACCACGGAGTAATGCACTGGCAGCACAGGAAAACATTATACATAAGACATCCTGAACCAGATCTCAGTGCTGCAGAAAATTTCCTCTATATGCTAAAAGGGGAGGACGCCTATACCAAGCTTGATGCTGAAATGATGGACCTGTGTATGGTGTTGCATGCTGAACATGGAGGAGGTAACAATTCATCCTTTACAACAAGGGTAACCAGTTCGAGCGGAACTGATGTATACTCTTCAATAGCTGCTGCGATCGGATCACTGAAAGGACCTTACCATGGTGGAGCTAACCTGAGAGTGCTGGGAATGATAGAAAATATTATGGAGAATGTAAAGAACTGGACAAATGAATACGAGGTTCTTGATTACCTGATAAAAATCCTGAAGAAAGAAGCACACACCCGTACCGGTAAAATATATGGTATAGGGCATGCCGTTTATACAAAGTCTGATCCCCGCGCAATTATACTTAAACAAAAAGCCAAAGAGCTGGCAAAAGAAAAGGGAAGGGAGGAAGAATTCGAGCTTTACAGTATGGTTGAAAGACTTACACCGGAAGCATTCAGGAAATTCAAAAAAGATAGTAAAAAGGAACTTTGTGCCAATGTTGACTTTTATTCGGGATTTGTATATTCAAGCATAGGTATTCCAAAAGAGATATGGACACCTCTGTTTGCAATTGCACGAGTTGCCGGATGGTCGGCCCACAGACTCGAAGAGATCGGCTCTCCAGGAAAACGGATAATCAGGCCCGCGTATAAATATGTTGGCCCTATGCAACACTACATAATGCTGGACGAAAGGGAATAGGATCACGGGAAAAGAAGACATCAATCAATAAAACAAATATCAATTCTACTCCAGTGCCTTATTGAGTTTGTTTATATCCTCATTGTTCGGAATAAAACCGGTACTCGTAAAATCGATCAGCCAGGTATTATTATCTTTCACGAGATGATAAACCGTACGGACAGGGATCTTCTGACTGTAAGGTTTCAAAAACATCTGCTCAAAGGCAATGGCTGAATTACCATCCTTGGCAATGCGTACTTCACGTCTATCGACTGTGATATCTATTTTTAATTCAGTATTGGCAAACATCTGTTTAACAGTATTGTACATATCTGTCTTATTCCAGAATTCTTTCGGATCAGTTCCACATGATACAAAGTCATCTGTTACTAAAGAAATAACAGCATCAGCATCTTTTGCTTTTACTGCAGACCAATGGGCTTCTAATACCCTGGTTACAGCTTCTTTTGATTCAGTCATATCAACAGGTATAACATTGGTTTTTGTCTGACAGGATACAAATACCATAGCAAATATGAACAAAACGAATATAATTTCTTTCATTTCTTCAGAGATTTTAGTGGTAGATTAGAGACGTTGCATGCAACGTCTCTAATTATTGCCAGGTTGTTTTTATCAGATATTGATATAGTTATTAAGAATAATCCAGAAGGATTGTGATAAAGAACAATGCTTTTAAAAATTTATATTAAATTCCCTGACGAATTTAACCTCTAATGTCAACCACCTAAAAAGCCTTAGCATCTTCATATGGAAAATATTATTTTCGATCGAAGAATACTTAACAGATCACTTCTAATCTTCTTTAAAGGCGCTTTGCGGATAACACTTAAACAACCGGCCCAGGCATTTTCTTTTTTACGAATAATTAAACGATTACGGAATGCAAACAAAATAAGAGAAAGCTGGTATCAGAAAGGTTATATTATACCGCCAATTTTGATTTTCAGCATTACCAACGAATGCAACCTGAGCTGTCCGGGATGTTATAATAAATCATTTCATCAGGCAGACGGAGGAGAGTTGAGCGATGAGAAAATAAGACGGTTAACCAATGAAGCTATTGAGCTCGGCATTTCGTTCTTTGTCATTGCAGGAGGCGAACCCCTTTTAAGACCTGTACTTCTTGAAATTATGGAGAACAATCCTGAAATCATCTTCCTGGTATTCACCAACGGGACATTGATTGATAATAAAATGATACTGAGGTTTAAGAAACAAAAAAATATTGTCCCGATGATCAGTCTTGAAGGTAATCAGGAAGAAACCGATGAACGTAGAGGAGAAGGTACTTTTAAGCAACTTCAGCAGACAATGATCCAGATGAATAAATTATCAATATTCTTTGGTCTTTCGTTAACACTGGTACGAAAGAATTTTGATGCTATTACTGCAGACGGGTTCATTAACAGGTGTGTAAATTATGGCTGCAGATTTTTTATTTTTCTCGAATATACACCCACACAGCAAGGAACAGAAGACTGGGTGCTGACGGATGACCAGAGATCGAAGGTAAGGACTAAAATAAGCGACTATCGCTCACGTTATCATTCTCTCTTTATTGCTGTTCCGTGGGATGAGGAAGATGTTGGTGGCTGTCTTTCGGCAGGAAGGGGATTTGTTCATATCAATGCAACCGGAGATCTGGAACCATGTCCTTTTGCTCCTTTTTCGGATACCAATGTTAGAGACAATTCATTAAAGGATGCCCTTCAATCAAAATTGTGCGAGAAAATACGCCAGTTTCCGGAATTATCGAGAGAAAGGGGTGGTGGTTGCGTTTTGTGGAAAGAACGGGAACTGGTACAATCATTAATGAGAGAATAAGTTATCCGGACATAGTATCATAGGGACTTCTAACTTGGGCGCCCCAATGATACTATGTCCAGGGGTTTTTATTTAATAACGTTATATATGGTTTAATTTTATCAGTATGTATTAATACGTGATTTAATGATATACAGAAAAGGATGTTTGAGTGGGAATTGAAGAAGATTATTAATTTTAGAAATACTGGCAAGGCACATTGTAACCCCGGAAGATTTAGTAACTTACAGTAACCTTAATCAATCATTGAACCATTATGAAAGAACTGGCTACAATTGCAAACCTGGCTGAGATTATCGGTGCGATTATAGTAATCGGGGGTGTTGGCTTCGCTATTATCCAGATCCGGATATTTAGTCGTCAACGATTGGAAGCAGCCGCCATCGAGGTGATTCGATCATGGCAGAGTCCAGAATTTACACGGGCTTTCAATACGATCCAAAAGCTCCCTGATAGTATCTCTGCTGCTAAACTACGAGCTCATTCCTCTGATTGTGAGATCAAGGCCATGATACTTGGCAACACCTTTGAGAGTTACGGAGTTATGGTGTATCGACGCATAGTGCCACTGGCACTTGTTGATGAGCTCGTGGGCGGTGCGACTGTTCAATTGTGGCGGAAACTGGCAGTCTGGGTTGAAGAGACACGGAAAGAACTGTCACGTGAGTCTTACTACGAATGGTTCCAGTGGCTTGCTGAGCGTCTTCAAGAGCAACCTGGTTTCAATATGCTTGAAGGAGCCCACGTGAAGCATCGAAAATGGAAACCCTAAACAATTGAAACTAAACGTTGCTAAAACTTTTTGATAATCCTAATGAGACATCTGATAAAGCACATATAAAGAATGACAGACAGCCTCAGGGCTATATCCACGAGGAAATAGAGCACACCCCTGGACTTATTGTCCGGGGATTTTTATTTGATAATGTTATATATAGTTTACAATCCTCCAGCCACAAGATAAATATTATCTGGGACGCACAGCAAAAAGATTGGGACGCTGAGTAAAGTCTATGATTATTTGATTGTACATCTTTGTATTTAACAATTAAATGTAGAATTTATCTGCACCCGTCTCAACAAAACCTTTCGGAAGGCTTACTGTTGTATCTTTATTTATAAATAACCAACTAACTAAAAACCAATTGTTGTGATGAAATCAATTCTATTCGTAATATGTTTGCTACTTGCTGTTATTGTTACTAATGCACAATACAGAGTGAACAAATATATTTATAATGCAAAGGACTATACTTTCCAGGCTGAGGACCCATACAATCCTGGTGAGGCAGGTATGGCTTCATTCTTTATACCAGGGCTTGGTCAAATGATATCAGGTGAAGTTGTTAGAGGTGTAGCAATCCTTGGTGGTTTTGTTGGCATCGGGGTATCTTTTTTAGTTGTCAATCCGTTGCTCGATGAGAAGTTCAGTGCGGAGGGCGGTTTTGCAGCGATGTCGGCTTTAGGTGTAATTGGTTTCGTAATTTTGACTGAGGCTGTGTTATACATCTGGTCTATATTTGATGCTGTTAAAGTGGCTAAAATAAATAACCTTGCCTGGCGTGATAATCAATCTGCAATGAATATGAGGTTACAGCCATATATTGGCCATATACCTAATACACAGACTAAAACAGTAGGGCTAACGTTCCAGGTAAGTTTCTAATATTATTAACTAAAGTCAGCTATCTGATTAGAAAGCAGACACAACAAAGAATATTATATAGTAAATTGACAATAACATATTAAACAGCATCACCCCTGGATTTATGTCCGGGGGTGTGCTGCATTCCTTCGTGCGTAATCTTAAAAGTTATATTTATTTTTGTCCGCCTGTCCAAAACCTCTAGGAAATGGACGGACTGACAGTTAATTTAAGCATGCTAAAGGTTGCAATCCGAACACCTATGAACCTCTCAATTGTAAGTCTTATATTTTAGGTTTTAGTCACTCGCGACCTAAATATATGGCTTCTATAAGATCACATCTTTCCACTGCCCAATGTATTTGCATGGGCCATTTTACGGTATTTTGCTCAATGTTTGTCTCTATCCAAGAGGGAGTTCTGCTATCGTCACGGGGATCCAAATTAGAAATAGTAAAACCAATATAATCACTCACTTTCCCATCTAGGCCAATAATCTTAGCGTCTAAGATGTCTCCTCCCTGAGTAAATCTATATTTCGCAAATACATACTTATCGCCATTATGTGTGTATCTGTAAAAATTCCCCGTTTCCCATTCGAACTCTTTGGTAGGTTTCCCTGTCCAGATACTATACCAAATATCTGTTATTCGCACACCTACCGGACTTCTTATCTGTTCATGCACCATTACTCCTGTACTTCGGTAATCATTTGTACCTATTGTTTCTCCTAATGTCTGTTCTTTCCCAATGATGGTATCATTATCAAATTTTGTAATGGTTATTCCCACCTGAGACAGATCTGACCTGAAAGCCTTTATTTCTTCCTGTTCTCTCATAATATCATGCGTAAATCTTTCTTCCAGTAAACGGTATTCTTCCGAAGACAAATTTAGTTCACCGCTTTCTTGATCCTCTTTCAGTTTCTGAAGGTTCTTTTCATATTCAACTTGAAGTTGTGATGCTTGCTTAATAATGATTTCAATTACGGCATCTTTTTCTGCTTTTAAGGTTTTTGTAGCATCATACATTTCTCTGTTTTCCAAAACTGGGGTCCAGCCAGATCTGTCCAGAGCCTCCACTGCTCCTATCCGGGCATTATCAGGTCCGCTACACATAATATTAACAAGTGGTTCAAATGCTAGGTCCCCTGATGCTAAACAATTATCCCAGTCTCTTTTAGCGGCATAGTAATAGGCTCTTTCTTTATTGTCTCCGGGTTGCCAGCCCAGTTTATCCAATGCTTCAGCTGCTTCTTCACGACCAAGAGAAAACCTTCCAATTAGAACGGCAACCAGAGCATCTATGGAACTCTTATTACCTATATTTCCGAGCGCCCATGCCGAATGTCTTCTAATAACATCATCATCCAATCCTTCTATTAATGCACTTTCGGCTCTGACATCTTTCAATCTTCCCAGTGCTGCAGTAGCCTGTTGTCGTAAATTTTTATTATTATTCTTTTCCTGCATCACGGCGATCAGTTTTCTCACATTCCTATTCTTTTCATATCTATCCAGATCCTGCTGAGCAAATAGAGTATGAAATGAAAAGCCAAATGATGAGAATAATAATAACATGATTAGTGTTTTATTAGCCTTTTTCATGATGACTTATATTTGATTCAATACTAAATCTCAATTATTTGCAGTTAATTATAGCAAGTTAAGCCTTAAGAATCATAAAGTCAATAATAAATGAATTGTGAAAAAATTAAACCATATATAACATTATAATGTTATGTCCGCCGGACATCGCTTCGTAATTAATTTGTTTTTCGCGTAGAGACATTGCATGCAACGTCTCTACTTCATACAATACAACATTTTTCTTTTATTCTGGGAACTTTTTTGAATACAAGGAGTCATATACCCGGAAACCAAATATTCGGAACATGAAAAAAATTATAATCATTTTAGCTATGCTCTCACTGGCTATAGGCCTCAGCGGTCAAAACGGGGTAACAGAGCATGAAGTGTTTGTAATCGCACATTTGAATGAGAAAATACCCTCAGCTTCAAATATCATTTATGCACCAAATTTCAGGGCATCATGGACAAAACTGAAGAATGATATAATAGGTGCAGATATAGTATTGACAAAATCACTTTCGTTAACAGCCGGGCTTAACCAGTATTCATACAGTCTGCCTGATAACGATGACTGGCTTGCAATGGCAGGATTTGTTGAAAAAGGCATACTGGAAGAGATCAACTCGGCAATGCAGAAGAAATTCGATATCAGAGAAACCGGACTCAGCAGATTTAGTGATGACAAGGGTATTATATGTTACTCTTATTTGAATAAAACGTTACATTTTGCTCAGCCCTTCGAAACTCTGACCTGGGACTTCCCTGGTAAGAAGGAAAGTCAGGCGGTTGAGTGCTTCGGAGTATCAAAAGGAACAGGAGAAGTAAAGGCAGCCATGAGAGAACAGGTGAGTATACATGATTACAGGAATCCTGATGATTTTATTATCAGGATCTCATCAAAAGAACCCGGTAAAGAGATTATCCTGGCCAAGATTCCAAGTGGCGGCATAATGTCGGGGATGGTAAAAGAGATTGACGAGAGGATAGACCTGCCGGGTATAGGGAAACTGTCGGAGATCGATGAACTGGTAATTCCAAAGATAGAGTTTGATATTGAACATTCATATGATGAATTGCTAGGGTTGTTTCTTAAAAACAACGGATTCGATGATTATTTCTTTGCCAGGGCTGTCCAGAAAATCGGGTTCACCCTTGATGAATCAGGTGCACAGGCAAGAGCTACAGGTGAAATTATTCTTAAGAAAGGTCCAAAAAGCAGATTATACATTTTTGATAAACCATTCATGGTTATATTAAGAGACGCAGGCTCATCGGAACCTGACATGGTTGTCTGGGTTGATAATATAGATATCCTTAAAGTGGTTGAATAGGATTATGTAACTTTATGTTTTATTGACTAAGGATCCATACTTATAAAATGAATCCAAATTCTGATCCTGATATAACTCTCGTAAATAAGCTCAGGCAGTCACAAGACAGGAAAGCGTTCAATGAGCTATATGATAGATACAGTCCATGGGTATTTAATTACTGTATAGCCTTTATCGGAAATGAAGATGACGCAAAGGATTGCACACAGGAAATATTTATAAGGATCTTTAAGAGTCTCAGCAGCTTCAGGGGAGATGCAAAGTTCAATACTTGGCTGTACAGGATAATGAATAATGCCTGCAAGGATATGATAAGAAAAACTGATTACAGGAAACAGCTGGTAAGTATCAGCCACGAAAAGGAGCGGTCTGCCACAGGCAGTTTTAATGATCCACTTAGCCATGATATTACTCCGCATACTGAACTGAGAAGGAAAGAGATGCATATAGCTTTCATCAAAACTCTGCAGAGGTTGAATCCATCCTTCAGGAAAGTAATTATCCTCCGCGATATTGAAGGCAGGTCGTATGAGGAGATATCAGAGATCACAGGGAAGAAACTCGGGACCATACGTTCATCTATAGCCAGGGGGAGATTTCAGATGGCAACTTACCTTAAATTATTCAGAAATGAAGTGTAAAAGATATAAAATACAAATATCAGACTATATCGACGGCAGGCTCAGGGATGATGAGATAAGGAAGCTGGAATCACATATAGATAAATGTGACAGTTGTAGAAGCAACCTGGAAATGCTTCAGAACTACAGGAAGTTTTCCTCTTCCGTTACGCAGGAAGAAGCACCGGAAAGCATAAGGGAAAACCTTTGGAAGTCAATTGCTGAAAAGAGTGATATCACATCCACCAGCAGAGCAAGAATGAAATTATACCCTGCACTTGCCTGGATGACTGCTGCCGCTGCAATGATTTTTTTCATAGTAATAATCCCTTCTGTTTTACAGACTCAGAAAATAACAGTCGGTTTTGATTATCTCACCATCAAGAAAGGGAAAGGCCCCCCTGAAAAAAGAAATGAAAAGAGTGAAGGAGATCCACGAGTATCTGCAATACTGGACCTCTCTGAAAAAATGAATTGTACAGTTAAAGATATTTATCTTAACCCTGAAGACATGGCCGACATGATGGTGTTAAAAGTCCCACGATCTGCCTACAACCAGTTCAGGGAAGAATTTAATAGTTTTAATATCTGTGATAGATTGCCTGAGATAAGTTTATGGAAGAGGTTCGGGTCTGTAAATATACAGGTATACTTTACCGGAAGGAAATTTACTACCGGAGATTTTAATAATGACGGTCGTATTGATTTAGTAGCTTATTTTAACCGTGGGAGATACAGGGGAGAGTTCTACCTGGCGATTAATGATGGAAGCAATGGCTTCCTTGAACCTGTCAGAGCTCCACTGGATGATACATTAGGATATCTATATCGGTCAGACGAATTGCTGAGTGGTGATTTTAATAATGATGGCTTTGAGGACCTTACAGTAAGGACCACTACTGGTATGAACCATGACAGCTGGATTATTTATCTTAATAATGGATCAGGAGGTTTCAAAAAAGGGATAAAGTGCGACTCTGGAGCAAAGCAGTTGATCAGTTCAGAACTTAATTATCCTTTCACAGGGGATTTTAACGGAGATGGATATTCAGATCTGGGAATACATTTCTTCAGAGGTGAACAAAAAGGTAAGTTCATCATCTCCCTCAATAATAAGAATATGTCATTTTCAACACCGTTTGAATTTGTTACAGGACATACCGGCCTTCCTGCTAACATAAGATATACTCCTTTAATACTTGATATAAATAATGATAAATTTTCCGATATAATTATTCACTGGCAGGAAGGTGAACGAAATGCTTTCTGGTATGTATCAGAGAATAATAGATCAGGTGGAGGCGCTAAAGAATACCCCGCGGGATTTAATAAAGGGACAATGGCATTCATGGGTCAGTACCTGCCATTTACCGGAGATATTAACGGGGACGGCTTCGATGAATTGCTGGTTAAGATTGGCACCAGTGATGAAGTGGCTAACTGGTATATGATGTTAAATGACGGTGACGGATCATTTTCATCATCTGATAGCCTGATTGATTTTGCTGGGGAAATTGACTTTATTGTACGATAAGAATGAACTGGTAACACCTCATAATTTGTTGAATTGTTGAATTGTTAAAGCGTTAAATCGGGTAAATTATTTAATTAAATGAAAACTCTCTTATTAACTTTTGTGTTTACTCTTACCTGTCAGGTTGTTATATCACAGCACATCAGGATAATCAGCCCTGAGGAGATGCAGGCAGACTTTAATCAATTCAGGAAGATAATCGAAGAAAACCAGGTTAACCTGTATGACTATACCCCGAAGGAGGAAATGGACAGGCTCTTCGGGCAGCAATATGCACGTATAACTGATTCTCTGCCTATGAACGATTTCTTCAAGCTCTTGACTCCCGTAATTGCCGCCATCGGTAATGGCCATACCAATATCTGGATGCCGGGCGAATACTGGAGATCAGGAAATGATAAATTCTTTCCGGTACAGTTAAGATACGTTGATGATATGATAGTGGCGGATGGTTCATATACTGCAACAGAACAACTGCCTAGGGGTAGTATTATTCATAAAGTCAACAGTGTTCTGGTTAAAGAGATCGCAGATGAAATGATTGACAATTATTATTCGGAAGGTGGGCGTATTCATGGAAAGAAAATAATGGCAATGAGAAGATTTCCTATGGTTTATGTTCGCAGGTTCGGCTTTCCTGATGAATATACAGTAACATACAGCCTTCCGGGCAGGAAAAAGAAAAGGACAAAAACCCTGGAACCGGCTACAGAGCAGGAAGTAAGAAATATTATTTTCAGCAATTTTGACACCCCCGAACTCAAACTGGAATTTATAGACAACGAGATGAACGCACTTCTCACAGTTGAGACATTTATTTATTACGATGAAAGGGACTATTTCAATAACTTCATGGACAGCTGCTTCAAAGAAATAAAGAAGAATAATACCAGAAACCTGATAATCGACACCCGTGGCAATGATGGCGGGGATCCTTACTGCGCAGCGGAGCTCTTTTCCTATCTGGAACATGAGCCACTGCCCTATTTTAAGGAAGCACTTCGGTATGCAAAACTACTTGAGACAGTCCCCG
>WOR8_10007529_pt1 | contig 11659 bp, 12 predicted proteins | sample DeeMarSeWOR38_10_FD_19890 | JGI IMG/M metagenome (IMG submission 19890) | reverse complement strand
AGCTGACCCAAAAGAATCAATGGATAGTCCCGGCAGCACAGCCGTCAGCAGCAGCAGGGTCACTGCCTGAACGATGACGATGGTGATGATTTGGATAATTCTTGCTCTTGAACTCATGGTTTATCTTCCTATAATCTGAGTTTATTTTCTCTGTTTTGTCTTACTAGATCAGCATCATATTTGTACAACTGTGTGAACACTTCAAGAGAGTAAAACTCAATTTTTTCTTTAGAGTGAGTTATTGTGCTGGGCCTTTCAGCACAATACATCCTCGTTGTATCTCAGGTCAGCCCTGTAACGTGCCCAAGACAATCACACCGAAGAAGGCCACCACTACCCAGACCAGCTCCGGGTAGCGAACTGTCTGGATCTTACGGAATTCATCCAGCTTCACCAGACTCGCCGCGGCGACCAGCACCAATGCTCCCAGATTGGCTTCCGGTATGAGGCTGATCAGGGGAGCCAGAAACAGCAGTTTGATCAGAACCACTCCTGCTGTTACCATCTCGGCCAGCTGTGATCAGGCTCCAGACTGGTCGTTGACCGCGTTCTGGGATGTGCCGCCGCCCCCAGGCATAGCAGCGGTGAGACCACCACCGATATTGGCCATACCCAAGGCGAGCTCCCTGGGGTTGAGCAACGCGTCGGCCAGCGCGCCCGGATGGCGAAAATCTGGAGACTCACGCAGCAGATAATCCAGCGGATGTCCACGTGGTAATTCCTTCAGTACGGTAAATAGATCCTCGATCTCTTATTCGGAAGCAAGGATCCCCAGCCGGCGACAATACTCCTTAAGCATGTAGATACCGGTTCGCCCATATGGTGCATAGACCATCAGGTGCATGACGCCCTCCGGTTTGAGAGCAGCACGCAGGGAACGAAGTCCTGTATCTGGGTCGGAGAGATGATGGAGCACTCCGGTGCAGATGATCTTGTCGAATTGGCGTCCAAGCTCGTGAACACGTTCGACAGGAACTTGCTGAACTTGAAGATTATTAAGGTTGTACTTGCGCTTCAGCGCCCTGGTATGCTGCAGGCTGGTCGTACTGGTATCAATCCCCGTAACGCTGGCGTTTGGCTGGCGGATGGCGTGTTTTGCTGCTTGGGAGGTCCCACAGCCGGCGACCAGGATTTCCAGGTCTTCCCGATATCCAATAAAAGGCCACATTAAATTGTAATCAACCCACCGCCGGTTTTCTTCCTTCCAAATTCTTCGGTATTGGTGAAGATCATCGACCGGCGGCGGATAGGGATACCGTTCATAAAATGCTTGCACAATGTCAGCATTGACGCTGTGAAGGATGGCTCGTTAATGTTCATATCAATAAAAATGGCTGGAAATGAAGAAACCTAAAGCAGTCATGCTGTTTCTCACACTGGTGGATTTAGCTTGTAGGTGAATGCGAGGGGGAGGAGAGTTGTCGGACATAAAATTATTTATGTAATCCTTTCAAAATCTCCCGGTTTCCAGCTCTTGTTGAAGAACAGTTCGGTCGGATTATAGAGCCGGAAAAGTGTAAACCAGCCTTTGCCAGGCACAGTTCTGAGCCAGTTTGATTCGGGTGCGCCATCTGGAAGTTCTGGTCCAAAGTACAGATCCACAGAACCATCCTGGTTATACTTAAGATCATCCAAGGAACCAATCGAAGGATATGGTTGATTGTTATCCAGACCCGAAGCATTTGACGCATCGTACAGAGTAACCGACCAGAAGTTCGCAGCTGGAACATTCGCCGGGATGTGCAAGCGGTAGGATTTACTTCCGGATAAGTAATCACCATCATTATCACGATAAGCAAATGGGTATTTCGAACCCTTGCCAACCATGTTCATGACCATGGCGGGACTTATTGAGTAGCCAATGTGGAACATCCCAACCCTAGCGTCAATGTTGAGGAATGTGTCCTCTTTGAACTCCACATCCAGCACATTGAGTACGTTATGCCATTGCCGGTCCTCATAATACAGCGTTCCCGGAAGATAATCACCAAATCTCAGCGCTGAAGCCATTTTTATGCCTACTTCGGCGCCCACACTGAGAATTTCGCGGACTCGTGCATCAGGATTGAATGGTTTGCCTTTAATGATGCCCAGGGAGGCCATCATACCTCGCATAGCCCAATCCTCCGGTCCGACATATTCGTTCTCAACAAATTCTGCCAGCATTTCAAAGTAGTGGTAATCCCGGGGGTAGACCATGTTCGCGGGAACGCCCGTCCCATTCGGGAATACCATCTCAGGTGGGTTGTCCATCTGATCAAACGGATAGATGCGGGTTTGCTCTATGAGATTAACAGGTTCTGAAGTGTCCCCATCCTTAATAAAAGCGCGCCAGAATACAAAGACATTGTAGGTTGGGGATGTGAATGTATAGTATCCATCCGGTGTCTCGCCCTCGAAGTCAGGCGGCAAGAGCAGGTATTTTCCACCCTCACCTTTGTCTGGTCCGACGTAACCGACATCGCTAATTGGACGCTGCCAGAAATCGTCGAGGATACCTTGCTGCTTGGGTGGTACTTCGACAATTGTCGGGCCATCAGCCTTCAGGTCGATATAACCCAAAGCATAAATCACATCACTGTTGGGCGTGCTGATCAATGTTTTTGGATTCAGCCGGTCTTTCCAAACAACGAGCACGTTACCTCCCGCGCCAAAGAATGATTCGGAACCTTTCTTCATGGCGTAGACACTCATTGCAGGAACAGACCAAAGAACAATCTGACAAGCGCGCTGGAACAGCAACTCGTCGTACAGTTGCTGGGAGGCATCCTCGGTGGGATAATTTTCAGGGAAGGGCAGAGAACGCAGCTCTTCCCAATGTTTTGGTGGTTTCCAATTCATCTTTATCTCCTTGATTCAGGACTAAAAGGCTGGCAGTCCTGACTTTGGTGGGTTACTGCCGTCCCATCGCTCGATGGTAGCGGTGTTCCGGGTCCTCCAGGTGACTATGATCGTCCTTGCCAAAATCCACTCGCAGCCAATTGAAAGCGCCACCGGTGAACTTGTTGCTGGTGTAGTCTGGCGAGACGGGCATGCCAGAATCCATCCCCACATCCGTTGAGTCGATCGAGAACAGGAAAGGTACGGTCTTCTCAATGCGTCCTTCTCCGACCGGTTTTTCATCGATATAAAGGATCCCAGTACCGCCATTTCCGACCCCATCACCATCGTAGGCAAAGTGGAACATGACTTCATGCTTGCCGGATGGTACGACAGAGTCGGCCTCAACGTAGTACAGCGTGCTGAGCATGTTGTAACAGAACCTGGGTTTCCCCTCCCGGAGATAAAAGCTTAATCCTCCGGTGTGGTTTCCTACAGCATATAACACACCATCGACCAATCCATCCTGGGGAACCTCCAGCTCAACGGTCAAGGTGAAAGACTTATTCTTGAGGTTGGGTGCCACGCCGTGTTCGTAGAGGCTCATACCTGGGTAGAGTGTGACGTTGGTGCGCTTGCCCAAGAGATCTGGACGCCCGGCGATCTCTGGATTTGTGCGTTCGAACATACGATCGTCAAGGGGGAAAACGTTGTACTTGGCAGCTTCGATCAGGAACTGCTCTTGGAGCTCTCGCAATTTTTCGGGCATTTCTTTAGCCAAGTTATTTGCCTGGCTGAAGTCTTTGGTCGTGTCATAAAGCTCCCAATTGTCCTCTGAGAACCTGGGTAATTCCTGAACACCTGTAATCCAGGGGGTGCGGTGCTTGGTGACTGCGGTCCAGCCCTCTTGGTAAATCCCACGGTTGCCAAACATTTCGAAATACTGTGTCGTGTGCCTGCTCGGAGCGTCCGCATCCTCGAAAGTGTACGCCATGCTGCCACCTTCGATCGGGCGTTGGGCAACTCCGTTGACCATGTATGGTTGGGGAAGCCCGGCCACTTCCAAGATCGTTGGGACAATGTCAATGACGTGATGCCACTGGCTGCGGATTTCTCCCTTCGCTTTGATGCCCATTGGCCAGTGGATGATCGTTCCATTCCGTGTTCCGCCATAATGCGAAGCTACCTGCTTGGTCCATTGGAAGGGGGCATTTCCGGCGTGAGCGAAACCCACAGGAATGTGCGGTGAAGAATCGCTTCCACCCAGGGTATCCAAATGATCCTTGACTTGCTCGATCGTGGGAGTCATGCCGTTGTAGTTGAGAATTGAGTCGTGGGTGCCTATCAGACCACCCTCTGCACTGCAGCCATTATCGCCAAGGATATAGATGAACAGGGTATTATCCATCACACCCATCTCATCTAGTGCATCCACCAGGCGACCCACCTGATAGTCCGTGTGCTCGGAGAAATCAGCGAAGTTTTCCATCAATTTAGAAGCGACGAGCTGTTCATCATCCGTCAGCTCATCCCAGGCTTTGACACCTTCTGGCCGTTCGGTCAGCTGGGTGTCAGCAGGAACGATGCCCATGTTTATCTGGCGTTCAAGAATCTGCTCTCGAAGCTTGTCCCAGCCCACATCGAATTTACCTTCATTTCTGCCTCTCCAGGATTCAGGTACGTGGTGGGGGGCGTGGGTAGCGCCGAATGCATGGTAGATGAAGAAAGGTTTATCAGGCCTCAGGGTTTGCTGTTGGCGAGCCCACAGGATCGCCTGATCGGTGATGTCCTCCGAGATATGGTATCCCTCTTCCATAGACTTGGGTTGCTCCACGCGAGTTGTGCCGTCGTAAAGCACCGGAGCATATTGGTCGATCTCGCCTCCTTGAAAGCCATAGAACTTCTCAAATCCCTCGCCTGTCGGCCAGCGATCAAAAGGACCAGTGCCGCTGATCTCCCAGGGCGGGGTCTGGTGCCATTTACCGAAGGCAGCTGTGTTATAGCCGTTGAGCTTGAGCATCTCTGAAACTGAAGCGATTGTATTGGGCCGCATACCATTGTTCCCCGGCCAGGAGGTGGCGAACTCGGTAATTGAACCCATGCCGCTTGAATGGTGGTTGCGGCCGGTTAGAATCGCCTGGCGTGTTGGAGAGCACAAGGCGGTTGTATGGAACTGGTTGTAGCGCAAACCAGTTTCAGCCAGCCGGTCTGAGGTAGGCATGTCAACACACCCACCAAAAGCACTCGGGATACCGAAACCCATGTCATCGATTAATACGATGACGATATTCGGAGCCCCCTGTGGAGCATTTAATAAAGTTTGTTCAGGCATTCCCCCTGATCGTGCATCTATTGGCGTATACCCTTGATATGGCCTATCAGGAATGGGAAGAATTTCCCTACCAATGATGTCTGCATTTTGTGCCATGAATATCTCCTTTACTCAAAATTGATAAGTAAATTATTGATTGACACACTGCTTATCCAGCAGGGTGCCGTCCTTATAGCGAAGGTAAGCACAGTTGTTGGCACTGGTCCACAATGAGTAGGGCAGACCGATATACAAATTGGTCGCACTGTTGGTGCCAATCCCGCTTCGCACATTCACAGTAGCGCCAGCGTTGAGCATAAAACCGATGGGGAAGTCGTAGCGCCCGCTCTCCGATTCAGCCTTCATCCACCAGCCGGTCAGGTCGAAAGACGAGGTGGTCGAATTGGTGATGCGCACATAATCATTCTGCGGGTTGGTGGAGGGATTGAAACCGGCGATATAGACGCTGGGTGTGGGCGTGGTGGTCGGCGCAGGGGTCTGACCGACGCACTGCTTGTCCTGCAGGGTTCCATTCAGGTCGCGCAGGTAAGCGCAGTTGTTAGCCACGGTCCACAGGGAGAACGGCGCACCGATGTAGAGATTGGTCGCGGTATCGGTGCCTACCCCGCTGCGCACATTGACCGTCTGGCCTGAAGCCAGCGTGAAGCCCGCTGGGAAATCGTAGCGCCCGCTCTGGTTTTCAGCTTTCAACCACCAGCCGGTCATATCGATCGTGGAGCCGGTCTGGTTTTTGAGGGTCACGTAATCATCCTGCGGGGTGTAGGAAGGGGTGAAACCGGTAATGGCCACATTTCTTGGTGGTGTTGCAGTGCTGGGTGGGTAGTTCAGGTAGACCACTGGCATGTAGATGGTAGTCGCTAATTCATTTGCCAGAACAATTATGACTGTCAAACTGCTCAGGGCAATCAGCAGCCCGATGAAAATCTTCGTTCTCTTAGACATGTTTTTTACTCCTTTGATTAGATGTTGGTGATTGGATATTGCTCTTGTTATAGATATTGGAAGAACTTAGTGACCACCTTTACTACTGATGATGCCTAGGGTAGCCAGACCAACCACGATCAACTCCACTGCCAATGCACCTAGCAAGATGCCCAGCACGCGCTCCAGCAGCTCTACCGTGGCGTGTGACAGGTATTTCGAAATGCGATCTGCTGAATACAGCACCCCGAGATCGATCAACGCTATCATGGCGATCATGATAATGATCATCACCGCAGTTGGTAAATCCTGTACTTCGACCGAAGCAATGACCAGGATCACGATCCCCACCGGGTTGAGCGTTAAGGGTATGGCTAAAGGTGAGACAGCCAGGCTCATCGGATCTTTTGCACTTTTTCCTTCAGGTGAAGAACCACCGCCACCGACGACCATCCCCAGGGCTAATATGAGCAAGATTAAACCGCCGAAGATGGTCAGCGAACCGATCGAGAAATGCAGGATAGATTGCAGGATAGCTCCCAGGAGGAACAAGCCCAGGGCGACAACTCCTGCGATCATCGCAGTTCGCTTAGCCATTTTGCGACGGATGCTTCTATCCATGCCTTCTGTCATGGCGATGAAGATCAGCAGCACTTTGATCGGTCCCATGCCGATGAAGAGAGCAATAAAGATCTCAATGGGTGAGATGATATTCATATAATTGGATCTCCTACCAAAATAATTGCACGGACACAGGCCCCCGCAATGGGGACCTGTGTAAAAAAGTAATTTACTCAGCCGAGAAGGTAGCCATCAATTCCTCTTCCTGTTCCTTCGTCAGGTTGGAGGCGATCAACTCGAATTGCTCTCCTTTGAGTTCTTCTGCAACCTTATCCTGCACAGCATCGCTGGTCAGCAGGAAGAGTGCCGAAGTGCCTTCGGTGACCTGTTCACGCACCTCTTTGATGAAATCATCATCGATGCCGTAATCTGCCATCTTGCCACTTATAGCCCCCATTGCTGCGCCGACGGCCAGGCCGAAGAAAGGCACAAAAAAGATCATGCCGAACAGCATGCCCCAGAAAGCGCCTTGCAGAGCACCCAAGCCTCCCATGCTGACTAGTTGTTTGGTTTTGGGAGCCTTCTTGCCCTCCGGCCAGCTAACGACTGCAGCATCCTGCAATGTAATCAACTGCATTTTCTGCAGGCCTTCAATTTTGCCAAGCATTTGTTTTGCGCCATCGGAGGTTTCGAACTTGAGAACGGTTAAAGTTGCCATATTAATCTCCTTAATAGTTTAGATTTGGTTTGAATTTATCCAATAACGATCCTTATAAGCCGGGATCGTGGATATCTTTTAAGGCCCGGTATACCAGGAAGCATCCTTTCGGCGGGTAGCTCCGGCAGCATAACTGGAGATATCTGCCAACACTGCCAATCCCAGCCAGAGCCAATCGAAGCCAACGATCGGGTAAACGATCACATACATCAATGTCGTCCAGGGTAGAAAGATCAAACCCAGAAGGGGCCAGATGAAGGTATTGAATGTGGCCGCGATCTTTAATTGGCCGGCTGGGAGCAGCCAATAGATCAAAAATGCCAATCGAGGGCCAAAGAAAAACAAGGTGGCAAAGAAACAGCACATGATCGTACTCCTTCCTTTTAATATAGTTTGAGTATCACATCAAAGAAACTTATTAGCTCATTTAATTCATATATTTTTCTCAACCGCATCGATGCGTAGCCGATTTGCATACCTGCTCAGTACATACGTGCCAATATCAAACAATAATCCTCCTATTACAATAATCCAGGCACTTCCTGAGACACCACTTTGCGGATCCCAAACCAGGATGTAGGCCAGGGTAGTAAAGGGCAGAAAAAGAAATCCCAATAATGGAACGATGATGCCCTCAAAGACGGCTTCCGCGCGATCTGAGAAGAACCACATGAAGATCAGCACCAGGCGAGGGGCAAGGGAAAGTATTCCGGTTAGTAGACATCCTAAATTCATCTTGTGATTCCATTCCTATGCCGCACTTTCTGCACTGCGTTTCTTGCGCTCAGCGGGCCATAAACCGAAGAAGAGTAATAACAAAGCCCCGCCGACGGCGATAGCAGCCATCCAGTTGATGGCATTGAAACCGATAGAGCTGGCCAGGTAACCGCCGATCAGCGCGCCCAAAAAAGAACCCGCTGCCGAGGCCGCGATCACCCAACCGCTGGTCTCTCCCGCCGGGATAGTGGCGAAGCGCATCCCAACCACACCCTGCGAGATACGGTTGAATGCGTTGCCCTGGTAGAAGATAATGACAAACAAACCCACTACGAGGATTAGTTCATTGGCTAGTAGGCCCAATAACGCCAAGCCCAATGCGCCCACCAATCGAATGATCGTAGCCCCGGTGAGAACGGTCATGGCGCCCGATTTTGCCATCCAGCGACCGGCGATGATGAAGAAGAAAATGTTGAACAAACCAGCCAGAGAGATTAGGGCGGAGGTGGTCTGCTGGTCCATACCATAAACATTAGGCAGGATATTGGCGATCTGGGCGTTGATGCCATTATTACCAACAGAGCTGAGGGTCAAAACTAGTAGAGTCATGCCGAAGGTAGAGAACAGTACCTGCTTCAATCCGAAAGATTTCTTCGGATCGCCAACTGCCTCGTCTGGCTTATCTTCCTGAATCACAATCCGCTTCGCCGGTTCAGCCGTGGTAAACCAGGTGAGCACCGCGGATATCAACATGAAAATAGCGGCGATTGTGAAACGGGCGCTGAAGTCTAGGTTGGCTGTAACTGCGATAGCCAGGAGGGCGCCGCCGATCACCTGGCCCACCGGCTGGAGCAAGTTCAAGACTGTCAGCCGCTTGGCCTCAAGATCCTGGTTCAGCTTTGCACCCAGCACGAAAACTGGTCCTACAGCGTTGATGGCCGCGACCGAGACGCCTAAGACGATGGCATCTAGGACATAGATGGCTTGGGATTCAGCTGAAATGGAGTACATGAAAAAGCCCAAGGCCATGCCCAAGATGCCTAGCGTCAAGATCAGGCGGTGCGACCTGTATTTATCGGCGAAGCCACCCAACACAGGCGCTAGTACCGCGGCCAGGCTGATGATGGCCATGACGATACCGGCGTCGGCGGCATTGCCGGTTGATTCGGTTACAAAGGGTGGGATAAGCAGCGAGATGAAGGCCGCCCATCCTGCACCAGCGGCGATGAATGAGACCATCCACCATTGAAAGGTGGGACCCTTTTCCTTCTTATTGTCAGCACTTTGATCACTCATGATTGCATTCTCCTTTATTTATATTAATTGCGGAGTTTACATCAGCATAATTTCAGCTAGCGCAATGCATTTAACAATTTGTCTGGTGAATCACCTATCACGAAATAGTCATCAGCTCCGGCTTCTAGAGCCGACTCTCTAGCTTGGCGATGATTTCCCAATATAACAAGCTGGATACCGGTTTCTGATTCAAGCGACTTGATCTTGTTTACAACGTCATCTTTGTTGCAGCCCGGCAGATCCCAATCCATTAAAACTAATTCAGGAAGAGTGCTTTTTACTAAGGCGATAAATCCCTGGTAATCGCTGGCACTTCCGATGATTTGAATACCTGGTTCCTCGCTCAGCATTAGTTCAATTGCCAATCGAAGATCCGTATCTCCGGATGCAATCACGATGCGCATCTATCACTTCCTTATAAGAAGACAGGTTTTTTAATTGTGAGTCTTTGACATAATATCGCAGCAGGCTGGAGGCAATACCAATGCCTCATCTCTACATTACAGCAATTGGAGCCCAAAGGAAACTGGCAACCCGCAGGTTTTCCCCCTGGACAATGCGCGAGGTTATACCTGAACAGGTGTCCAGGTTGTTACTCAAGTTTTGTTTATCGATATCTCAGACTAAACCTTGTTGAAGTGCAAAACTGACAGCCTCTGTGCGGTTGCTAACCCCCATTTTCGAGAGAATATTACTGACATGAAACCTGACGGTGCCATCGCTCAGGGATAACTGCTTGGCTATCTCCTTATTCGTCTTTCCTTCAGTCAGCATAACCAGAATGTCTCGTTCTCGGGGTGTTAGGGCTTCGCCTTTGGGTGTTTCTTCCCCTGTAGATGCAACTAAAGCTTGGGCGGCAGCTGAGTCGATGGTTGACCGACCGCGCCATGCTTCGCGAATGGTCTCGGCAAGTTTATCGGAGTGTACATCCTTCATCAGGTAGCTGATCGCGCCTGCTCTAAAGGCTTTCTCAACCAGCTCCTGATCAGCAAAGCTGGTCAGGGCAATCACCTGAATAGAATCATCTTCTGAGCGGATGCGCCTGGTGGCTTCAATACCATCCATGTTGGGCATCAGCAGGTCCATCAGGACCACATCTGGCCTTTCCCCACGACATAATAAAACAGCTTGCTCGCCATCATCCGCTTCGGCAACAACTTTGATATCCTCATATATGGATAAGAAGACGCGCAAACCATCTCTGACCATCAGGTGATCATCAACTATCATTACACGGATTGGATTTGAATCACTCATATACTAAGCTTCTATTTTGTTGATTATTATGACAAATTATACTCTTCGCTCTCCCAGGAAACTGATACTTCTGTACCCTTTCTTGGGGAGCTAATGATCTCCAATTTGGCATCAATCTCACTTGCCCGTTCAGTCATAATCTTTATCCCCAGCTTATCTCCGGCAATATCGTCACGCTCAAATCCACGGCCATCATCCAGCACATGAAGTTTGACTTGATTGGACTTTGAAACCAGGTCAACTGAAACCTGGGTCGCCCCAGAGTGCTTGGCGATGTTATTAAAAACTTCCTGGGCTATGCGGTATACCGCGATTTTGATCTCCTTGGGTGAAGAACCATCTTCAACAAGCTGGTACGCAACAGGTATGCGCGTACGCCCGGTGAGTGAATCCCCCAGGTGCTGCAGGAGTATTGTCAACTCAGCGGCTTCCAATGATGCCGGGCGCAGCTCAAACAGCAGGGTGCGCATCTCTGCCAGGGCTCCCCGCACCAGCTGGCGTAGCTTGACCAGGTTGCGCTGGCCTTCTGCTGGATTCCGTTCCCAAACGGTGGGTAAAACTTCAGCAATTAAGGAAGCCGAGTAAATCGTCTGTGTGACAGCATCGTGCAGGTCACGCGCCAGGCGAGTTCGCTCCTGGGCGGCTGCATCCACCATTTCTTGCTCCTGGACCTTTTTGAGCTCGGTGATATCCCTGGCAAAGACAGCGATGCCGGTGACCTGGTCATCATCATCCAAAATCGGGTATAGATGGTTTTCATAGCTGCGCCCCAATCGCTCATCTTCCCAGGTTACGGGTTTCTTGGTCTCAACCAGCTGGTCAGCTTTTGATCTTCGCAGCTCAGCAAGCGTATCATCAATGAGCGTGTAAACATTTTTTCCGATCGAGTCCCGAACATCTATTCCCAACCGGGTTGCAGCAATCTCGTTTAGGTCAAGAATGGTGCCATCCATATCCACCAGCATAGCAGAATCAGACGGTGCATCCAGCAGGGCGCGGGCTCTGCGTTCACTCTGTCGGAGAGCTGCCTCTGCTTG
>WOR8_10008790_pt1 | contig 11660 bp, 6 predicted proteins | sample DeeMarSeWOR38_10_FD_19890 | JGI IMG/M metagenome (IMG submission 19890) | reverse complement strand
CTCTGGGAAGCAGGTGGGTATCATGTAACTATCAGTAATAATTGTTAAATTTTAATTGAGACTGGTGGCATATATATTGCTACCTTCTTAGCCAATATTCAGCCTTAACAAAATGTTTTAACAACAAATTTTAGCGAGCCCGGCGTCTAATGGACTCAAACAGCAATCAGAATGGTTGAACCGAAATTCACTCGCATAAGGCCAAGTACGTTTGTCGGCGAAAATTAAAATTTCGTCCATGGGGTGTCTTCCATAACTATGGCCCAAATTAGACCTTTCGAAAAGCCGATCTATATTTCAAGACCGCCATTGCCGGATCGGGCAGCCGTTTATCGAAAAATCGATGAAATCTGGGATTCGCAGTGGCTGACAAACGTGGGTTCTCAGCACCGGGAATTTGAAACAAAGCTCAAGAAGTATCTGGATGTGCCCAACATTAGCCTTTTCTGCAATGGGACCTTGGCCTTGCAATTAGCCTGTCAAGCGCTGCGATTGTCAGGGGAGGTCATCACTACCCCCTTTACATTTGCCGCTACGCCGCATGTTTTATACTGGAATCGAATCACCCCTGTATTTTGTGACATAGACCCGAATACATTTAACCTGGACCCCGAGCGTATTGAAAGCATGATTACGCCAAATACAACAGCAATTTTGCCAGTTCATGTGTTCGGTTATCCATGTGACACGCAAAGCATACGCGAGATTGCAAATCGATATGGTTTGAGAGTTATCTACGATGCAGCGCACTCATTCGGAGTGGAGGTAAATGGAATAAAAATAGGTAACTTCGGTGACTTATCCATGTTTAGTTTTCACGCAACCAAAATATATCACACCCTGGAAGGGGGTGCTTTAACTTTTAAGGACCAAAGTCTTAGAGAACGTCTGGAGTTCTCAAAAAATTTTGGTTTTAAAAATGAAGAAAATATTGTGGTTCCGGGAATTAATGCCAAGATGAATGAATTTCAGGCAGCGATCGGTTTGTTAATGCTTGACCTGGTTGGAGAAGAAATCGCAAAGCGAAGACATTTAACAAAGGTCTATCGTGAAAGATTAAGCGAAATTCCCGGAATTAATTTTAGAATCGAGATGCCGGGAGTCAAACACAATTACTATAATTTTGTTATTACAGTCGATCAAAATAAATTGGGTATAAACCGGGACGACTTATACAATAATCTAAAAACATACAATATTTTTACCCGAAAATACTTTTATCCTCTTTGCAGTCAATTCCAATGCTATAAGCAGTATCCTTCTTCATCATCAAAAAACTTACCTGTTGCAGAAAAATTGGCAAATGAGGTTTTAAGCCTACCGCTTTACGGAGAATTAAACGAAGATGACATTAATAAAGTCTGCAATGTCATCCATTACATTCATAGGAAAAACATAAAGCGCCACACCATATTTTTCAATAAACCTTCAGTTGCATTGCGGGCCCAATGAATGGCTATTTTCACAAAGCCTATGCCCAGTCTTTATCAGACTATGGTGAAAAAATTTTTTTGAACCATTCTAAAGGCTGGATATTAAGACGTAAAATTTCAAACTTTGAATATTATGACGGAATGGGGATATATCCACTATTTGTATGCGAAAACTGGGATAAATTACCTAAAGATCTAAAAGAAATTGAAAACGAATTAGTTTGTTTTTCGATAGTAACTGATCCATTCGGGAATTTTGATAAAAATGTTTTAAAGCAAGAATTCAGCGAAGTCTTTATTCCCTTTAAAGAACATTTCATAATAGATCTTTCGCAGCCAATTGAAAAAAATATTTCTAAACATCACTGGCGAAATATTAAAAAAGCTCAAAAACATATATTAGTAGAACGGTGTGAATCAATACATCTGATCTCAAATGAGTGGATTAAACTCTACAAACACTTGACGAAAGTACACCATATTCGTGGTATACCAGCATTTTCAGAAAGGGCGCTAACCGAGCAACTTGAAGTACCAGGTGCAATAGTATTTCGCGGCATTCATAATGAAGAAACAGCAGGGATGCTTATTTGGTACATCCAAAATAATATTGCCTACTATCATTTGGGAGCATCGAGTGAGATGGGTTATGGTTTGAAGGTTTCTTTCGCGCTTTTTTGGGAATCAATTAATTATTTTTCCTCGATTGGTTTGGAATGGATAAACCTTGGAGGAGGCGCTGGAATAGGTGGAAACGGTACTACAGGACTTGTCAGATTTAAGCAAGGCTGGTCTTCAGGTAAACGGCTTACTTATTTTGGAGGCAAAATTTTTAATCGTAATAAGTACCAAGAAGTAAAAAGAAGAAATAAAACTGTTAATAAAAATTATTTTCCCGTCTATCGTTCATGTGAATCTAAATAGCCATCTTCATATAGTCTAAAACAAATATAATGAAAAAATATCTTCATTTAGCTTCACACTACGAATCATGTTTTGAAAAATACGGTGATAGTCATCTCGGAGTGGACTGGCCGAATCAGGCCGAGGCGCAAATCCGCTATAAAATTATGATCGATGTGATTAATTTTAGTAAAACTGAGCACATAGATTTACTGGATTTTGGTTGTGGCGCTTCTCATTTATTTGAATTTATAAAAAAAAATAATTTGAAAAAAATAAAATATTCCGGTTTAGACATATCCAAAAAATTTATTGAGTTTTCAAAAGAAAAATTTCCGAAAAATGAATACATCTGTTTGGATGTTTTAGAAGCTGATCACCAGCTACGATATTTTGACTATATTATTCTAAATGGTATTTTTACCGAAAAGTGCAATATGACATTTGATGAGATGTTTGATTTTATGAAACAAGTTTTGATTAGATTATTTAGAAAAACAAAAATTGGTTTAGCATTCAATGTAATGTCCTCTCATGTTGATTGGGAGAGAGATGATCTTTTTCATTTGCCGATGGACACTTTAGTTCAATTTTTAACTAAAAAATTATCTAGAAATTTCATTATAAATAATAACTACGGGCTTTATGAGTACACTACGTATCTTTACAAATAAAAAATAACTATGGCAAAAATAATTATCTTCGGAATCAGAGATTTCGCTTCTTTAGCTCACTATTATTTAGAGAAAGATACTGAACATGAAGTAGTTGCTTTTTGTGTGTCCAAAAATTACATGACATCAGAAAAAGAATTTAAAGGACTTCCAATTATTCCTTTTGAAGACATAGGAAAAATATACTCTCCTAAAACTTACAAAATGTTTATTCCGATGTCTCATCGAAAAATGAACTGCTTACGAAAATCAATTTACGAAAAATCTAAAATGATGGGTTACGAATTAATTAGCTATATAAGTTCCAAAGCTACAGTTTTCGACAATATTGTTGTCGGTGATAATTGCTTTATCTTAGAAAATAACACTATACAGCCATTCACTAAAATTGGTAACAATGTCGTCTTATGGAGCGGTAATCATATCGGGCATCATTCAATAATTTGCGATCATGCCTTTTTTACATCTCATGTAGTTTTGTCCGGGCACTGTAAGGTTGGACCTTATAGCTTTTTAGGTGTTAATTCGACGATTCGAGATCATATTCAATTAGGAGAAGGATCGTTAATTGGCATGTCCGCAAGTGTAATACACGATACAGAACCTTGGGGGGTTTATACAGGGGTTCCAGCTAAAAAGAAAAAGATTTCAAGTAAAGAAATAAAAATTTAGCAAAATATGAATTGGATAAAGAAAGATCGTATTTATAAGGCAAACAAGAAGAATTATTGGTCAATTAGCCATGCCCAGATACCATCAGCATTACGTCTTGATGATCAAATATTGAGAATTTTTTTTGGAACTAGGGATATTTGCAATAGGACTGTGACAGCTTTTATTGATGTCGAAGCTGATTCCCCTGGGGAAATAATCAATGAAGGCAAAAAGCCTGCATTGGATTTAGGTGATATCGGCAGTTTTGATGATTGTGGTGCAATGCCATCATGGCCAATAAAAAAAGATGGTATCGTATATATGTTTTACACGGGATGGAACCTTTCAACCACAGTACCTTATAGAAATTCAATTGGACTGGCTATAAGTGAGGATAATGGAGTTTCTTTTAAAAAGCCATATCCAGGTCCAATACTTGATCGAAGTCCTTATGAGCCATTTTTTTGTGCGACTCCATGTGTAATAATCGAAAATAAAATATGGCGAATGTGGTATCTTTCATGCGTAAAATGGAAAATTTATAAAGATAGAGCCGAACCTTCGTACAATATAAAGTACGCGGAATCAAAGGATGGAATAACATGGTACAGAGAAGGAATTACCTGTATAGATTTCAAGTCAATAGATGAAGGTGCAATTGCACGACCGAGTGTTTTAAAAGAGAATGGTATTTACAAGATGTGGTACTCAAAAAGAAGTATTATAGATTATAGAAAAATAACCAGAAAAAGCTATAAAATTGGATATGCAGAATCAAATGATGGTATAAAATGGAAACGACTGGATAATGAGGCAGGAATAGAGGTTTCTGATTCTGGTTGGGATTCCGAAATGACTGCATATCCGTTTGTTTATATGCACAAAAAACAAAAATATCTTTTATATAACGGCAATGGTTTTGGAAGAAGCGGTTTTGGATATGCAATTTTAGAAAAATAGTATTAGATTTCAGACAATGTTTGATTCTTAAAATGAAAACGCCTTTTGTGCAAATTAACTACCTAAGATATGCGTCTGCAAATTAGATAGCAATTAATAAAGATTAAACTTTATGATGGATTTTAATCCAAATGATTACATTCATGATTCGACGATCGAAATCGAACCTAAATTATTTTATATAATTTGTTCCGTGCCAAGGTCAGGAAGTACTTTATTAATGAGAGGCCTTTGGAATACAAATCTGGTGGGAAAACCACATGAATATTTTCATCAACAAAGGCACATGAAAGAACTTAAGGCAAGATGGAAAGTTAATTCTTTAGATAAATTTTTGAATGTATTAATTAAAAAGAGATTAAGTGAGAATGGTGTATTTGGATGTAAAGCTCATTTTTATCAATTTAAAGAAATATATAAAAATATAAATTTTGAAAAATTTTTTCCTAGTTGCAAATTTATTTACATTACGCGGAAAGACAAAATAAGGCAGGGTATATCATTCTATAGAGCTTCATTAACAAAAAGCTGGGCATATTATGAGAAAGAAATCGTAAAACCAGTATTTAATTACCGTGAAATAGAAAAATGCATTTGTATGATAGAAAAAGAGGAAAAAGATTGGCAAAAATATTTTGTTACAAAAAAAATAAAACCTCTAAAAATTGAATATGAAAATTTTATTCAAAATTATGAAGACACAATTATTAGTGTATTAAAATTTTTAGATATAGATATATCCAAAGAAATAAAAATAGGATCTCCTCCTATAAAAAAACAATCTGACGAGATATCAGAGTTATGGTTAAAACAATTTTTTTTGAAAAAGAAAAAAGATATGAAAAAAAAATTAAATAACAATGCACTATGTTTTGAAAATTACAATCTTAGACCAATTAAATTAAGTGTCTGCATGAATACATTTAACCATGAGAATTTCATTAAAGAGGCATTAGAAAGCGTTTTAATGCAAAATGTAGACTTCGATTATGAAATTGTAATTGGCGATGATTTTTCTACGGACAACACCATAAAAATACTGAATGATTACAAAAATAAATACCCTGATAAAATTAAACTCGTATTGGCTGAGAAAAATATGGGCGACGGTGGGAAATACAATTTCGTTGCTACAAAAAAACAATGTAGAGGTAAATATATTGCATTGCTAGAAGGAGATGATTTTTGGATAAATAAGTACAAATTACAAAATCAAGTAAATTACTTGGACAGTCATTTGGATTGTTCAATCTGTTTTCATAACGCTTACAACATATTTCCAGACGGATCAAAAAATGACTATATAAGAAATGGTTTCAAAGTCGAACCCAAGTCTATTTTTTCAAGAAAAGATATACTATTCCACAATTTTTTGCCAACCTGTTCTGTGATGTTCAGGAATGGAATGTTTGAAGAATTCCCTGAAATTTATTATAAATTTCCAGTTGGCGATTGGATTTTGCATGTACTGAATACAAAGCATGGTGATATGGGCTATATTGACAAATTTTGGGGCGTACGAAGGCGACATGGTAAAGGATATATTAGCAGTAAATCACGAAAAGAAATACTCGAAATAAATGTAAAAAGTATTCAAATGATAAGTGAATTTTGCGAAATCGACTATAAAGAGAATGAAGAAGCAGCGGGCAAACTAAAAAGATATTCAACCGAACTGATTGAAATTTATAAAAAAGAAGGTAATAACTATAAAATTAGAGAATTTGAAGAATTACAAAAGACATTAAAAAATGACATTAATGCAAAAAACAATTCTTTTTTAAAACCACGATGCACAGTAGAAAACATGGATCTATACATCCTTAGAAAAGGCATTTTAAATGCCTTGAAACTCGCTATCCCAAATTTTTATGGTACCTTGCTGGATATCGGGTGCGGCAAAATGCCATATAAGGAAATATTACTCGATCCACCAAGCAAAATTAAAAAATATATCGGATTAGATTTAAAAAATGGTGAATATCAGAAAGATAGCAGCCCGGATTTGTTCTGGGATGGAATAACGATTCCACTTGATGACAAAACCATAGACTGTGCGATTGCAACTGAGATGTTCGAACACACACCTGATCCGGAAGTTGTCATGCGGCAAATTTGCAGAGTTTTAAAACCCCATGGAATATTATTTTTTACTGTACCATTTTTATGGCCGCTTCACGATATGCCGCATGATGAATATCGATATACGCCTATTTCGGTCGAAAGGCACCTAAAGAATTCAGGATTTTCAAATATAGAACTCAAACCATTAGGCGGGTGGAATGCGGCTTTAGCACAAATGATTGGATTATGGGCAAGACGAAAACCGATGAAAAATGAGGATAAAGAAGCACTTTCAAAACAGCTTTTTCCATTCTACAAAGAGCTGTTGCGAAATGATTTTAATTCTGAGGACTTCAACCAAGAAAGAATGTTTACCGGAATTTGGGGAACAGCGGTAAAGCACGATTTCACCTTAAATGAATACGAAAAAAATAACAAAAGTGAACCTAAACATGAAGGGCTTTTTTTAAAATCAAGAATTGGCGTTCGTCCAGAACCAGAGAAAAAAAATATCAACGCGGTCATAATTCAAAGCGGTTTTCCCGCTATTTCAGCCACCTTCATTTTGGATCAATTAACCGGACTAATGAACCGCGGGATTCATATTGAAAACTGGGCAACATATAATCCGAATGAAGCCTTAATGCATCCGGATATCAATAAATTCAAACTGATGGAAATAACAAAATATCTAAAATTCCCACCTGAGCAAATAAAAAAGGATTTCCGCAATTGGATAAATCTATTTTTAGAATTAAATAAAATAAATAGCATGGATAAAATAGATTTATTTCATGTTCATTACGGTTCCAATTTCAATTTAATGGAACCGCTTTTCAAATATTTTAAAGATAGATTTGTCATCGTTTCATTCCATGGTCATGATGCTTCAAGATATTTTAAACAATTCGGAGACAACTGTTATGAGTATTTATTTGAACGATCAGATATGATTACAACCCCTAGTTTTATGATGAAGGACGAGTTGATACAGAGGGGTTGTTTGCCTGAAAAAGTGCTTGTTCATCGATATGGGATAGATCTAACAAAATTTAATTGTTGTTTTAAAAAGGGTAGAGACTCATGCATAAATTTACTGACGGTTGCTAGGCTTGTTGAAAAAAAGGGGATCGAATATTCTTTGAAAGCTGTTGCATCTCTGCCCGACAAAAATCAGATAAATTATCGAATTATAGGCGATGGACCGCTCAGAGATTATTTGCAAACTCTTGCCAAAAATTTGGGAATCGAAAACCAAATAAAATTTCTTGGAGCTCAAACAAAAAATGAAGTTATTAAAGGGATGTCTGACGCCGATATATTTTTGCTGAATAGTATAACTGCTCAAGACGGTGATATGGAAGGCGTACCGGTTTCATTAATTGAAGCGCATGCCATGGGGTTGCCTGTAGTCAGCACATATCATGCCGGTATTCCAGAACTGGTTATTGACGGTAAGACGGGATTTTTAACTAAAGAAAAAAATGTTTCTCAAATTGCACAATGCCTGAATAAACTTATTTCTAGTTTTGAGTTCTTAAAGGATATTATGAACAGGGTTTTAACAAAATAGGAAATGAATCGAAAAGATTGATAAATAAGCGTTTTGAAAATTGTAACGGTACTCAATCCAACAATATGAAAAGTAATTCAGAGAACAAAGATTTTAGCCAACAAGATCGAAATTATAGAATAATGAGTGATAACTATGAAAAACTAAACGCCTTAAACGAAGTAAGAATTCGATTTGAAAAAATAAACTGGGAACAGAGACTCTGTGCCTACGAAAAATATTTCGAATTCGCAGAAATCATAAACCGAAAGGAATCTTCAGATATTTCGATTATTATCGTATGTGAAAAATATTCTAATGATTTAATAAAGAATCTGGAAATACTAAATAGACAGCGCGATCATAATTTCAGTTTGATTTTGGTAAACAACGGTTCAAAAAATTCAAATTACGAAAAGCTTAAACAATATTTGGATGTTTACATCGAATTAAATAAAAACACCGGGGCCTATTTTTCGAGAAATGTTGGAGCAATCTTCGCTAACGCTCCCATTCTTTTATTTTTGGACGACGATGGGATCCCCGAAAATAATCTTATCGATTCGCATCTGAATTCCCATAGAAAATACGATGTAATAGCCGTTAGGGGTGTTTGTTTGCCGAAAACTGAAAATCCCCTGAATGACGTTGCAAAGCATTATTATCTCGGCTCCAAACCCTTTCCTATTTACGCTGACATTGAGGGAAACACCTCTTACCTGGCATATGCCTTTTTTAAAGCGGGAGGCTGGGATGATGAAATAAAATTTGGAGGTGGGGGGGTCGATTTATCACGACGGTTACTGGATATCGAACCTGATCATAGAAAACAGATGTATTCGCCTGATCCCATTATTTATCATGATTATGCATCAAGTCCAGACCATCTCGAAGATAAAAGAAAAAGGCAAAAGCAATCTTGGGAAAGAATAAAAGCAAAATACCCCGATTATGACAGCTTTTTAGCCTCCTGGTCACCATATAGAGGTAGAGATGATCTGCTAATTACAAATAGCGCTTACAGTAAAAGCACTTTTCAGCCCTTTAAAGAGCTCATTTCAATACTGATTCCCACTTATAACAGAGAACAATACATTTCTTGTGCAATTGAAAGCGCTCTATCCCAACGCTACAAAAATATCGAAATTATAGTGATCGACGATGGTTCAAGAGACAATACGAATGACATTGTGAATCAATTTGCGTCCAAAATTGTTAGATATATTCTCAAAGACCACACCGGGGCGCCGGATACCCGAAATCGAGGCATTAAGGAGGCTAGGGGCAAATATATATTATGGCTGGATAGTGACGATATATTATTTCCGGATGTGATTGATCATTACGTCGCTGCAATTTCTAAATATCCGGACGTTGATGTATTTTATGGTGATCTGGCGATAATTGATGAAAAAGGAAATTTCAAAAAAGAGTTAAAATACCCGGATTACTATCAGCAAAATGATACACTTCTGAGCAGATTACTGATCGGCAACTCGATACCCAATCCCGGCACCCTTGTTAAAAAGAGCATCTATCAAAAATACGGTGATTACAGCCTGAATTTTAAAAGAGCCCATGATTATGAGTTTTGGGCCCGGGTTGTTAATGAGATCGAATTTAAACATATCGGTGCCTTTGTGTGTAAGTGGAGGTGGCATGACACCAATATGTCCTCCGGTTCTGTTCAATTTGATACCTCTTATGACATTGAAATTAAGAAAAGCATTTTAAAAACACATTCTCTTCCAATACTTTTTCCGCAACTGAACTGGAACGATGAAAATAAAAGCTTAGAAACAGCATATTTTGTAGTTGGAAATTCTTTTTATCAATTAAAGGGCTATCAGGAAGCAATTGAGTTTTATGAAAAATGTCTGGAAATTAATAAAACCGATGACTGTTATTGTGCACTGGGATCAGCTTATTTTCAGGCAGGCGATTTTAAGAAATCCATCCAGGCATTCAAAAAAGCGGTTGAAATAAACCCACAAAAGGAAAAAGCCAAGGAGTTAATTGAAAATCTCAATAAAATAATTTCAGCTCAAAAACAACAACACCCGACTAATGAAGCCGCTCCAGATTCATCTGCTGCGGGAGCAATCCGGCGTGCTGAAGAACCTGGACCGAAGATCTCCGTCATCATCCCGACATATAACCGACCTCAAATGCTTTTGGAATCTGTAAAAAGTATTTTGGCGCAGACCTATCAAAATTTTGAAATTATCGTCGTAAATGACGGAGGCCAGGATGTCTCCAGATTGGTCGATAATTTTCAAGATGCGCGGATTAAGTATATATCGCATTCGAAAAACAAAGGGCTCGCAGCCGCCAGAAACACGGGAATTCGGAACGCCTCAGGCCAATATATCGCGCTGCTCGACGATGATGATATTTTTTATCCCGAACATCTCCAAACAGCAGTAGATATGTTGAACATTGAATTTCCGGTTATTTACACGGATGCTGTCCGTGCGACTTTTGAGGGGTGCGGTGATAATTATCGCTTAACCAAAAAAAATGTTCCTTATTCTATAGATTTTGATCGCAATAAATTGCTGGTGGGCAACCTGTCACCGGTTAACTGCTTTGTCTTCGAAAAAAGTCTTGCGTTGAAAGCCGGGCTTTTTGATGAAACCCTGAGTACGTTAGAGGATTGGGATTTCTGGATAAGGCTTTCAGCATTAACCAGTTTCAAACATATCCCCAAGCCGACAGTCCAGGTCAACTGGCGCAGCGACGGGACAACGATGACATCGAAGCTGGGGGCTGAGTTCAAGAAAAACCGGCAGAAAATTTATGATAAATATCAGGATGAAATCAATCGAATACCGAACTTAAAGAAAATATTAGAAGAGTTTAACAATATATGGGCCCAGGACTGGCAGGCAGAATCTTCGCTGACTTCGATAATCATTCTCACTTGCAATCAGCTTCGATACACAAAAGCGTGTATTGAAAGCATATTTCAAAATACACAAAAATCTTATGAACTCATTATCGTCGATAATGGATCTACGGATGGTACCGTTGAATATCTGGAATCTGAAGTTCTGAGGAAACATACGGATGTCAGGATAGAAATTATCAAAAATAATGAAAACAAAGGATTTGCAGGCGGTAACAATCAGGGGATTGCCGCAGCCAGCGGTGACTACATCCTTTTATTAAATAACGATGTGGTCGTCACTCCCGGATGGCTTAAACGAATGCTCTCATGCGCCGGGCAGCGACCCGAGATCGGCATCGTCGGGCCGAGATCCAACTATGTTTCAGGCCATCAGCTGGTAAAAGGGATCGACTATGATACCCAGACCTTAAAGGGGTTGGCTGAATTTTCAAATAAATTTGCAGATGATCATGCCGGGCAGACTCAGCAAGTCTTGAGAGTCGTCGGATTTTGTATGCTGATCAAGCGGG
>WOR8_10008963_pt1 | contig 11663 bp, 12 predicted proteins | sample DeeMarSeWOR38_10_FD_19890 | JGI IMG/M metagenome (IMG submission 19890) | reverse complement strand
AAGTACGCAAAGGTGTTTGGGATAAGAACAAACAGGAATACGAAGTTCTTGGCGTTCTTGGCGCCTTTGCGAGAAATAAATACTACTAACTAACCACTATAGGTAACAGAACTACCCGGCCTTCCACCTCAAATCGAGATTACGTGCGGCACTGACCTCGTCAAGACGTTTAACCGGCAAAGTATGCGGCGCGGTGGTGACAAGCTCGGGACTGGTTTTTGCTTCCTCACGAATCTGTTCCAGCGCATCCATGAAACCGTCCAGTGCCTCTTTTGCTTCTGACTCGGTTGGCTCGATGAGTAGGCATTCCGGCACCAGCAGCGGGAAATAGGTGGTCGGTGCATGGTAGCCGAGATCGAGCAGGCGCTTGGCAAAATCCATTGCCGTCACATGCAGTTCACTGGCCTCTTTTTTCAGGGTAATAATAAACTCGTGGCTGGCGCGACGATCCGGTATTGCCAGCTGAAAGCCGCGTCGTTTTGCTTGCGCCATCATGTAATTGGCATTCAGTGTCGCAAACTCGGAAACCCGCTCCATACCTGACTTACCCAGCAGGCGCATGTAGATGTAGGCGCGCAATAACACGCCGGCATTACCCATAAATGCTGACAGACGTCCGATCGACTGCGGTGCATCCCGCTCTGACAGACAGCGATAGTTGCCGCTGTCTTCAACCACGAGTGGTACTGGCAGAAACGGCTTCAGCCTTGCAGAAACACCGACTGCACCCGAACCCGGGCCACCGCCGCCATGGGGCGTTGAAAATGTCTTGTGCAAATTGGTATGGATCACGTCGAAACCCATGTCTCCGGGGCGGATCTTGCCGAGTATGGCGTTCAGGTTTGCGCCGTCGTAATACAGCAGGCCACCGGCTTCATGCACGATGGCCGCGATTTTTTCGATCTGGCGCTCGAACACCCCCAGGGTCGAAGGGTTGGTCAGCATCAGGCCCGCTGTTTGCGGACCGACCGCCTTCTGCAGGGCTTCGAAATCAACGTCGCCATTATCAAGCGTCGGGATTTCCCTGACGCTGTAACCGCACATGGTCGCCGTCGCCGGATTGGTGCCATGCGCCGCATCCGGCACCAGTATTTCCCTGCGTTCATCATCATTGTTCGACTGGTGATAGGCGCTGATCATCTTGATGCCGGCAAACTCCCCCTGTGCACCGGCCATCGGCGCCAGTGAGAACGCCGCCATACCCATGGCCTCGCATAACATCGACTGCAGCTCGTACATGCAGGCGAGGAAACCCTGGCTGTGCTGATCGGGAGTCAGCGGATGCCGCGCCAGGAAACCGGGCAGCATTGCCAGCGAGTTGCACGCACGCGGGTTGTACTTCATGGTACAGGAGCCGAGCGGGTAGAAATGGGTATCGATGGAGAAATTCTTCTTCGACAGACGCGTGTAATGTCTCACCGCCTGCAACTCGGAAACCTCGGGCAAAGCCGCCCTGTCCTTGCGCAGCAGATGCTGAGGAATGTCGGAAAGGTCCGCTTTCGATATCGGCGCCTGTGGCGCACCCTTGCGTCCGGGTCGGGAATGTTCGTAGATCAGCATCAGGCGATTTCCTTATGCGGGGTTTCAACGGCAAGCACAGCCTGCAACGCAGTTCTGTAAGCCATAATCTCTTCTTCGGTTCTGAGCTCGGTCGCGCACACCAGCATGGCATTGCCCAGCTCGGGATAATCCATGCCCAGGTCATAGCCACCGAGGATATTCTGCTCCGCCAGGGCCTGCAGCACCTCGCCAGCGGGCCTGTCCAGCAGCAGTACCGACTCGTGGAACACCGGGCTGTTAAAGGCCGCACGTACGCCATCAATGCCCGTCAGTTGCGTAACCAGCTCGCGTGTATTTGCGTGGCAGGCCGCCGCTGTATTTTCCAGTCCGCGCGGCCCCAGGATAGCCATGTGGATGGTTGAAGCCGTAACCACCAGGCCCTGGTTGGTGCAGATATTTGATGTCGCCTTGGAGCGCCGGATATGCTGTTCACGCGCCTGCAGGGTCAGTACAAAGCCTTCCCTGCCATCGACGTCGGTAGTACGGCCGACGATGCGCCCGGGCATTTGCCTGACCAGCGCCTGCGAACAGCATAAAAAGCCGTAATACGGCCCGCCGGACGACAGGGGCGCACCCAGCGGCTGGCCGTCACCACAGGCGATATCTGCACCATTACTGCCCCACTGGCCGGGCGGCTTGAGTACCGCAATACTCAGTGGATTGGTGATTGATATCACCAGCGCGTTGTTTTCGTGAGCCCAGTCGGTAATCGCGTCGACATCTTCAAGCGTGCCAAAGAAGCTGGGCTGCTGAATCACCACCGCAGTCACATCGTCGCCAGCGGCCTGCTTCAGTGCATCCAGCTGAACGGTGCCGCTGCTGCGATCATAGTCAACCTCGACCAGCTCGATATTCTGGCCACTGACAATGGTGTCAGTTGTTTTACGATAGTCCGGATGCACCGTTCTCGGCAGCAGAATACGGCGCGATTTCGATTTGCGGTTACCCCTTACCGCCATCAGCACCGCTTCAGCCAGTGCGGATGCACCGTCATACAGCGAGGCATTGGACACATCCATGTCAGTCAGGGCCGTAATCATGCTCTGGAATTCGTAGGTAAGCTGCAGCGTGCCCTGCGACGCTTCCGCCTGGTAGGGCGTATACGCAGTGTAGTATTCGCCGCGCGTTGTTAACTGCCATACCGCCGCGGGAATATGGTGCTCGTATGCACCTGCGCCGATAAAACACACCGCCTCCCTGTTTTGAGCAGCACGCTTGTGCATCAGGCGGGATATTTCCATCTCGGTCATAGCCTGCGGAATGCCATCGAGACCTGAAATCTTCAAATGGGAGGGGATTTCTTCAAAAAGCTCATCGGTATCCTTGATACCTATGGCTTCAAGCATCTCATCGATTTCCTGCTCGGTATGGGGTATAAATGGCATCGCTAGTCTTCGGCTATCTCGGCGTCGTAGGAGTCAGCATCCATCAGGTCTTCGAGCTCATCCGGATTCGACAGCTTCACCTTGATCAACCAGCCATCGTCATAAGGTGAATCATTAATGGTTTCCGGTGCATCAGCCAGCTGGTCATTCACTTCAATCACTTCACCGCTGACCGGCATGTAGACATCGGATGCCGCCTTGACTGATTCGACCACGCAAGCTGCATCTTCAGCCGACATCTCTGTTCCAACTTCAGGCAGCTCAACGAATACCAGGTCACCCAGCAGTTCCTGCGCATGGTCAGTAATACCGATGGTCACGCTGCCATCGTCTTCATCCCGAACCCACTCGTGAGATTTTGTGTACTTCAGTTCTGAGGGTATTTCGCTCATTTTGTTATCACCTTATAACAGATTGAATATATTCAAACCAATGGACAATTCTCAACACCAGATTGTCGACAGGATACCGCCTGGAAAATGAACTCCAGAACATAATCAATTCTTAATAACACATCGTTATTCCAGAAGCGGATAACTTTATATCCTTCACGCTGTAAAAATCCAGTCCGAATTTCATCCGCCAGAACGCAATCAATTGATATTATATCTGTCGTAGGAGCGGCTTCAGCCGCGAATTGCTCGCGACATCAAGGTTTGTTCGCGGCTGAAGCCGCTCCTACGGAAAAGCATACCAATTCCTGTTCCTGGGGGGGGGGTGAGGGCCTATACCGATTTGCCATCACGTACGAATACAGGTTTGACGATCCTGGCATTCAATAATTTACCGCGTATTTCGACCTGGCAATGATCACCCGCCTGTTTCGGCACGCGTGCAAAGGCAATCGACTGCTTCAGGGTCGGTGAAAACGTGCCGCTGGTGGTCTCGCCTTCGCCTGAATTCTCGACGATGACTTTCTGGTGACCGCGCAAAATACCCCTGTCCTCGAGAATGAGGCCGACCAGTTTTTGTGTGACGCCCTTATCGCGCTCTTTTTGCAGCGCGTCACGGCCTATAAAATCGCGTCCTGCGGGTTCCCAGGCTATAGTCCAGCCCAGGCCTGAAATCAGCGGTGATGTGTTCTCGGTCATGTCCGTGCCGTACAGATTCATCCCGGCCTCGAGTCGCAGCGTGTCACGTGCACCCAGGCCACATGGCTTCACACCTGCCTCGGCGAGCCTGTCCCAGAATGCGGGCGCTTCGGTGTCCGGCAACATGATTTCAAAACCGTCTTCACCGGTATAGCCGGTGCGTCCGACAAACCACTCACCGCAATCGCAACCGAAAAACCTGTCGAGTTCTGACGCTGCCTCAACCACATCAACCGGTAATGCCTCGATCGCCTTTTCTCGCGCATGGGGTCCCTGTACCGCAATCATTGCCAGGTCCGGGCGTTCATTGATCTCGACTTCGTAGCCGGCTGACTGTTCGTCAATCCAGGCCAGGTCCTTGTCACGCGTGGCCGCATTGACCACCATGCGATACCAGCCATCATTCATGTAATAAACGATTAAATCATCGATGACACCGCCGTCATGGTTCAGCATGCAACTGTACAGCGCCTTGCCCTGCTGTTTCAGCTTGTCCACATCATTGGCGAGCAAATACTGAAGAAAGGCCTTGACGCCCTCACCGCTGAGATCAACGACTGTCATGTGGGAGACATCGAACATACCGGCATCGTTACGCACCTGGTGATGTTCATCCATCTGTGAACCGTAATTTACCGGCATTTGCCAGCCGGCAAAATCAACGAGCTTGCCGCCGTATTCAATGTGTTTATCGTACAGTACTGTTTTCTGACTCATAATCTATTCAGCAAAAATAAAGAACGGCAATCCTACACCTTTCAGAATAAAAATTTCCAGACAAATAGAAAGATAAATGGCACAGCCCGACAGGATCTTTAATGCTCGCCCAGGGCCTGGTTGATCAGCATCTGCTTGATCGGGCCGGCATGATCGGCAGCATTCAGACCGATATTGCGTATTTCCGTTAACAGTGGATTTGCGTTGCCAAACAGGTACTTGAAGCCCGTCATGGTGGCTTCCATCAGACGGTTGTCACCCTTGCGTCTGCGTTCATATTTTCTCAGGGTGTGAACCGCGCTCCATTGCCTTTGTGCCCGCAATGCATCAGTGATGGTTTCCGCCAGGCAGGCGGCATCCATAATTCCCAGGTTGGCGCCCTGCCCCGCCAGCGGATGTATGTTATGTGCAGCATCGCCAATCAATGCCAGCCCCTGCTGAACATAGCAATCGACATGGCCATGCCCCAGCGGGAACACGGCACGCGGTGAAAGCGTTTTAACCGCACCCAGCCGGTATTCGAACGATTCCCCGAGCCGCTGCGAAAACGCTTCGTCATCCAGCGCCATCATCTTTTCTACCTCGCTTTCATCCAGCGACCACACGATAGAGCAGCTACCATCCGCAAGCGGCAGGAAGGCCAGCGGCCCTGTGGGCAAAAAACACTGCCACGCCGTCTGCTGATGTTCGTATTCAGTCGCGACCGTGCAAACGATAGCCTGCTGTTGATAGGACTTGCGCACCAGTTCGATGCCCATCGCATGACGCACGACAGAATTTGCGCCGTCTGCGCCTGCAATCAGTTTCGCCGTTAGTGCACGCCCATCCTTCAGGCGGACCAGCTTCAACTCTTCACTGATATCAAGCGATTCAATTTCCGCAGGGCACAGCCAGTCGATCGTTTCCGCCTGCTGCACAATCTCCTGCAGCGCAAGCTGAACAACATTGTTTTCGATGATGTATCCCAGTGCATCCAGCCCAAGCTCGGCTGAATCAAAATGAATCTGCCCCGTGCCGGTAGAGTCCCATACCTGCATTTCAAGAAAAGGCGATACGCGCAGCTGCTGCATGTGTTGAAAGGCGCCGGCAGCATTGAACACCTTAAGCGAAGCACGATTGATTGCCGATACACGCAAGGCATAGTCCTGTGTAAAGGCCTCGGGTTCACGCTGATCGATAACACCGATGCGCAGTCCCGTATTCCTGAGCGCACAGGCCAGGGTTAATCCGGTGATGCCACCACCGGCGATAATGACATCATACTGGCCTGTGTTCGCTTCAGACATTAGCCCGCATTTCTCACCAGGATTTGGAATTTTGGGGCAGGCTGGCAAAGCAGGTTGGGCGATCGCCCGCGGATTCATAGCCATAGCTATGGATCAAGGGGGGTCGTCCAAGATGCGACGCCAGCTTGTTCCAAAAACCAAATAGCACAGAGTGTAAATAAACCATCATTGTCTTACCTGCTTAAGTTGATGAATCTCATTATGTTCTAAATTAAAAGTGTGCGCCTGGTGAGAAATGCGGGTTAGACCGGCCTTCGACCCAGTTGAGATGTGCGTCCGCTCAGGCCCATGCTCTGCTTCGCCAGTTGATGACGCAATGGCGGTATCAGGCCAACAGCCACCAGGCCCGCCGCACGCAGATGGCCCAGCGGTGTGCTGTTGTTGGAAAATATTTTCACCAGGCTGTCGGTAAAACGATAGACACGCCTGGCATCATCTTCCCGCTGCTCAACATAAGACTGCAGCAGCTTGCTGTCACCGGCATCTTCCGCCGTTGAAATCAATTCTGCAAGTATGGCGATGTCCCTGAGCGCAAGGTTGAAGCCCTGGCCGGCCACAGGATGTATGGTATGTGCGGCATTGCCGACGATGACGACACGATTGCGCACAACCTGTGTCGATTCGATCAGCTTCAACGGGTACGCATGCCGCTTACCAACTTTATGCAACTGTCCGAGGCGAAAACCGAAGCGCTGTTGCAACAGCTGCAGTAAGTCGGCATCGCCGAGTTTCATCAGTTCGTCAGCCTGGCTCCCCGGTACCGTCCACACCAGCGAGCAACGATTATGCGTCATCGGCAGAAACGCGATCGGCCCCTGGTCGGTGAAGCGTTCATAAGCAACATTGTTATGCCTGAAACCGGGCGTCACATTGGCGATAACGGCAGTCTGGCCATAATCCTGAACGCTGCTGCCTATATGCAGCAGATCGCGCACCTGTGAGACTACACCATCAGCCGCCACCAGCAGGCGCGCGCTGACGGCTTTTTCCCTGCCGCTATCCTCGACGGTTGCGATGACGCGATCATGTTGCTGCTCAAGACCTGTCAGCCCGGCAGGGCAATGAAGCTCAACACCGGCGTTTTGCTGCAAGCGTTGATACAGCACATCACCGAGAACGCGGTTCTCGGCAACGTAGCCCAGTGCCTCGACATGTTCTTCTTCATGGCGAAGACGTGTCGCGCCGAAATGGCCTTTATCCGAAATATGTATCGTCCTGATGGCTTCAACCCGGTCTGCCATTGCCTCCCAGAGACCCATGCCCTCAAAGATGCATCGACTTCCCCAGGACAGCGCAACGGTGCGGTCATCATAGCTGGGCTGCGAATCGGATTGATACGGGCAGGCTTCGACAATATGAACAGAAAGGCCGGTGTTTTCCAGCGCGCAGGCAAGACTGGCGCCGACCAGGCCGCCGCCAATGATCAGTACATCACAGTCTGTTGCTGTTTTGCCTATGGTTTGATTGTTCACTGTTCTTTGTTTTATCAGCCCGGATTTCGCTATGCTACATCCAGGCTACCCACCGTTTTTTAAAACCCGGGTTACGCTGCGCTAACCCAGGCTGCACGCGAATCAACTGTTCACTGTTAACTATTTACTGTTAACTGTTTCAGCTGGCCATGACAGCTTCTATTTCTTCACACGTCCTGGGCAGTCCCGCCGAAAGTATTTCATGGCCGTCCTTGGTCACTGCCACATCATCTTCTATACGCACGCCGATGTTCCACCAGCGTTTGACACCACGTGTTCCCGCCGGAATATATAAACCCGGCTCAACCGTGAGCACCATGCCCATGCCTTTTTCCAGCAACCGCCATTCATCATCGACTTTATAATCACCCACATCGTGAACATCCATGCCCAGCCAGTGACCGGTGCGGTGCATGTAAAACCTGCTGTAGCCGCCTTCCTTGATCAGGCTCTTTACGTCACCTTTCAACAGGCCGAGCTCAACCATACCTTTGGTAAGCACTCTCACCGCGGCTTCATGTGGATCATTCCAGTGATTGCCCGGCCTGACCTTTTTTATCGCAGCATCCTGCGCTTCCAGCACCAGTTCATAGATTTCTCTTTGTGCAACATTGAAACTGCCATTGACAGGAAATGTGCGGGTGATATCTGCAGCATAGCCCTGGAATTCAGCACCGGCATCGATTAACACCATCTCGCCGTCATTCAGTACCTGGTCGTTTTCGGTATAGTGAAGAATACAACTGTTGGCGCCGCCGCCGACAATCGAATGGTATGCCCAGCCCGCACCCTCACGATGGAACTGGTACATCAATTCGGCTTCAAGCTGATATTCATGCATGCCGGGCTCACAGGCCTTCATTGCATTGATGTGCGCCTGTACCGATATTTTTGCCGCCTTGCGCATCAGGCGCAGTTCATCACGGTGCTTGAACAGGCGCCATCACGGTGCTTGAACAGGCGCATGTCGTGCAGCAAATAATCCAGCGAGACAAATTCATAGGGCGCATGCGTACCACCGCGCGACTTGCTGCGCAGACTGTTGACACAGCCCATCACATGCTTGTCGAACTCGGGATTGAGCCCGATGGTGTAGTACACGCTCTCGCAATTTTCCATCAGGCCGGGCAGGATATCGTCCAGGTCTGTAATCGGAAAAGCATCGTCCGCGCCGAAGTGCTCAACAGCGCCTTCAGGCCCATAGCGTCTTCCGTCCCAGGTCTCCTTTTTCATGTCGCGGTCGCGGCAGAACAGAATGTACTGCCCCTGTTTTCGACCAGGCACCAGCACAATCACGGACTCAGGCTCGGTAAAGCCGCTTAAATAATAGAAGTCGCTGTCCTGGCGAAAACCATGCTCCACATCGCGATTACGCAATAACACCGGCGCCGATGGCAGTATCGCAATGGAGCTTTCACCCATCATGCGCATCAGTTGCTTACGGTGCTGAGCGTGGATCCTGGCGTTCATCTTTTATTGGTTTAAAGGCACTTGTACGGATGAGATTTTATTTTCAGTCAAGGCGAAAATGCGCACAGAAGCGCAGTTTATATGCAATAAATGAGCATTCGAGCACATTTTCAACGCAGGATGAGGATAAAAGATCATTCGTACAAGTGCCTTTAATGAATGGTTTGTGTTGACTGTAATGGCTGCAACTCTTCATAGATCAGCAGTACGCCCATACGCACGTATTCTTCTATTTCCATGTAAGCCTCTTCATCGTCGTTGTCGTCCGACTCTTCCACGCCTGTATCATCAACATCGTGGCCGGCGCGGGAAATTTCAATCATATCTTTCAATAACTCGGCGGTGTCTTCGGGTAATTCACTGCCCTCCTTGATGCCCCCCGCGGCAAGACCATAAATAAAGCCCTGACACCAGGCGGCGAGTGCCTCGACACGCTCAGCCAGGGGATCATCATCATCCATCAACAGCAATTTGAAATCGCCCGTCGCATCGTTCATCATTTCCAGTGTCGACTGATGTAACTCTGACAACTTGTGTACGACATCGTGCAGCAATTCGTTGCCCTGCTCCTGTTCGCCGATGACATGATCAACCCATTCTGACAGTTCTATAGTACCCCGGGCACAGATCATGCCGCATAATGCACCATGCGCATCTGCTGCACCCATGGCTGCGTCAATCCTGTATAAAAGCTCTTCGAGCTCGACGATTTCCGGAAACTGTCTCATGCGGCGATTCTATCACGATGATTTAATTTGCTTATGCTCTAATACTAATATCACTTTCATTTGACCCGTCAGCTTTGACGTCCTACTATTAGTACTAACCTCCTACAGCACAGGGGTTTTTTGGCACTACTGGATTCAACATCCTTATGCTGTACCCGTACAATAACCAGAACAAACAGCCATGAACGATACCACATCAAAAATTAACCGCCTGGAACAACAAGTCAGCGAGCTGCTTGATTTGTGTAAACGCCTGGGCAAAGACAACAACGACCTGCGTGCGCAGCTGCAGCATCTTTCCGGGGAGCGTGCTACACTGCTCGAACAAAAAGAACAGGCAAGATCCCAGGTTGAAGCCATGATCACACGCCTGCGCTCGATGGAATCCGCATAACAAAAACTGAATAAAAACAGGTTAATAAATGAACAATCAGGACTCTCTCAGCATTATTATTCTTGATAAGGAATACAGGGTTGCATGTCCGCCTGGTGAACAGGACAGCCTGCAGGCTTCTGCTAACGAGCTCAATCAAAAGCTCACGGAAATCAAAAGAAAAGGCGCGGTTATCGGCACCGAGCGTATCGCCATCATGGCAGCGCTCAACCTGTGCCATGAAATGCTTACAGGAAGATCCCTGCAAGCCGAGCATGCTGAACTCAATACACGCATTGAGTCACTGTCAGAAAAAATTGACAGCAGCATTGGTGAAATTCAGCTATCATAAATACAGGAAACAGGGTGCTGATGATCAGTCAGCGCTCGATAGAAAACAGGGTTTGGGTGTCTCTGGGGTGTGCGTAAGCAGTCTGAAATATCCCTTGAGCCTTAACTACTAGCCCGGGGAGTCATGCTGGTTACACTGTGTGCAATACCGCCGCGAGCGGGAAGCCTGAAGTGTAGTCGCTATCCCCACCTGAACCTCTGGTTCAAGGTTAGCAGTATCTGCTACGGCATTTTCGGAGACACCTTCTATCCTTGTTACGACATACCCTCAGTCATGCCCATAGACAGCAGCACTCTCCGCACCGGCAAACGCCGGCTACGCAAACAACTCACGCGTCTTGAACAATCCAGGCACGCCATCGGGCTGGCTAACCAGGTCTGCCGCCAGCAGGCTTTTCTGAACAGCGACAGAATCGCCTGCTATCTCGCCAATGACGGCGAAATCGACCCCGAATACATTATTCGAACCGCCTGGCAATTGCGCAAACAGGTATATTTGCCGGTGCTTTCGCCGTTTCAGAGCAAGCTCTACTTCGCGCCCTACCGGGCCGGTATGAAAATGCAGCTCAATCGCTTCGCCATCCCTGAGCCGGTATGCAAACCGTCAAGCTGGGTCACCGCCTGGCAGCTCGACCTGATGCTGCTGCCGCTGGTCGCATTCGACCATGACGGCAACCGGCTGGGCATGGGTGGAGGTTTCTATGACCGCTCGCTGGCATACAGGCGCTCCCGAACACATTCATTACGACCGAAGCTCATCGGCCTGGCTCACGAGCTGCAGCGCGAGCAGAAACTTTCCGCCAACAGCTGGGACATCCCGCTGGACATGATTGCCACCGAAGAACGGGTTATCAGAATTTAGGACTTATTTTTTTAGCCGCAAAAGACGCAATTAACGCAAATTGTTTAAGCATGGGCGGCTTTAGCAACGGATTGCCAGCATTGCTGACCTGCTAAGACAAAATACCTTCGCGCTGTTTGCGTCTTTTGCGGCCATAAACCACGCCAATCCAGGTTTGACATTGAGCTAAAGAAACAGCTTGTAGGCCGGATTCTCGGTCTCTTCCCAGTAGCGGTACCCCAGCCTGTCCATATAGCTCACCAGTTCCTTGCGCTCATCAGCGGGTGTTTGCAGACCCACCAGTACACGGCCGTAGGCTGCGCCATGATTTCGGTAATGGAACAGGCTGATGTTCCAGCGCTTGCCAATGCGGGTCAGAAAATCCAGCA
>WOR8_10007947_pt1 | contig 11667 bp, 7 predicted proteins | sample DeeMarSeWOR38_10_FD_19890 | JGI IMG/M metagenome (IMG submission 19890) | reverse complement strand
ACGCAGTACCGGGCGAATGGATGCCGAGTGCCGTGCCGATGATGCCACTGCCGGACATCGCAGCCTTGATCACGTCGGTCTCGAAGTACTCGTCGAGGTACTCGGCGACGCTCATCGTCCAGAAACGTATGGACTCGTAGATCCGGTCTTCGCCGACTTCCAGGAATTTCCGGCCGACCTGCATCAGCCCCAGCAGGTCCCTAGGCCGGAACGAGGTCGGGTCCGGCGGCGTGGACAGCAGGAAATCGCGGATGATGCGGCACTGGCGCATCGTGTCCGAGCGGTAGCGCTCGTACGCGTCGGCATCCCGGCGCGAAAACCGGGCGCGCTCCCGGTACGCCACGTCAGGGTCGTGGTAGGAGCCGTAGTAGTCACCATTCTCCATGAAGGTGAGTGAGCCGCCGAAGGGCGTGACCTGCAAGCCGTGGCGGTGGAGCTCGAGTGCCCTGAAAATCTCCGGGCGCAAGAGGCTGCAGACGTAGGAGCAGTTCGAGTAGATCCAGTCTTCGTGCAGGTTGCGGCTGACCGCCGCCCCGCCGATGTAATCGTTCTTCTCGACGCAGACGACATCGAGGCCGGCCTTTGCCAGGAAGGCTGCAGTGGTCAGGCCGTTGTGCCCGGCGCCGACGACGATTGCATCATAGGTCTTCATAAGTGGCGCCTTACGGCCGCGCCAGCTCCCTGAGAATCCAGTCCACGTAGATGCCCTCCGCCTCCTCCATGCTGGAGAAAGGCCCCGGCGTGTAATACCGCGAGCGCACGCCCTGCCAGTTGTTGACGATGATCGTCTTGTCGGCCTGCGTGGTCACATCCCAGAGCCACGTGAGTTCCTCGACATCGTAATCCCTGCCTTCCTCGGCGTCGCTTCTCACCAGCCAGTAGATCTCGCAGCGCGAATTCCTGTGATCCACGGGCGTGAACACGTAGCAGACCACGTGATCGCTGTAGGCCAGCATGAACGAGAAAGCGCCGAACGAGAAATCGGACGCGCCGCCGTCGTAGTCCGTCAGGTTGCCGAGCAGCGGCGCCAGCGGACCGCCATCCGGGCTGCCGGTCAGGTAGCCGTCGAACAGCGCCTTGCGGCTGTAACCGTAGCCGATCTCGCCGGGTCGCGCCTTGGTATCGAGGAAATCGACAAAGACCTTCTTCAGGCCGCAGGCTTCCATTTTGTCGAGCATGTTCTGCTGCAACCGCTCGCGCTTCGCAGGCTCCACCATTAGCGTGTGCATGCGTGCGTACTCCGGGTGTGCCGTCGCGCAGTGGTAGCACTCCTGGTAATTCTCGATACAGAGCTTCCAGTTCGCGGGTATGTCGTACGTGTTCCTGGCGGCGACCTTCAGGTTCGGGAAGTCGAACATGGCCATCGGCTCCGCCAGGTCGCGAATCGCGCCTTCGAGTGACGGCGGCTCGTCGCAGAAACACACGAACATCAGGCCGTGGACCTCGCCATAGGAAACCGGCGTCAGCGAATACCCGGACCTGTCGAAACCCTGCGGCATACTGCGGGCGGCGACGAGCTTGCCGTCCGTATCGTAGCTCCAGCCGTGGTACGGGCAGACGAACTTGCGTTTATTGCCGCTCTTCTCCAGGCACACGAGCGAACCGCGATGCCGGCAAACGTTCGCGAAGGCCTTTATCGCGCCGTCGTTACCCCGCACGAGGATCACCGACTCCCGCGCAATGTTCAAAACCTTGAAATCGCCCGGCTCGGCCAGTTCGGACACGTGGCCGGCAAGAAACCAGTTACGGGCGATGATTCTCTCGAGCTCGAGCTCGTAGATAGCAGGGTCAGTATAGAAGCGCCGGTCGAGCGCGAAGCCCGGCTTCTGCGCCGCGATCAGTTCTGCAACCGATCGCGTATCGTGTGCGGGCGCCACTGAACTCACCGGGTAAACTCGTCTGTAGAATCGAACCTGCGGGAAAGATATCACAGGCTATAAATGCCGCGACATGGCAATCCAGCCTGGTTGCAGGCGCGCTTACCGGACGAGCTTGTCCTTGCGCAGGCGTTTCGCGAGTTCGCGCGCTTCGCCGAGGATGATCTCGGACGTCGCCTCCCCGAAATCGGTCCTCGATTCGACGGTGTATATCCGTTCTTCCGTCGCCACGTCGAACATGTCCGTCTGCACCTGCACGTTGACCCGGTAGTCGGCCGACGGCGGGGACGTGTATTCCTTGTAGTCGTAGCGGAAGAAATCGACCAGGCTGCCGCCCTTGACCTCGGCCCGCACGTCGGTCCGCTCCTCCACCTCTTCGCGCTCCGCATTTACGAGCCGTGCCGTAACCACGAGGATCGCATCGGCATCCTGGAGCTCTGCGAGCGAACGAACCACGTCCTCCTTCACGTCGGCCCTCGAGGCCGCCTTGTGATAACCGAACGCATAGGTGTGATCGTTACTCAGTTCCTTTGCCAGCACCTCTTCGAACTCACGGGCCGAACTCGCCCGCGCCGCGGTGCCTATGATGAGCACTCTTTCATAGGGCGCATTCGGCAACTCCTTCGCCCGCGCGACGCGATCCACGTGGGTATGCGCCGTGGGGGCCGTGCAGGCGGCAGTCAGCGCCGCAACCATCGCGATCAGTACTGCTCCGTTACGTCTCTGAGATTGCAAGGCGGTTCCTCCGCTCACTCGGGTTTGCCCAGGTAGTTGTCCAGCCAGTTACGGAACAGGCCGGCCCAGTATTCTGCCGCACGCTGCACGTCATCCCAAGTCGCGGCGTCGTGTTCGGCGGAGATGTCGGTGGACTTGTCGCCAGCCCGCGCAAGGACCTGCCCGGATAACGAGTCGCTCATTTCCATGAGGAACGTTAGCTCGCCGTGCGCGACGACGTCACGCAGCCGGCCGCCGGGATCGAACGTGGCCCCGCCGCTGGTCATCTTCATGTCGATGACCTGGCCGCTTACCCTGAGAACGCCCGGACCGGGTTCGGACACGACTTCGTAATCGTCGCCTAGCGCCGCGCTGAACGCGTCGCGAAAGTAGCCGCGGATGCGATCGAGATCGGCCGGGTCGGGTGTCTCGCCACTCTCCGGGTAATAGATCTCGAGCCCGCCGTTCATGAGCTTCGTGTACTGGCTGAAATCGGCCTGCTCGTTGATGTAGGCATACTCGACCGCTGTGTTCGGTACCCGGTCGAAGGAACCGGTAACGATCGTCTGCGTGCATGCGGACAGGTAAAGCGCAGCCATGACGACGACGAGCGCGGGTAAGGTCGGATATCGCGTATTCATAATGGGTACACCTTATATCAGAATGGCCGTTTTGCAGATACGCTGTGGACGGACGGCGGTTGAAGTCGTTGCTCCCCGGATGCATGATCTTTTCGTCGGGACCACCCCGATGAGCGGTGACAGCGGGCAAATCGAAAAATGTCCGTGCACCGTTCTCCCGGCCGCAGCTTGCAGGACTGACCACATGGCCCGATACCGTGCTCCGAGCGCCCCGCGCGCACGATTCGTAACGCTTTTCGCCCTTGCGGCGCTGACGGCTGCCTGCGGCAAGCCGGAACCGCCCGCCATGCCGCCGATGCAGGTCGCCGTTACCGCGGTGCAGCCTCGGGACATCCCGATCTACCTCGATATGATCGGCCAGACCCTCGGCTCGGTGGATATCCCCATCCGGGCGCGGGTCGACGGCGTACTCGAAGAGATCCATTTCCTGGAAGGCCGCGACGTCACGAAGGGACAGCTGCTCTACGTCATTGACCCGACGCCGTTCGAAGCCCAGGTCGTCGAGGCCGGGGGGCGCCTGGCCGAGGCGCAGACCCGGCTGGCCAAGGCGGCAAGCGATCTCGAGCGCATCCGGCCCCTGGCCGAGATGGACGCCGTCAGCAAACAGGACCTCGACGGCGCCATCGCCCAGTTCGAGGCCGCCGAAGGCTCGCTGCAGGCCGCGAAGGCCCAGGTCGAGCAGGCCGAGATCCAGCTCGGCTACACCCGCATCATGGCGCCGGTCTCCGGTCTGATCGGCATTACCCAGGCCAAGGTGGGCGAGTACGTCGGCCGGTCGCCGAATCCCGTCGTCTTGAACGTCGTCTCGCAGACCGACCCGATCCGCGTCCGCTTCTCCATCAACGAACGCGAGTACCTGCGTTTCCGCCGTGAGTTTGGCGACAGATTGCGGGGTGCGGAGATCGACACACCGCGGGCAAACGGGCTGCAGCTGATTCTCTCCGATGGCTCTATCCACGAGCACCGCGGCCACATCGTCAGTTTCGATGCCGCCATCGATTCGACGACGGGAACGCTGACCCTGGAAGCCGATTTCCCGAACCCCGAACGCCTCGTGCTGCCCGGCCAGTTCGCGCGGGTGCGCGGGGCCCTCGAGAAGCGCGAAGCCGCGCTCGCCGTACCGCAGCGCGCGGTCATGGAAACGCAGGGCATCTTCCAGCTCGCCGTCGTCGGGGATGACGGCACGGTCGACCTGCGCCAGGTGCAGATGGGACCCCGCATCGACGACGAATGGATCGTCGAGTCCGGGCTCACCCCCGGCGAGCGCGTCGCGCTCGATGGCCTGCAGCGCCTGCGCCCGGGCATGCGGGTCGTCGCGAAGGAAGCGCTCCCGGAAGCCTCCGGAGACGGTTGACCAGTGGCTGAGTTCTTCGTCCGCCGGCCCATCGTGGCCATGGTCATTGCGATCATCACGGTGATCGTGGGCTTCGTCGCAATGTCGGCGCTGCCGATCGCCCAGTACCCCGAGATCACACCACCGATGGTGTCGGTTACTGCGAATTACACGGGCGCGAACGCCGTTGCCGTCGAGGAGTCCGTCGCGACACCGATCGAGCAGAAGGTCAACGGCGTCGAAGACATGATCTACATGAAGTCGACGAATGCCAGCAGCGGGTCCATGCAGTTGCAGGTGTCCTTCGAGGTCGGGACCGATCTCGACATGGCCAACGTGCTGACCCAGAACCGGGTGTCGGAGGCGCAGGCGCTGCTGCCCGAGGAAGTCAAGCGGCTCGGCGTGACCGTCAAGAAACAGCTGTCGTTCCCGTTGCTGCTGATCTCGCTGATCTCGCCGAACGGCACCTACGACGAGCAGTTCCTCACCAACTACGCCACCATCAACGTCCTCGACGAGCTCGCCCGCATCCGCGGCGTCGGCCAGGCCCAGGTTGCCGGCGGCTCCGCGTTCGAGTACGCGATGCGCGTCTGGATCAAGCCGGACCAGCTGGCGAAGCTCGGCCTCACCGTGCCGGACATCACCAACGCCATCCGCCAGCAGAACGTGCTGATCCCGGCCGGCCAGATCGGCGGCCCGCCCGCGCCACCCGGCACGGAGTTCACCTATACCGTGCAGACACCCGGCCGGCTCGTCACGGCCGAGGAATTCGGCGAGGTGGTCGTGCGCTCGAACCCGGACGGGTCGCAGGTTTTCCTGAAGGACGTCGCACGCATCGAGCTGGGTACGCAGAACTACGTCGTCTCCGCCAAGCTCAACTCGGCACCGGCGGCGGCGCTGATGGTCTACCAGCTGCCCGACGCGAACGGCCTGGAGGTGGCCGGGCAGATTCTCGACACGCTGGAGGAACTCGAGAAGCGTTTTCCCCCCGACGTCGAGTACCGGATCTCGCTCGATACCACGCGCCCCATCAAGGCGGGTATCCGCGAGATCGTCGTCACCCTGTTCCAGGCGGTCGGGCTGGTCATCCTCGTCGTTTTCATCTTCCTGCAGAATGTACGCTCGACGCTGATTCCCACGCTGGCAGTGCCCGTTTCGCTCATCGGCACCTTCGCCGTGTTCCCGTTACTCGGCTTCTCCATCAACACCCTGTCACTGCTCGGCCTCGTGCTCGCGATCGGCATCGTCGTGGACGACGCCATCGTCGTGGTCGAGGCCGTGGCGCAGAAGATGGAGAAAGGCCTGGCCGCGAAGGAAGCGACTATCGAGGCCATGCGCGAAGTCTCGGCGCCGATCGTGGCAACGTCGCTCTCCCTGATCGCGGTATTCGTCCCGGTCGCCACGATGGGCGGCATCACGGGCGCGCTATACCAGCAGTTCGCGATCACCATCGCCATCTCCGTCGCGATCTCGTCGATCAACGCGCTGACGCTGAGCCCGGCGCTGTCGGCGTTGCTGCTCAAGCCCCCCGGCGAGAGCACAGGTGGATCCCACCGGTTCTTCGGTGCCTTCAATCGCAATTTCGAGGTCGCGACCGGCAAATTCATGGTCTTCACCGGCTTCTTCACCCGCAGGCTGGTACGCACCGGTGTACTGGTCGCCGTGCTGGTCGTCGCGCTGGTGCTGTTGTTCCGGGCCGTGCCCGCCGGCTTCGTGCCTGAAGAAGACCAGGGCTACATGATGGCGGCGCTGCAGCTGCCGGACGCCGCCTCGCTGCAGCGGACTCAGGACGTGATGGCACAGGTGGAGGAAATACTGGCCGAGTTCGACGCCGTCGAAAGCTATACCGCCATCAGCGGCTTCAGCCTGCTGACGGGTACGACGCAGTCCAATTCCGGGTTCATATTCCTGCAGCTCCGGGACTGGGACGAGCGGCCGGACCTCAGGGATCACGCCAAGATCCTGATCCGGCGCCTGAACTACAATTTCGCGACGCGGATCACCGAGGCCATGGTCTTCGCCTTCGGCCCGCCGGCGATCCCCGGCCTGGGGACCGGATCCGGGTTCACGATGATGCTGCAGGACCTCCGCGGCAGCAGCCCCGCGTACCTCGCCGAGCAGTCGCAAAAATTCATCGCGGCGGCGCAGGCGAGGCCGGAAATCGCCAACATCGGGACGCTTTACCGCGCCAGCGTGCCGCAGGTGTTCGTGGACATCGACAAGCCCAAGGCACTGAAAATGGGCGTCGCGCTGTCCGACATCAACACGTCGATCGGCGCGTTCCTCGGCGGCGCCTACGTCAACGACTTCAACCGCTTCGGACGCCTTTACAAGGTCTACGTGCAGGCCGAACCCGAGTACCGCGCGAAGGAAGACGGGATCCGCATGTTCCATGTGCGCAACCAGGCGGGCGACATGGTGCCGCTCTCGACGCTGGTGACCACCGAGCGCACCCAGGGCGCCGAGTTCACCAACCGCTTCAACCTGTTCCGGGCCGCAGAACTCACGGGCCAGCCCGCCGCAGGCTACAGCTCGGCGCAGGCGCTCGACGCGCTCGAAGAAGTTGCCGAGCAGACGCTGCCGGGCGACATGGGCTACGCCTGGGCGAACATGTCCTACCAGGAGAAGGCGGCCGAGGGCACCGGCAGCGTCGTCTTCGTCATGGCGCTCGTGTTCGTGTTCCTGATCCTCGCGGCGCAGTACGAGAGCTGGTCGCTGCCGCTCTCCGTCATGCTCGGCACGCCGATCGCCGTGTTCGGCGCCATCGGCGGCCTGTGGATCGCGCGGCTTTTCAGCGAGAGCTACGTCAACAACGTGTTTGCCCAGATCGGCCTGGTCATGCTCATCGGCATGTCCGCCAAGAACGCCATCCTGATCGTGGAGTTCGCGAGCCAGGAGATGCAAAAGGGCAAGGACGCGGTCACGGCGGCCATGGACGCCGCGAAGTCGCGCTTCCGGCCGATCCTCATGACGGCGTTTTCCTTCATCCTCGGCGTCGTGCCCCTGCTGATCGCGTCGGGCGCCGGTGCCGAGGCGCGCAAGGTCATGGGCATGACCGTCTTCAGCGGCATGCTCGCCGCGACCGTGATCGGCGTGCTCGTCGTACCGGCGATGTTCGTGTTCGTTGAGAAATACATCAGCAGGCGCAAGCCGGCTGCACCGGCCGCCCAGGGAGCGGACGCCTGATGGCGCGGCGGCGGTTCTTCGGACCCGTGCTGGTGCTCGCACTCGGCGGCTGCGCCGCCGGCCCCGACTACGAGCGGCCGGAACTCGACGTCCCACAGAGCTACATCCAGCCGGTCGAACAGGGCGAAAGTTTCGCGAACACACCGTGGTGGGAGCTGTTCGCCGACGAGCAACTGCAGGGGCTGATCCGCATCGCGCTCGAGGAGAACCAGGATCTCGGCATCGCGGCGGCAAGGGTCGAGGAGTTCCGCGCCGTCCTGGGCGTGACCCGCGCAGACCAGTTCCCGACGGTCGACATCACCGCCAGCGGCGCCCAGGCCGAGGGCAGCGAGAACGTGTTTCCCGGCAACATTCCGGGTGTGCCCAACGACAAGGTCGAGAACTACCGGCTGAGCGCCGACGTGTTCTTCGAACTGGATCTGTTCGGCCGCCTGCGACGCTCGACCGAGGCCGCGCGGGCGCAGCTGCTCGCGACGGAGGAAGCGCAGCGCAGCATCACGATCAGCCTGGTCGCCAATGTCGCGAGCACCTACATGCTGCTGCGCGACCTCGATGCGCAAATCGAGATCGCACGACGCACCGAACGCACCCGCACTGACAGTCTCGGCATCATCCAGGCCCGCTTCGACAAGGGCACCGTCCCGAAACTCGACGTCAACCAGGCGGAGATCGAACTGGCCGTCGCGCAAGCCGCGGTGGCCGTTGCGGAACGCGCCGTCACACAGACGGAAAATGCCCTCGCCATCCTGCTGGGCCGCAACCCCGGCGCAATTCCGCGCGGGCAGACGCTCGAGCAACAGGCGCTGCCGCCGGCCATTCCCTCCGGCCTGCCCTCGGAACTCCTGCAGCGGCGCCCCGACGTGCTGGCCTCCGAGGCGCAACTCGCCGCGCAGACCGCCAGGATCGGCGTCGCGCAGGCCGCCCGGTGGCCGTCCCTGTCACTGACCGGCGCGCTCGGCTTCGAGAGTGACGACCTGTCCACGCTCACCGACAGCGGTTCCGATTTCTGGAGCGGGGGCGTCGGCATCCTGGCACCGGTGTTCAATGCGGGCCGCAACAAGAGCCGTGTCGAGATTGAAAAAGCACGTACCGAGCAGGCGCTGCTCTCGTATGAGCAGACCGTGCAGCGAGCATTTCGCGAGGTCGAGGACGCGCTCGTCGCCGTCCGGACCTATCGTGCCGAGCACGAGGCACGCCGGCGGCAGGTGGCGGCCGCCCGCAGCGCCGCAACGCTGTCACGCGCGCGCTACGACGGCGGCGTGACCAGCTACCTCGAGGTGCTCGACACCGAGCGTTCGCTGTTCAGTGCCGAACTCACCGAATCGCAGACGCTGCGCCTTTATATAAATGCGATAATCGAGCTCTACAAAGCGCTTGGCGGCGGCTGGAACCCGGAGAAAGATGAGTAAATCCATTCGGCTGGTCCTCGGCAGCGGCGGCGCCCGCGGCCTGGCGCACATCGGCGCTATCCGCGAAATCGAGAAACGCGGCTACGAGATCAAGTCCGTAATCGGCTGTTCCGTCGGCGCGATGGTGGGCGGCTGCTATTGCGCGGGCAAGCTCGACAAGTTCGAGGAGTGGGTCTGCAGCCTCAACGAGTGGGACGTCGTGCGTTTCATGGACTTCTCGCTGTTCTCCAAGAACGGCATCATGAAGGGTGACATGCTCACGGATACGCTGCGCAGACTCGTCGGCGACCGCAGGATCGAGGACCTGCCGCTGCCGTTTGCCGCGGTCGCAACGAACCTGAACGATCACAAGGAAGTCTGGCTCAACAAGGGCGACCTGTTCGACGCTATCCGTGCATCGATGGCGATACCGGGCCTCATGACGCCGAAGGAGATCGACGGCAAGACGCTGGTGGACGGCGGCCTGCTGAATCCGCTGCCCGGCGCACCCACGTATCTCGACGGCACGCAGTTCACTATTGCCGTCAGCCTCGCAGGCGGAGACGCCGACCATCCTTTCGGCCCGAACCCGCCGAAGCCCAATGAAAGTTCCATCGGCCGCTACCGGAAGTCGATCGACGAGTTCCTCGGCTCGGTTCACGACAAGCTCGGCATCGAACCGAAAAAAGAAGAAAAGAAAGAGAAAGTCGAACTCGGGGTCTCCGGCGTCATGCTCGAAGCATTTGATGCAATGCAGCAGACGATTGCGCGGTACAGGCTTGCCGCCTACCCGCCGGATATCCTGATCGAGATCCCCAACAATGTGTGCCGCACGCTCGAAGTGTACAAGGCCCGGCAGCTGATCCATGATCCATGCGGGCGAGCACTGGGCCAACGAGGCATTGGAACATTACGCGCACATTGCAGGTACATGAGTTATTACAGAAAGTTACATTTTTCTGCGGTAAACTCGGCGGCGTTTTAAAGCGCACAACAATTTAGGGGATATCCATGATTACTCGTTTATTGCGGGCGGGGCTGTTATCGGCCCTGCTCCTGCCGGCCACGCTGCTGGCCCAGGACAAGCCCAACATCCTGGTGATCTGGGGCGATGACATCGGCCAGTCCAACATCAGCGCCTACACGATGGGCCTCGTCGGCTACCAGACGCCCAATATCGACCGCGTCGCCAAAGAAGGCATGATCTTCACCGACTATTACGGCGAGCAGTCCTGCACCGCGGGGCGTTCTTCGTATATCACCGGACAGAGCGTGTTCCGCACAGGTCTCTCGAAGGTGGGTCTGCCCGGCGCCGAGCTCGGCCTGCGTGAAGAAGACCCGACCGGCTATACAACCGGGCAGTTCGGCAAGAACCACCTCGGTGATCGCGACGAGCACCTGCCGACCAACCACGGCTTCGACGAGTTCTTCGGCAACCTGTATCACCTCAATGCCGAGGAAGAGCCGGAGAACGAGGACTATCCCGGCGACATGGTGCTGGCCGATGGCCGCACGTTCCGCGAAGCCTTCGGTCCGCGCGGCGTTATCCGCTCCTACGCGGACGGCCGCATCGAGGACACCGGCCCGCTGACCAGGAAGCGTATGGAAACCGTCGACGACGAGACGCTCGCGGCTGCGATCGACTTCATCAAGCGGGCGAACGCAGAGGGCAAGCCGTTCTATGTCTGGTGGAACGGTACCCGCATGCACTTCCGCACCCACGTCAAGGACGAGTTGCGCGGCATCTCCGGGCAGGATGAGTATGCCGATGGCATGGTCGAGCACGACATGCACGTGGGCCAGCTTCTCGACCTGCTGGACGAACTCGGCATCGCCGACAACACGATCGTGCATTACTCCACGGACAACGGCCCGCACATGAACACGTGGCCGGATGCGGCGATGACCCCGTTCCGCGGCGAGAAGAACACCAACTGGGAAGGCGGCTGGCGCGTGCCGTCGATGGTCCGCTGGCCCGGCAAGATCGACGCGGGCTCGGTCTCGAACGAGATCATGCACCACATGGACTGGCTGCCAACCTATCTTGCCGCTGCAGGCGCCAAGGACATCAAGGAGCGCCTGAAGAAGGGCAACGTCCGGGCGATCGGCCGCAAGTACAAGGTGCATCTCGACGGCTACAACTTCCTGCCCCACCTGACGGGCGAGACCGACGAGGGACCGCGCCGGGAGATCTTCTACTTCTCGGACGACGGCGACCTGACGGCGCTGCGTTACAACGACTGGAAGATCATTTTCCTGGAGCAGCGGGTCGAGGCGACCCTGCAGGCCTGGGCGGAGCCGTTCGTTCCCCTGCGAGTGCCGCTGATCTTCAACCTCAGGCGCGATCCGTATGAACGCTCGCAGCTCACGTCGAACACCTATTACGACTGGCTGATCGACCGCGCCTACCTGCTGGTGCCGGCGCAGGCTTACGTCGGCCAGTTCCTGTCGACGTTCCGGGAGTACCCGCCGCGGCAGAAGGCGGCGAGCTTCAGCCTCGACCAGGTCATGGAGAAGCTCCAGACGCC
>WOR8_10006016_pt1 | contig 11667 bp, 10 predicted proteins | sample DeeMarSeWOR38_10_FD_19890 | JGI IMG/M metagenome (IMG submission 19890) | reverse complement strand
ACGTCGCTACCGATCGTCCATCGACGCGGGTTTGCCCAAGGGACGTGGTTTCTTGGTCAACATCGCGAACGATCTCTTTGACTCCTTTGTCCCATCAGCGGACCATGGCATCGAAATGTACGGGCTCGCCGTGTACGCAAACCGCGGGCCATGCAATTTCGCCAACAATGGTCCGCAACCGGTTGCACTGCGGACTCTCAAACAGGCCGCAACTAGTTCCACTGGAATCGCAGCTTTGAACCTGCCGGTCTGGCTAGTCAGCGGTCTTCGCCTTGGCGGTTGAGGTATTCACGCGCCCAATAGCGTCCAGCCTCGACCAGTTGTTCGGCCTTGTAGAATTCGTGGGTTTGGCAGACGTTGTTTGGAATATCGATCAGAATGTCCGGCGGATAGGAGGCCAATCGGTATCGCGAGATAGTGGACTGCATGGTGTCGAACATGGCCATCAACACATCTGTCAGGGGCATTGCGGTATCCTGCTCCTGATCGATTGCATGCTCCATCCCCAGCTTGCTTTGGACGGTGTCGATAAAACTCTCAATCCGCGATCGATACTCTTCGATGGATCCCGTACGCGCGGGAATCGGATCTGGCCCCAACGGTTGTGAAACATCCCGCCCGGCCAGGCTCACGGCAATAGTCAGATCCGTTACGTCGTTGGTTGACGGGGCCACCGGCAACGGATTCAGCAAGCCGCCGTCCACCAGGGGACGATCATCGATTGACTTGGGTGTAAATATCCCCGGAATCGCAATCGAGGCGCGAATCGCGTCGAACAGGTCGCCGCGGCTCAGCCAAACCTCCTTTTTGCTAACCACATCCGTCGCCACCGCGGTGAACGGCAGCGGCAGGTCGTCTATCTCTATATCACCTACCAGGGCGCGCAACTGGTTCATGATGAGGTCGCCCTTCATCATGCCGGAACGGCTGGTCAACGAGATGTCCAAGAAGCGTAGCACGTCCCATTCAGATAGCTTGGTAACCCAGGACTCGAAGGCGGCAAGTTTGCCAGCGGCGTGAAAACCGCCGACTAGTGCACCCATCGAGCAGCCCACGATGGATGCGATCTCGTACCCGCGGTCCTCCAACTCGCGAATAACGCCAATGTGCGTCAATCCGCGCGCGCCGCCACTTCCTAATATCAGGGAAACAGTTTTATGGGTTGTCATATTGGACCGCCTCCCCTCAACAGGGCGCTTACTCTTGGATCCTAAAAATGCGAAGCATTGAACTCCTTTATCCACGCTGGGCCGAGCCCTTGCGCGAGGAGCTGCGGAAGAACGCCGAGATTGGCGTCGAACTGCTTACTTGGGAAACAAAAACTTCACGGCAGCCATGACCGTCCAGTCTGGTCCGGCATCCGGGTATACGACGTTCGCGAAGGCCTGCACCTTGAAGTCCGCGGGCTGTTTTCCGAACTTCACAAGACGTCCGGCGCCACCGCCGAGCGGAACCGTCCAGCGATCGTTGCTCGGCTTATTCCAATCTGCGGTAATGACAGGAGTCGAGGTCAGATACCAGCCGTTGGGAAGGTTGTAGTTGACGAAATATTGAAAGACGAACTTGTTGATACTCTCGGCGTTGCTCGGGCCGGCAAAGGACCAGATATTCTGCGCCAGCGCGCCGAGGACCCAATCACCGGGCATCGCGAGCACCACCGCAGCCGGGCCGGCGGACCATTTGCTCGAGCCTAGGTCGTTCGTGTGGCTCGGTACTTCAAGGACCGGGCCTGCACCCCAGATGATCTTTCCGGGCTTGGCGGGTGTAAAAAATGCCTGATATTGGATGTTGCCGAAGCCGTTTCTGTCGACGTCGCTCGGGGGTACCTCCCCCTTGCCGAGGTCCAGCCGGCTGAGATTGGCGTCCACACCCAGATAGGGGATGATGAGCCGGTTGATCAGATTCAACTCGCCGAGATTCACCGGGTGTTCCAATACGTCGCCCCGGCGATTCTCTGCACGGCCGTCCTCGGCCTCGTTACCGGTGATCGGCGGGCGCTCGCCGACACCGATGAGCACACTCTTGCTGGGATCTGTGTCGGCTTCGATCAGGTAGGTCACTCGGAATTTCGCTCAATACTGAATACTGCTTTCGGGGGTATGGCATTCTCAATCTCGATTCCACCGATGCGATAATCGCATCCTTTCTCTGCCAATAACTTATTGATCCTCTCCTTTTTTTCAGCGCTCCGAATAATGGTGTTTACGATAAGATCGTCACCGCCCAGATCACCTGCCATTTCAGCCGCTTGTCCAGTGAGCTCTTTTGCTTTGTCGGCCGCCTGCCCAGACATCTCTTTCGCTTTATCGATCAGACTCATCATTTTCCTCAAGTATCATTTTTTTGGGAATGCCATTGCCTACGGTCACGCCGAAAAGAGACTCGCGCTAAGGTGCCGAGGCGCAAAGAAAGCGATATTGCCGAGAGTCCGGGGGCCGAAGGCTCGTTGGATTGGACTCCCTTCCACCAAATCTTCTCCGGAATCCGGGCTCAATCGCGCGCGACTACGCCTCGAAAGTCATTAGCGTCGATCCCTTCTGTCATCCACCCGGTCTTCTGCCCGGTCGACCGTATCCTGGCGCTTGTCCTGTCTGTTGTCCGAACGACAGTCCGGTCCATCCCCGACACAGTCCCGGCGTTCTTCACGATGATCCTGTTTGTCATCGACACGATCGGCGGTATTGTTTCGAACATCATGCCGTCTCTCGACACGAGTGCCCACGCCAGCGGCGAGGATTATCGGCTCGGCAGGTTTGTGGCCTGCGCTCTGCGTGAAGCTCGGGAAAGGCGATGAATTCGCTGTGCTTGCAAGAACGGCCTGGTTGAGACCGGCCAGGGTCATGCCAATGGCGAGTATCGAGGTTATCTGTATCTTCATTTTTCAGGTGCCTGTGTTGTTTAGCGGGAATCAGAAACCAAGGCGTTTGGTGTCCGCCTCGGCATCATGGTGAGCGAGTCAACGCTTAGCCCTTGTCGCCGTCGCCGCTGGCGTCGCCTGAGCGGCCATCCTGTTTGCAGTCGCGCTTGTCCTTACCTGCCCCTTCTTCCTGGCGGCAGTCCTGGCGGTTGTCGCTGCGGTCGCCACGGTCTTCCTGCCGGTCATCGCGATTGTCGTCCCGCCGTTCCATACCGTCGGTGGCTGCCAGGATGAGGGGGGGCTCGGTGTCAGGCTGCCCGATTCCAGGTGCCGCCTGAACGCCCGAGGAAACTGCACCGAGACCAACCAGTGCCGTCGCGGCAACCGTAGCGGTCAGACGTCGGAAACTCGAAAAGTGGATCGGATTGCTCATTTGCATATTTCCTCTGTAGTTTGTTAATCAATCGATTCGGTCGCCTACCAGTGAAAAGCCAGCCCGACAGTCGGTCCGGCCATTTCCACGTCGAAGAGAAAATCACCTTTCTCGTAGTCGACCTTCATGTACCGGTAGCCGGCGACCGCGGAAAGTGATTGGTTGAACACGTAGCCAATACCGCCGAAAAGACCATAGGCGGTATCGGAATCCCCGGCGATCGCGGTGGTCACCCGGGCACTGGCGTACCAGTTCGGCGCAAGCCTGACGCGTCCCGTAAGACCGATCATCGGGTCGACCCAGTCTTCAACATGATTGATTTTCGTCGTCGGCAAGGCCGCGCCAGTGAGTTTCAATTCGTTGTCGAGATGGTAGTAGCGCAGCCCTGCTAGGGCGCTCAGATGATAGTCATCTTCGTCCAGCACCCGCCAGGAAACGCCAGCAGAGGCAAAAAGCAGCTTCTGTTCATAGTCGGCCCCTGAAAAGAGCAATCCGCGGGTATCCGCATCGGCCGAGATATTCGCGTAGAACAGGTCACCGAAGACGGCGAACCTCCCCTTGCGTGCACCGCCGACGCCCATGAGGCCGATATCGAGATTGCTCAGTATGTCGCTGAGTGAGACGTCGATGTCCGCTGGAGGAACGCCAGGAAGGCTCGCGACTTGCCCTTTGAGGCTGGTGCCCCAGGCATAGGGCGTAAAGTTGAATTTCCAGCCGTCATCTTTCGCGTCTCCGGCGGCAAGGTCCGCGCAACCGGCGAGTAACAGGACACCGGCCAAGAGGCTGCGGGACAAGCTGTCGCAGCGAGTACGAGGCTTTAACATGGTGTAGTCCAAGTCCTTATGTTGAAGGCCGCGCCCCGCACGGTCCGTATCTCATTCGCCATCTGGGAGCGGGCTGGGGGAGGAACACGATCATGGGACCAACGACTCACCAAGGGTTGCGTGGACGCCATGATCGTTAGGGCCTTGAGATATTCTCAGCTTGCCTACTCCACCAGTTCGGGATCGCCCGGCTTCCAGGTCTTGTCGTAGAAGGGCTCAAGCGGACCGTAGAGACGGAAGATGGTGTTCCACCCCTTGCTCGGGTTGGTCTGGATCCAGTTGTTCTCCTGACCCTCGGGTGCCTTCGGACCGAAGTAAATATCATAGGAACCGTCGGCGTTCTGTTTCAGGCCCTCCTTGTTGCTGTCAACGCCCGGGAAACGCTGGTCGGTCTGCAGCATGCCGCGTGTCTGATTGTCGTAGAGCGTGAAGGACCAGAAATCCTTGGCCGGCACGTTGGGCGGCAAGTTGATCTTGTAGGTCTTGCTGCCGTCGAGAGCGTTGCCGTCCTTGTCGAGGTACGCGATGGCGTACTGGGATCCCTTGCCGACGTTCTTCACCGACATCGCCGGCGTGATCCCGGTCGCGTAGAAGTGCATGTAGATGCGTGAATCGAGCAGAGTGGATCCCTCGTATACGAAGTCGTAGCGACCGTCGAGGAAGGGGTTGGTCCACACCCGCTCACCCGGATAGGTGTAGAAGAGAGGCAGTCTCGGGCGGGCGGTCAGGGCGCGCGCCGTGACGGAACCGATGGCGGCCGCGTCGGTGAGTATCTTTTTCATCCGCTCATCGGGCTTGAATTCCTTGCCTTTCCTGATGCCGATCGCAGCCAGCAATCCGCGGAGCTCGGGGTTAAGCCCTTCGATTGGCTCTGCCTGGATGGTCGCGTTGAGCTCCTCCCAGTAGCCGTAATCCATGCGGTGAATGGTGTTATGGAACTTTCCGGAGATGTTGACGAAGGTCATCTCCGGCGGGTTGTCTTTCTGGGAGAGCGGGTACATCCGGAAGAGTTTCTTGGTCGCGTCGACCGCAGGCTTCGGCGATCCGTCCACCTGGAATCCGCGCCAGATGACCCAGTTGCCATAGGTCGGTGTCTTCGCGACATGGTAGCCCTCCGGGACGTCGCCCTCGTAACCGGGAGGCAGGATCAGGAACTTGCCGCCCTTGCCCTTATCCGGGCCAGCGTTGCCGAAGTCCGTTACGTAGGTGAACCAGGCGTCGTTGACGAACCCAAGCACGTTGGGCGGAGTCTCGATCACCATGGGTTCATCGCCCAGCTCGAGCCAGGAGGCCATGTAGACCGAGGTGGTATTCGGCGTGAGCCAGAGGGCCTTGGAATCCATGAGCTCTTCGAACAGCACGGCGGTGGTATTGGCAGGTCCGTGCTTGAGCAGGCCATGCTTAATCGCGTACATGGAGGCGATCGGGATACCGTTCAGGAAGGCCTCGGTGGCTCGAATGAGATCGAGGTTGTCGAATACCTTCTGGGTCGTCTCCGTGTCCGGGACACCGTCGACCGAAGTCAGGGTGCCGATTGAGGTTTCCAGCTTGTCGGGGGTCGCGACCCCCTCCGGGACGGGTGTCGACATCTTCATCTTGGGTGCTTCAGCCCAGGCTTGGGTGCCCAGGGATGCGGCCAACGCCGCGGCGATCAGGGTCGTCGTTCTCATCTTTGCTTATCCTCGAATTTCCGATTGGCGTTTCTGGTATCGGGCCGTTCTCAATCGACGAGCTCGACCTCACCGGGACGCCAGGTCTGGTCGATCCACGGCTTGAGCGGGGAGTACATGCGAAGGATCACGAACCAGCTCTTGCCGGGCACGGTCTCGATCCAGTTGTTCTCGTCGCCTTCCGGCCCCTTCGGACCGAAGTAGACGGTGTAGGAACCATCGTCGTTCTGCTTCAGACCTTCGGTATTGCCGCCGACGGTCGGGAACTGTTGGTTGCTTTGCAGCATCGAGCGCGTCTGGGTGTCGTAGACAGTGACGGCCCAGAAATTGCCGACCGGCGGATCGGCGGGGATGTTGAGTTTGTAGGACTTGGCGCCGTCGAACGGCTGCTTGTCCGAATCGACGTAGGTGATGGCGTAATCGGAGCCCTTGCCTTCCCTTGGAGCAGCCATCGCCGGGGTCACTGCGGTGTAGGGATAGTGAAACATGACCCGGGCGTCGGTATTCATGGTCTGCCCGTCCTCGCCGTTGAAGAAGACGTTCCGCGCCGTGTAAGCCATGATCCAGTTGCTGTCGGTGTCGGGGTAGACCCGCACGCCCTGCATGTTGTTGTCGTAGCGGGGGTACCAGACCACGGAGCGCGAGGCGGCGTTGCCGAGCGCGACCCCATCGGCGAGGATCTTCTGCATCCGCTCGTCCGGGGCGAACTCCTTGCCCTTCTCGATGCCGATGGAGGCGAAGAGACCGCGGGTCTCGGCGTCCAGCATCTCGAGCGGCTCGTACTGGATGATCTCGTCGAGGTGATGGTAGAACTCGCTGTTGTTCGGGTGGATGGTGTTGAAGGCCTTGCCCGAAGCGCTCACCCACTTCATCTCAGGTTGATCGGCGAACTTGGAGAGCGGGTAGACCTTGACGTTGTCCTTCACGAGTGAGGCGGCCGCCTCGACGTCGCCGTTCTTCACGGACGAACGCAGGAACACCCAGATCCGGTGAGACTGTGGCCGGTAGACGGCAAAGCCATCCGGAACCGGACCATCGTAGCCGGGCGGGAGGTAGAGGTATTTCCCCGCCGTCGGGAGGTTGTTGATGAAGCGGAACCAGGCGTCATTGGCGGCGCCGAGAAGGCCGTCCGGCACTTCCACCACCGTCGGGCCATCGCGCTTCAGGTCGAGGTCGGGAATCGCGTAGACGGTCGAGCTGTTCCCAGTCAAGAAGAGGGACTCGGGGCCCATCAACTTGTCGAAGATCATGACTTCGTGAGCCTCAATCGCGCCCAGAGCGTGGGCTCCGTCGATGAGGGCCTTGAGGGAGGCGCCCGGCATGCCCTTCATGAAGGTATCCATGGCCCGGGTGGTGTCGAGATAGTCGTAGACCTTCTCGGCGGTTTCCGGGAGCGGGGCGCCATCGAGGAACTCCAGGGTGCCGATGGAGGTTTCGACCTGGTTCGGCGTGGAGATGGAATCCAGCACTTCTTGGGGCACCTCGGCGTGGGAGATCTGGGCCGCCGCCATGGTTACCAGCGCAACGGCGATGGCGGAGGAGGGCTTTCGACTCATGTTGGTGGTCTCTCTTTGTTTGTGATGTCCGGATGATCGGTGGCTCTGGCTGGCTCCGTGGGATGCGATGACGACGAGTCTGTGACTGCGATCACCGCCTATCGCCGATCGCGCCTGTCGTCCACGCGATCCTCCGCCCGATCAACCGTGTCGTGCCGCTTGTCCTGTCGATTGTCGGAGCGACAGTCCGGCCCATCGCCGACGCAATCGCGGCGTTGCTCACGAAAGTCCTGCTTGTCCTCGACCCGATCCGCGGTGTTTTCCACCGCGTCATGCCGGCGCTCGACGCGGGTGCCGACGCCCGCCGCAAGCGCCGCCTCGGTGGCGCCGAGGATCGCAAGGGTGGCGCAGATGGTGATTGTCTGTTTGTTCATCATTGGATATCTCCTTAAAACATCAAAACAAAACGTCAAAACCGCTCTGAACAGATCGCGGATGGATTTATTCAGACCTAGCGCAGGCACCTGCGAAATAAGGTCAATGGCACAGCACAGCGTTGCCAGACCGCCCAATCGATCGGGCTGACAGCTGCGGGAACTCGCTATCGCGTGCCCCCTTGGCCTCCGCGTCACTCCACCAGCGTGAAATCACCTGGCTTCCAGGTCTTGTCAAACCATGGCTCCAGCGGCCCGTAGAGGCGCAGCATCACGTTGAAGCTCTTGCCGGGAATCGTCTGAACCCAGTTGTCCTCCCAGCCTGCCGGCGCCTTGGGGCCCATGAAGATGGTGTAGCCACCATCGTCGTTGGCCTTCATGCCGGGCTTCTTGGAGTCGATTCCGCCGGACTTCATGTCAGTTTCCAGGATCGAGCGGGTCTGCCCGCTGTAGAGCATGAAGGACCAGAAGTTCTTCGCCGGGATGGGTGCCGGCAGGTCCACCTTGTAGGTCTTGGAGCCGTCGAGATAGGTGCCATCGGCATCGCGGGCGGTCATGGCATAGACCGAGCCGGTGCCGACCGGCGGGGCCGTCATGGCCGGCGTAATACCGGTCGCCATGTAGAAGAAGTAGGTGCGGTCATCGAGCACCCGAGCACCGTCTTCGAGGAACTGATAGCTTTGCCGCTGGAAGGGCGAATTCCATTGGCGGTCCTCGTAGAAGAACACCCCTGGGTCGCGCGGTGCGTAGGTGACCGCCCGTGCCGTGGCGTTGCCGATGGCGGCCGCCTCGGTCAGGATCCGCCGCATCCGGTCATCGGGCTCGAAGGGTTCGCCCTTCTTGATGCCGAGCGACGCGAAGGTGCCGAGGATTTCGGGGGCAAAGGCGCCCTCCGGGTTGTTCTCCAGGGCGGTGTGAATCTCCTCGAAGAACGCCCGGTTGTTGGCGTGGACCGTGTTGTACTGCACGCCGGAGACATTGATGAAGGTCTCCTCGGGCGGATTGCCGGCCTCTCTGAGCGGATAAACCTTCAGCCCGGCCTTGATCTCGGCCACGACGCCTTCGGTGCTACCATCGGCTGCGGGCGACCGGCGCAACAGCAGCCAGTGTTCGTACGTCTTGGTTCGCAGCTCGAAGTAGCCCTCGGGCACCTCGCCCTCGTGATCCTTGTGCATGAGCAGGTACTTTCCGCCCTTGCCCTTGTCGGCCCCGAGCACGCCGATATCGGCGACGTAGTCGAAGGCGGCATCGTCGAGCAATCCCAGGATGCCGCTTGGCACCTCGATGACCATCGGTCCTTCAGAGATTTCGACGTTGGAGCCGATGTAGATCGTCGTGGTGTTCGGGGTCAGCCAGATCGACCGAGCGTCCATCAGCTGTTCGGTGATCACCAGGTCATTCGGCTTCGCGCCGACGTCCTCGTACCCCTGGAACATCCCCCGAAGCGAGGCGATCTTCATCCCATCCAGGAATGCCGTGGTGGCGCGGATCAGGTCGAGGTTGTCGAAGACCTTCTCCACGGATTCCGGTTTCGGCATCCCGTCGAAGAACTCGAGCGTGCCGAGCGTCGCGGTCTCCACCGAATCGGGCGTGAGGACATTGTCCGGCACGTCCGCGGCGTATTTTGGCCCGTCGGCGAGGGACGGCGTGGTCATGAGCGCCAGCACACTGCTGGTCGTGAAGATCTTCCAGTTCATAAGCGACTCTTGCGGATGATGTTCAGTTGAGTTTTTCGAAGTCAGGAAGCTTCCAGCCGCTCTCGTACCACCCTTCACTGGGTCCGTAGAGGCGGAACAGGATGAACCAATCTTCGCCTGTGGGAATCCAGTTGGCCTCCTTGCCGTCCGGCGCTTCGGGGGCGAAGTAGATGTCCACCGAGCCATCGTCGTTCCGGGCCATGCTCTCCATTGCCGTAGACGCCAGGCCGACGCGCTCGGCACCCTCGATGAAGCCCTTGGTCTTCATGCTGTAGACGATCACGGACCAGAAATCCTCGGCCGGCGTATCCGCCGGGACCTTCAGGCGATAGGTGTCGGTGCCGTTCAGCAGCTCGCCTTTCGAGTCGCGCAAACCCGAGATGTAGTAGGTGCCGCCGCCCAGCTTCTTGGGGAGATAGGTGACGTAGAAATAGATGAAGGCTCGCTTGTCGATCATCAGGCCCGTGTCGTCGATGAAGGGCAGCCCCAGCTTGGCCTGCTCCAACGGGAAGTTGAACGTGCCGTGTTGACGGTCTTCCCAGAGTCGCTTGAGGCTGCCCCCGTCGGTCACGAACCAGTGCTGCATGTAGTCGTAGGCGCACTGCAGGCCGTCGAGCATGGCCACTTTGGTCTCTTCATCCGGTTCAAAAGGCTGCCCGGGAATGATCCCGAGCGAGGCAAGCAACCCGGTCATTGCGTAGTCGCGCTCCAGAGGCATCTCGCGCTGCATCGCGGTGTTGAGGTCCGTGAAGAAGGTCCAGTCGTAAACCGGCAGCGTGTTGACCGGGTTCTCGTAGACATCAATGAAAGGCCAGGTCGCCGCGGGATCGGCCAGGGGGTAGATCTTGACGGTCTGGGCATAGACCGATTGATCCGCCATTTGCCCGCCGTTGATGGCCACCGGACGGAAGGCGAAATGCACCGCCGCCGTGTCGGACTGCACGACCATGTATCCGTCGGAGGGGATCTCGCCGTCGTATTCGGGCGGAACGATCAGATAGCGACCGCCTTTGCCGGCGTCCTCACCGGATGGCCCGACATCGACGAGAGGTCTTTGCCAGGCATTCACGATCGAACCGAAAAGCTGCGCCTTCTCACCGATTGGCGGCACCTCGACCACGTGCGGCTTGCCGTTCAGCGGCATCCCTGTAAACACGTAGGGTGTCACATCGTTGGCCGTCAGGAAGCCGTGGCGCGAGTCCATCGGCGCGCTCATGTAGCCGATCGTGCGCGGCTTGGCGCCGGCGTCGCGTTGCAACGCCAGTTCGATGTCGTAAAGGGCCACCGCCGGGAGGCCCCAGATCGCGGCCTCGCAGGCCCGGTTGACGACGCGATCGCGTTGCACGTCAGACATCTGGGCACTGGCGGGGCTTGCCGCCAAGGCGACGAGCAATGTTGTGAGACAGGGGATGTGGGCAGAACGCATGGTGCGACCTCGCTGGCGTTGGACCTCCCGCGCCGGTGGGGTCGGTGCATGGGTCACGGTTAGGCTTACAGGCCGCGAGTGTTACCCAAGCGGAGCAGTGGGACTATTCATTTCATGACAACTCGCAATCCCGGCGTCGCCGAGTGTTAACGAGCGGCAACCAATCCGCTCTTGCGGACCTCGCTCGGGCTGATGCCGAACAGGTGCCGGAACGACCGGCTGAAATTCGCCGGGGTCGCGTAACCCAACCCCGTCGCGATGTCGGTTATGGGTTCGTCGGTTTCCCGCAAGAGCTCGGTCGCCCGTTCCAGCCGGGTGCGCAGGACCAGGTCGCGGAAGACCAGATTGTGCTCGCCGAGCCGCCGCTGAAGCGTTCTCACGCCAAGGCCGACCTGCGCGGCCGTTCGGTCGATGTCCACCATGCCGTCCAGCAACTGCAAGCGGATGAGTTCGCTGATCTTGGCAGGGAAATCGGTCGGGGCGGCCGGTCTTGCCAGACGGCGGAGGTCCGATAGCGTCACTTCGGGAGCGCCGGAGATCACCGGTTTGTCAACGAACTCCACCTCCCGCCGCATGACCAGGGTCCAACGCGGCGCGTCGAAGATGATCGGGCATTGAAACAGGTCTTCGTAGACGGAGAGTTTGCGTGGTTTCGGAAAATCAAACTCGATCCGTACTGGCACCCACCCAGGCGGCAAGTATGGCGCGACGATCGAGTGGATGTAGCGGACAGCGGCGACAGCATAGTGTCGATACCCGATCATGCCCGACGAGGGGATGTCGTAGTGGAAATGGATCTCGTCGCCCGTTGCGACCATTTCCATACGATC